>ENA-OWPB01001811-OWPB01001811.1-human-gut-metagenome-genome-assembly--contig:-NODE-1811-length-17213-cov-4.483914_pt1 | contig 17213 bp, 10 predicted proteins | sample MGYA00248260_ERZ651838 | MGnify/ENA primary metagenome ERZ651838 (study PRJEB26924, sample SAMEA4378304) | human gut metagenome | biome: human gut; feature: human-associated habitat; material: faeces...
CTTCTTTTTGAATTTGATGAAAAAGTCCTTGACTTTTCGTCTCTGGAAAAACAGCAAAGAGTATTTTGATTTCCTGTGGTGCAAGGCTTGCACCGTTTGACATTGCAGAGCTTCGTGAGATCATGAGCTATGATGAGATGGAACTGGATATGGTAGGTGACCAGAGGACAGCACTGTTTATTATCATTTCTGATACGGATGATACCTTTAACTTTGTTGTGGCGATGATGTACAGCCAGTTATTCAACCTGTTATGTGACAGAGCGGACGATGTACATCATAGCTCTTTTTTCTTTGCTCTTTTGGGAGGTGATGGATTTGAGAGATCATGAAAGGCCACCCGTAAGGGCAGAGCCGGAAAAGACTTCTTAAAGATAGAAACCAGAGAAATACAGAGATTTGAAAGGAGACAACGAATATGGCGTTTTTTAATCAGGCAGTCAATATTTTGCAGACACTTGTGGTGGCGATTGGAGCCGGACTTGCAGTATGGGGTGTTATTAACCTGTTAGAAGGATATGGAAACGACAACCCAGGTGCAAAGTCCCAGGGAATCAAGCAGCTGATGGCAGGAGGCGGTGTCGTTCTGATCGGCACCCAGCTGGTACCGTTACTGTCCGGATTGTTCAGCTGAGAGAAGCAGGAGGGAGATGACTCATGGATCGGATATTTGAAGCGATTGAAGAATGGATGAGGAATCTTCTGACAGGCATGGTAAGTTCCAACCTGACAACAATGTATACCGATGTCAATGAAAAGACCGGTCAGATTGCTGCTCAGGTTGGGCAGACACCGCAGGGCTGGAATGGCAGCATTTACAGCATGATACAGAATCTTTCCGAGTCGGTCATTGTACCGATTGCCGGTATGATTATCACATTTGTACTTTGTTATGAGCTGATCTCCATGTTGACGGAAAAGAACAACATGCACGACATCGACACCTGGATGTTCTTTAAATACTTTTTCAAGATGTGGGTGGCAGTCTGGATCGTCAGCCATACCTTTACGATCACGATGGCGGTATTTGATGTCGGGCAGTCCGTAGTCAGCCGGGCAGCTGGAGTTATCAGTTCTGATACAGCGATCAATATAGATACGATGATCTCCACGATGGAGACGGCGATGGAATCTATGGAGATCGGTGAACTTGTCATACTGGCACTGGAAACGATGCTTGTAAGCCTGTGTATGAAGATTATCTCAGTCTTTATTACAGTGATTTTGTATGGACGTATGATTGAGATTTATCTCTATTCGTCCGTTGGAGCGATCCCGTTCGCAACCATGTCCAACCGGGAATGGGGGCAGATCGGGAACAACTATCTTCGTGGATTGTTTGCACTGGCATTCCAGGGATTTTTTATGATGGTCTGCGTGGGAATCTATGCGGTCCTGGTCGCAAACATCCAGATGTCAGATAACATACATTCTGCATTGTTCGGCGTGATGGCATACACGGTGATCCTGTGTTTCAGTCTGATGAAAACAGGAAACTTCGCCCGCAGTATCTTTAACGCCCATTAAGAAAGGAGGAACTGGCAATGGCATTTGTATCTGTGCCTAAAGACTTAACCAAGGTCAAGAATAAGATCATTTTCAACCTGACGAAACGGCAGCTGATCTGCTTTGGGATTGCGGCGGCGGTAGGGCTTCCGTTTTATTTCTTAAGCAGGGGAATCATTGGTTCCAGTAACGCAGCGACCGGGATGTGCCTTCTGATGCTTCCGGCATTTTTGTTTGCCATGTATGAGAAGGATGGACTCCCGTTAGAAAAGGTCTTAAAAAATATGATCACCGTAAAATTTATCCGTCCTCCGGTACGCAAGTACCAGATGGAAAATATGTACGAGAAAAAGTATACCGTGGTCAAAAAGAAGAAAGGGGGAACGAAGGGTGTTAAAAAGAAAAAACGATAGACAGCCGCCACAGAGCTTAGACGAATTATATCCGGATGATTACTGGCTGGATGAGGAGGATGGAGAAGAAGAACTTCCAGACCCCGCAATGAAAAGAAAACCAGTAAGCGGCAGACTGCATGATGAGCCTATGGTGACAGGGTATGAAGCACTGGAACGGCAAAGAGGTGTCCGCAGACCGAACCGGAAACTGACACGCAGGGAAAAGAAAGCCCTCAAAAGGGCACAGAAATATGAAGAAAAACTGCATAAGGAACATGAAAAAGCGGATAAGAAAAATGCAAAAAGGGAAGCAAAGCTGGCAGCCAGAGCAGAAAAGCAGGCAGTGCGTGACGCAAAGAAAAACGCAAAAAAGAAAAAGAGCAGATCTGTCGCAGCACCGTCGGGGCAGCGTCCGGCAGGAAAAGTGGTTTCCGGAACGAAAGGCAGTGGGACAGGAAAGAAAACACCGGATAGTGCCAGAGATAAGAGGATCACTGCACAGCAGTCGATTCCATACCATGAGATGGGAAGGGACGGTATCTGCCGGGTGCAGGACAAGTTTTATTCCAAGACGATCCGTTTTTATGACATCAACTATCAGCTGGCACAGAATGAAGATAAGAACGCCATCTTTGAAAACTGGTGTGATTTCCTGAATTACTTTGACAGCACAATTCATTTTCAGCTGTCTTTTATCAACCAGCACAGCAACATGGCAGAGTATGAGAAGGTCATCCATATCAATCCGCAGGAGGATGAATTTGATGACCTACGTATGGAGTTTGCCCAGATGCTCAATAACCAGCTGGCAAAAGGAAATAACGGGCTGATGCGTACCAAATATATCACATTTGGGATTGAAGCGGAGAATATCCGGGAAGCACGGCCAAAACTGGAACGTATCGAGTCGGATATTCTGAATAACTTTAAGATCCTTGGGGTATCTGCCTATCCGCTGAACGGAGAGGAACGGTTACAGATCATGTATGAAATCTTTAACCAGGACAGCAAAGTTCCGTTCCATTTCTCTTATGACGATGTACTTCGGACAGGGCTTAGTACCAAGGATTATGTCGCACCGACCAGTTTTGTATTTAAGAATGGAAAAGATTTTGAGATGGGCGGCACGATGGGAGCTGTTTCCTATTTACAGATCCTTGCACCGGAACTTACCGACAAGATGCTGGCAGAGTTTTTGGAGATGGACAGCAACCTGATGGTGAATTTCCATATCCAGTCCATCGACCAGATGAAGGCAATCAAGCTGGTAAAAAGCAAGGTGACGGATATTAACCGTATGAAGATCGAGGAACAGAAAAAAGCAGTCCGGGCAGGCTATGACATGGACATTATCCCTTCGGATTTAAATACATACGGTGGGGAGGCAAAAAGGCTTCTGGAAGATCTGCAGTCCAGAAATGAGCGAATGTTCCTTGTAACAGCATTGTTCTTAAATACCGCACCGACCAAACAGGAACTGGAAAATGTGGTGTTCCAGACTGCAGGTATTGCACAGAAATATAACTGTGCATTGAAACGGCTGGATTACCAGCAGGAGCCGGGACTGATGAGCTGCCTGCCGCTTGCGGTGAATTTTGTACCGATCAAACGGGCACTGACAACGACATCCACGGCAATTTTTGTCCCGTTTACCACACAGGAATTATTTATGGCTGGGGAATCTATTTATTATGGATTAAATGCCCTGTCCAATAACCTTATCATGGCAGACAGGAAGAAGCTGAAGAACCCGAACGGACTGATTCTTGGTACACCGGGTTCCGGTAAATCGTTTGCGGCAAAACGAGAGATTGCAAACGCATTTATCGTGACGAAAGATGACATTATCGTCTGTGATCCGGAAGGTGAATATTATCCGTTAGTCCGGGCATTTCATGGACAGGTGATCCGTATTTCCCCGACCAGCCACGATTATATCAATCCGATGGATATTAACCTGGATTACGCTGACGATGATGACCCGCTTTCCTTAAAATCGGACTTCATCCTGTCCCTTTGTGAGCTGGTAGTTGGCGGAAAGAACGGACTGGAGCCGGTTGAAAAGACCGTCATTGACCGATGCGTAAGGCTGGTCTATCAGGATTTCCTTTCTGACCCGGTACCGGAAAAAATGCCGATCTTAGAGGATTTATATAATCTTCTCCGTAATCAGAAAGAGCAGGAAGCACAGCGTCTGGCAACGGCACTGGAGATTTACGTCAATGGTTCCTTAAAAGTGTTTAACCATAGAACCAACGTGGAACTGAGTAACCGTATCGTATGTTTTGACATTAAGGATCTGGGAAAACAGCTGAAAAAACTGGGTATGCTGATCGTGCAGGACCAGGTGTGGAACAGGGTAACGATCAACCGTTCTGCGAATAAGAGTACCAGATATTACATTGATGAGTTCCATCTGCTCTTAAAAGAGGAGCAGACGGCAGCATACAGTGTGGAGATCTGGAAGCGATTCCGTAAATGGGGTGGTATCCCTACGGGTATCACACAGAACGTAAAAGACCTGTTAGCCAGCCGGGAGATTGAGAACATCTTTGAAAACTCTGACTTTATCCTGATGCTCAACCAGGCATCCGGTGACAGACAGATCCTTGCAAAACAGCTCAACATTTCCCCACACCAGCTTTCTTATGTAACGAACAGCGGGGAAGGTGAGGGACTGGTCTTTTATGGCAGCACCATTATCCCGTTCAAGGATAAGTTTGATAATTCCCTGATGTTGTATGCCCTGATGACTTCCAAGCCGGACGAGGTGGAGAAACGGAAGAAACTTGGTATCGGAGAACGGGACGATTAAAGAAATAAACGAAACAAAATAAAACAGAGTAGAGGATGAGCCGGGAGATACTTCCGGCAATTTTTCTGCCCGGAAATCATGGAGGATTACAAGATGGAAGATTACAGAAACATGGAGAGATGCAGCGGTGAACCTTGCTGCATATTTGCAGAAAGAATCTGTGCAGACAATGAAAAGGAGATTTTGAAAATGGAAAAGGACACAAAGGAAAAAGTGACGGCTGATGAAATGATGGATGACCTTATCTATCTGGCGGAACTGATTGATTTCATGGGAATTACATCTTGTCTGGCTGTAAGGGGAACTTTAAGTGAGCGAATGACAGACAAGCTGACGGATTCCATTGCAGGGATGGCAGATGAAGTGTTGGAGAAATGGGAGGACTATCAGGATAAGACAGAATAACCGGTACAAAACAGTAAAGGGGATGGTCAAAGTTGCAGGAGCATGAGTATAAGGCGAGAGATAAAACCGTCCAGAAGATGAGCCGGGATGGTCTGCGGGAAGAAAACCTCCGGAACAAGGAAGAAAAAAGGATCACCGGGCGGGATACGGATACCGAGATTTCCCGCAGTGAGAAGAAAGAGGAACTGGATTTTAGTAAACGCAGACATGAACGGCGGAAAGAAGAACGGGGGATGGAACAGCCGGAGCAGAGTTCCAGAAAACCCAGATATAGCAGGGAACATGTATCCGACCAGGATATAAAACCAGATATGGATGAAGAGGTGAAAACAGAGGGAGATGTTTCCGTTGAAAATGGAGAAAATCCCAAATCTGCCTTTTGCACAGAGAGTATCCGTGGACAGCCAAGAGGGGAACGGGCATATCTGGAGACAGTTGCGGACAGCCGGGATCTTCGGAAGAAAAAGATGGTCAGGGATTATGCTGCAAAGGAAAGAAGGAAGGAAAAGGAGACTTCCAGAGAAGAAAAAGCAGCCAAAAGAGAATCTGCCCGTTACCGGGAAACTTCCGAAGTGATGGAAGATTCCCTGGATGAGTTCCAGGAGGAGATCAAAGGCAAGTCCAAAAGGGAATGGGTGCTGAAGGAACAGCGGAAAAAAGTTTCCCGTTTGTCTTTTGGTGATGAAGGTAACGGCATGGTACATGGTGCCGGGATCGGTATCCGGAATCCGGAATCGGCAGTCAAAGATGCGGCAGTCACGGTAGCACACTGGAAAACGCATGAAGAAGAGGATGAAAATGCGGCAGTGGAAGGGGCACACCGGGCAGAACTTGCCGGGGAAAGCCTTGCAAGGAAATCCATCTACATGCGGGAACAGCTGAAAGGGCGGAGGGAAGAATCCCGGAGATTAAAAGAAAGCGTCCTGGATGAAGCAGAAAGGAGCAGGCTGGTATTTGAGACTGCCTATGGAAATGAAGCGAAGGACGCAGTGAAAAGAGAAGCAGAGAAGAAAAAGAAATCTGCCCTGCAGAAACTCTTTCAGAAGAAGCGTTACCAGAAGCAGTATCAGGCAGCCAGACAGAGTAAAAAAGTAAAGGATGCAGCGATCACTTCCGCACAGAAGTTTACGGAAAAAGCGAAAGATGCGGTCAAGATGGTGATGGCACAGAACCGGGGAATTTTTGCCACGGTAGCAGTCTTTGCCCTGATCTTTGTGCTGATCGCAGCCAGTTTTACCAGCTGTACGGCATCTTTGCAGGGAGCTTCTTCAGCAATCATCTCTACCAGCTATTCCAGTACGGATGAAGATATTTATGCCGCTGAAAATGCGTACCGTGCCTTGGAAGAAGCACTGAATACACAGATCAACCAGATGGAATCCACCCATCCGGATTACGATGAATACCGGTATCAGATTGATGAGATCGGTCATAACCCATATCAGTTGATCTCTTATCTTACGGTAAAATATGGCGGCTTCACTTACGAGGAAGTGGCAGAGGAGATTAAGGAAATCTTCCGACAGCAGTATGGGATCACCACAGACTCTACCAGAGAGACGGTTACGGAAACCAAGACGGTCCGGGTAGGGGAATCCTTGGGACAGGTTGTGACGAGTGGATACTGTAACTGCCCGATCTGCTGTGGGCAGTGGAGTGGCGGACCGACAGCCAGTGGGGCGATGCCGACAGCAAACCATACGATTGCCGTGGATGCAGCGAACCCATTTGTGCCGATCGGAACACATGTAGTCATGAACGGTGTGGAATATGTAGTAGAAGATACCGGAGCGTTCGCAAGATATGGGGTACAGTTCGATGTTTACTATGACAATCATGCGGCGGCATCCGCACATGGACACCAGACATGGGAAGCCTACATAGCAGACAGTAATGGAAGCCAGGAAGTGCAGGTCACGACCACAAAAGAAGTGAACCGCCTGGATGTAACGATGACAAACCACAGCCTGGATGCCGTGTTAAGGAGCCGTATGACAGAGGAAGAACAGGAACGCTACGATGCGTATAACAAATATTATGGCAACCGTGATTATCTGTTTGATCTAAACAGCATACCCACCGGAAGCAGTGGATTTGGTTACGACATACCGGCAGATGCTTTATCTGATCCACAGTTTGCAAAAATGATACAGGAAGCAGAAAAATATCTGGGTGTTCCATATGTATGGGGCGGTTATTCCCCAAGTGGTTTTGACTGTTCCGGCTTTGTAAGCTGGGTTATCAATAACTGTGGAAATGGATGGAATGTCGGAAGATGTACTGCCGATGAGCTGCGGTCACACTGTTCGCAGGTATCACCATCGGAGGCAAAACCGGGAGATCTGATCTTCTTCCAGGGAACCTATGACACACCGGGAGCAAGCCATGTGGGAATCTATGTCGGCAATAACATGATGATCCACTGTGGCAAGCCTGTCCAGTATACGAGCATCGCAAGTGCCTACTGGCAGGAACATTTTATGGCGTTTGGTCGTCTGCATTAGAGGAGGTGACAGGGCAGATGAACATGAAATTAAAAAAACTTCTGAATGATATTCAGAAAACGGAGGATAAGATTGCTGAATTACAGGAACACCTGAAGCGGCAGAATACATTGAGACAGCAGATGGAAGATATAGAGATCGTTAAGTCGTTCCGTTCCATGAAGCTGGACAGCCGCAGCCTGCTTGTCCTGCTTGACGGGATTCAGAAAGGAACCGTTACGATCCAGATGGATGAGGACGGTGGTATCACGGTGGAGGATGCAAAAGCTCCGCAGAAAAAGGAAAACAACGCAGAAGTTCATAGACCATCTGTTGGTCAGATGACAGAAAGAGAGGTTTTAGACGATGAGGAATAAAGTGGTAAAGAAACTGCTTATGATTGCCATGGCAGTCACCATGATCTCCGGGACATCCATTGCTACGGTTTATGCAAATGCAAACCCACCGGCAGAGGAGACAACGACACAGGTAGTAGAAGAAACGGCAACAGAATCAACAGAAGATACGGAGAAGAAAGAGGATACCGGAAGGGTCACCGGGGAAGGGGATAATTCGGCTTTTTCTACTCCGGGAAATGCCCAGCTGGTGGATGATAAGGAAAATGATGATACGAAACAGTTCCTTACCATCCAGACCAAGAAGGGAAATACATTTTATATGGTCATTGACCGTTCCAGCAATACAGAAAACGTGTACATGATGTCCCTGGTCGATGAGAATGACCTGGCAGAATTTCTGGATGAGACAGAAAAGAGCAAAGAAACCGAAGAATCAACCGTAGTGATTCCGGAAACCACACCGGAAACTACCCCGGCAGCAGAGGAGGAAACCGAAGTGAAGAAAGAAGAAAAGACAGGAATGAATGTAAAAGGACTTGGAGCAATCGTACTTGCAGTGATTCTTGGAGTGGCAGGGATTGCCGTTTATAAAAAGCATGGACGTGGCAAAGAGGAGGACTATGTAAGCGAACAGCTGGAGTTCTCTGACGGACCGTATGTAAATGAAGAAGAGGATGAGGAAGAAGAATAAACTTCCATCTCCAAAGAAGCAACCAAAATAAGGACAGGGGCAGCCAGAGCAGTTTGGCTGCCCTTTTTTCAGAAAGGACAAAAAAGCGTATGTCAAAATTTTTAGTGATCGCAGAGAAACCAAGTGTGGCACAGAGTTATGCCAAAAACCTGTCAGCTTATAAAAAAGAGGACGGATATTTAGAAGGGGAGAGCTGTATTGTCAGCTGGTGCCTTGGGCATCTGGCAGAGTATGCACAGCCGGAGGAATACGATTCCAAATATGAGAAGTGGCAGTTTGAAGATCTTCCGATTCTCCCGCAGGTCTGGAAGTTGAAAGTTTCCAGAGATAAGAAGAAACAGTTTGATGTGTTAAAAAGCCTGATGAACCGGGCAGATGTGGACTATCTGGTAAATGGCTGTGATGCAGGAAGGGAAGGGGAACTGATCTTCCAGAGAGTGTATGACCTTGCCGGATGCAGGAAACCGGTGAAGCGTTTATGGATCAGTTCCATGGAAGATACGGCAATCCGGACAGGGTTTCAGACAATGAAAGGAGCAGAGGAATACCGGAATCTCTGCATGGCTGCGGTATGCAGGGCACAGGCAGACTGGCTGATCGGCATGAATGGAACCAGGGCATATACGACTTGTTATTTTAAACGTCTGGTTGTGGGCAGGGTGCAGACGCCGACGCTTGCCATGCTTGCGGAACGTCAGGATAAGATTGAGCATTTTCAGAAAGAAGCCTTTTATAAAGTGGCACTGACAGACGGAAGGCTTACGGTAGTTTCTGAAAATATTGCAAATGAGGAAGCAGCCGATCTCCTTGCTTCCTTATGTATGGATTCGGAAGCAGTGATTACACAGATAAAGAGAGAACAAAAGAAAGCGTTTCCTCCCAAACTTTATGATCTGACCAGTCTGCAAAGGGAAGCAAACCGTTACTTTGGCTATACGGCAAAGAAAACACTGGATATGCTGCAGGAATTATATGAAGAAAAGCTGGTCACTTATCCAAGAACGGACAGCCAGTTCGTGACGGAGGATATGAGGGATACCGTAGAGGAACTGGTAGGGAAAATGCCAGTCTTACTTCCGTTCCTGGATTATGGACAGCTGGGGCATAACATCACCAGGGTAATTAACAATGCAAAAGTATCCGACCATCATGCGATTCTTCCAACCAAAGAAGCCGTAGAAAAAGGAATCTCTGATCTGCCAGCGGACAAAAAGAACCTGATGATGCTGGTCTGCCAGCAGCTGGTGCAGGCAACCGGGGAAGAGTATCAGTATGAGCAGACGGATATTACGGTCAAATGTCAGGAACATGATTTTACCGCCAGAGGAAAAGTGCCGGTGCAGATGGGATTTAAAGAGGCGGGGAATGCCTTTAAGAACCAGTATGTGAAAGCCAAGCCGGAAGAAGAAACGGAAAAAGAGACTTCCATTCCATATGGGTATGAAGAAAGAATGACGCTTTCTCCGGTAAAGGCAGAAAAGACAGTGCATTTTACTTCCCCGCCCAAACCATTCAATGAAGACACCCTCCTTGCCGCCATGGAAACCGCAGGGAATAAAGACTTCGATTCGGAGACAGAGAAGAAAGGACTGGGGACTCCGGCAACCAGGGCAGGTATCATTGAAAAACTGGTTTCTTCCGGCTATGCGGTAAGAAAAGGAAAGCAGATCGTGCCAAGCACAGAGGGCAGGGAACTGGTAAATGTTATGCCGGCTTATCTGAAATCTGCCGCAATGACTGCCGAATGGGAGAATCAGCTTTTAATGATGGAAAAAGGGCAGATCACAGATACACAGTTTATGGGTGAGATCACTTCTTTAGTTGGTAAGATCCTTTCTGTATGCAGGGAGATACCGGAAGAAGAAAGGAGAAGATTCCAGAAGGCAAGGGAAGTGATCGGTAAGTGTCCGGTCTGCGGTTCGGATGTTTTTGAAGGGAAACAGAATTTTTACTGTTCCAACAGGCAGTGTGATTTTGCCCTCTGGAAAGAAAACCGTTTCTTAGGGAGCATGGAGAAAACTTTGGATAAAAAGATGGCAGTGGAGCTTCTTGATAAAGCCTGCACCCATGTAAAAGGGCTGTATTCCAGAAAAAAAGATATAAAGTTTGACGCAGACCTTTTGCTGACACTGGAGGATGGAAAGCCAAGGTTCCATCTGGAATTTCCAAAGAAGAAAAAGAAATAAGGCAAGGAGGTAGGCAGTATGTCGAAATTACAGGACATCCGGGAATTGGCACAGGAACATGCGACATCGGTGAGCAGTTCACCAAGGGACTGGATGGGTTACATGGATACCGCAGCGAGACTGTACCGGTATCCTTTTACAGACCAGTTACTGATCCACGCACAGCATCCACAGGCAACCGCCTGTGCGTCCCTGGAACTGTGGAATGAGAAGATGTTCCGCTGGGTAAACCGGGGAGCAAGAGGAATCGCCCTGCTTGACGAGAATGGTCACAATGCCAGACTCCGGTATGTGTTTGATATTTCAGATACGCACATGGTGGCAGGCGGAAGAAGCCCTTACCTGTGGCAGATGCAGGAACATCAGCAGGAAGAGATCCTTACCCATCTGGTAGAAGCGTATGGTCTGGAAGAAAAAGATACCGGGAGTTTATCGGATGCGTTGATGGCGGTTGCAAGGGAAATGGTCGCAGACAGTCTGGAAGAATATCTGGACGGCTTGGAGTATGCAGCGGAAGGAACGTATCTGGAAGATCTGGATGAAGTTACGATCCGCAGTGATTTCCGCCAGCTTGCAACGGACAGCGTATATTACATGCTTTGCAGACGGTGTGGTCTGGAACCGATGGAGCTTCTGGAAGAAGAGGATTTTATGCACATCACCGATTATAACCGGCTGTCTGTACTGACCTTTCTTGGAAATGCAGCAAGCCAGATCAGTGAGAGTGTTCTGATCGACATTGGAAGGACGGTACATAAAATTTCTCTGGAAGAAGCCAGAAAAGAGGTTGAAATTTCCAATGAAAGGAATTATAATAACTTTAACACGTTAATGCGTGAAAATAAAAATCAGGATGTAGAAAACAACAAAGAAGAAAATATCGAGAATGAAGGAGGAACCGACTATGGAACTGACATATCATCGCAAGGGGGATTACCTGTTTCCGAACCTGACCGTAGAGGAGGAAGAAGTGACAATCGGGAAATACGGGATGCTTCGGAGAACATTCCTGAAGGAACACAAGAACAGCCTGTATCAGAGCCTGTTCCTGACAGGAAAGCTGAACAGCCATCTGGCAGAGATCGAGAAGGCAGCACAGGAGAGGATGGACAGCCAGATGGAGAAACTGCTGAAGAACCATCCGGCACCGGACAAGGAAGCAGACCCGATGGCCTGGACAGCACATATGAACGCACTGATGGCAACAGCGGAAGAGAGCATCTTGACGGAATTGGTATACAGCTAGTTGAAGATACAAGAGAAGATGGACTGAGCAAAGCAGAGGAAGAAATCGCCTCTGCTTTATCTTTGCCCGAATATCCCACAGCAAATGAACAGAAAAGGCAGATTGGTGAAAGGGTAGCTGCTTTATATGCCGGGGAGATTCCTATTCCGGAAAGTGTTGTGGATGATATTTTACGGACGGGAGGAAACCGGACAGGAAGCCAGCTGCGTATCATCTATAACTTTATGAGTGAACAGTCACCGGGAGAATACACGGAGTTTGTAAAGCGTGAGTATGGAAAAGGCGGCAAAGGTTTTCAGATGGATGGAAGGGAATATTCCGTCTGGTTTGATGAAACCGGGATGCAGATCGCAGTCGGGCACACGGTGGCAGACCAGATTCTGGATAAAGCCTTTTTATCTTGGAAAGATGTCAGCAGACGTATCCATCAGCTTTTAGATCAGGGAGAATATGCCCCGCAGTCGGTATTGGATGCGGCAAGGGACAATGCCCTGAAGGAACACGCACAGGCACTTGCCTATATGAAAGGGGATATGGCAGAAGGTGTGGCAGAGATTGTCTTTGATGAAGCAGACCTGCCGCATCTTCGCAGTATTTATCCGGAAATCACGGATTATCTTACTGAAAAACTGCAAGATTCAGAGTGGCTTTCGGATTTGAATGAAAGACTGGAAGCACTGGCAGAAGCCTACGAGACGGACAATTCTCTTATGCGTTTCCATCATTATAATCCGGTCAATATCTCCAGACAGTTCCAGAAGTTTGCAGATGAGGTGATTCCATACCAGGCGAGAGAGGGATTTGCATGGAAAGAACAGCAGATGTTCATTACACAGGACGAGATCGACGCATTTCTTGCCAGAGGTGGGGCGTATTCCGAAGGCAGGCTCAGGACATATTCCTTTTATCTGTTACATACGGAGGAAAAAGCAAGGGCTGACTTTATAAAAGAGCAGTATGGCATCGGCGGATGCAGCCACGCACTTTCCGGTGCGGATAATTCCCATGCAGACTATGACGGGAAAGGTTTGGTTCTTGCCAGAGGAAATTTTGGAAATCCGCATACTTCCATTACCTTACCGTGGAATAAAGTGGCAAGACGGGTAGAGTATCTGATAAAGAATGACAAGTTCTTGCAGGCAGAGGATTATGTCCATATGCCAGAATATGAACGGGAGCAGATGGCAACAAAGGTGTTGAACTTTTATAACCGTCTGCCAGAAGATATTGACCGTCCTTTTGAAGAGGATTTTTTCTGGGAAGCACCCAGAAAGGAGATCATGGAGGTGCTGAATAATCCGGAAAGCACAGAAGAACTACTTGAAAAAATGGATGCGGCATTGGCAGCTCTGCCATTAGACTTTGAAGCCTATGGGACAGACTATCAGCAGAAAGCAGGGATTCTTTCAGAACTTCATCAGTATGCAGAAGGAATTTATACGATCTTTCCAATTCCGGAAGTGGAAACATCTTTTTCAGAAGCAGGGCTATCTGGGCATCAGATGTCTATGTTTGATTATCTGGATACAAGGGCATTGTCTGAACCGACCGAGATAGATATGTCGGATGTGGACGAAACCGAGGAAGTGGAGATAACCACTGAGGGAGAATCTGTTTCTGAGACTGAGGAACTTCTGACAGACGAAGACATTGTAGAAGTATCAGAGCAAATTGAAGTAGAGAAACCAGAAAGTAGTGCAGATAGAAAGACTGCAGAACAGCTTGCGGATTCCTGGGACGAAGGTGTTTTCGAGTATCAGGGTTATCATTTTGAAGCCGTTGGAGTATTACCGGAAGGACTGGAAGGAAAAGAACTGGTAGCTCAGACCCGTTCCAATACAGAACTGCATTTATCCACCTATCATACCGAAGATTTTCCGAAATATTCTTATGAGGAGTTTTATGCAGTCTGCAACGCACCGACCGCAGATATATTCCGGTGTCTGGAAACCGGACGCAACTATATTCCGGGAGAAAATGAACTGTTTGGATACGAGGGAGAGTTTCTGCCGTATGTAAAACAGGAACAGGAGAAGATTGTAACGGAACCGCATAACTTCCGCATCCAGGATCATGACCTTGGTGCTGGCGGACCGAAAGCAAAGTATCAGGCAAATATGGAAGCCATCCATTTATTGCAGACTTTGGAGAAGGAAGAACGACTGGCAACGCCACAGGAACAGGAAATCTTATCCCGCTATGTCGGATGGGGCGGTATCCCACAGGCATTTGAGGAAAACAACAGCAGCTGGGCAGAGGAATATCTGGAGTTAAAGAACACTCTGTCAGCAGAAGAATACAGTGCGGCAAGGGCATCGACCTTAAATGCGTTTTATACTTCGCCAACTGTGATTAGTAGTATGTATGAAGCACTGGAGAACATGGGACTGAAGCAGGGAAATATTCTGGAGCCATCATGTGGTGTCGGTAACTTTATGGGTTTGATCCCGGAGAGCATGAACAAGGCAAAAATGTATGGTGTGGAGCTTGACCCGGTTTCCGGCAGGATTGCAAGGCAGCTTTACCAGAAAAATAAGATTGCCATACAGGGATTTGAGGAAACAGATTACCCGGACAGCTTTTTTGACTGCGTGATCGGGAATGTACCATTTGGGGCATATCAGGTCAGTGACCGCAGATATGACCGCCACCATTTTCTGATCCATGATTACTTTATCGCAAAATCCCTTGACCTGATTCGTCCCGGCGGAGTGGTGGCTGTGGTGACTTCCAGTGGGACGATGGATAAACAAAATCCGGCAGTCCGACAGTACCTTGCAAACCGGGCAGAGTTATTAGGGGCGATCCGCCTTCCAAATAATGCGTTCCAGAGAAATGCCAATACAGGTGTTGTCTCCGATATTTTATTTTTCCAGAAAAGAGACAGGGCTTCCATCGAGGAACCGGACTGGATACATCTGAAGGAAACTGCCGAAGGATATTCGGTCAATGCGTATTTTGCAGAGCATCCGGAAATGGTGCTTGGGGAGTTTACAACGGAGAGTACCCAGTATGGAAAACAGGAAGTAACTGTAAGAGCAAAAGAGGGAGTCACCTTAGAGGAACAGTTAAAGGAAGCAGTAAAGCATATCCACGGAACCATTACGGAGCTGGAACTTTCCGATACGGAACTGGAAGAAGATGTGGTGTCCATTCCGGCAGACCTGGAGGTAAAGAATTTCAGTTTTACGGTGGTCAATGAGGAAGTGTATTACCGGGAAAACTCTGTGATGAACCGGATGGAACTCCCGGCGGCAACGACCGAGCGTGTAAAAGGCATGGTAAAGATCCGTGATGCGACGAATGCCCTGATTCAGTGTCAGATGACCGAGGGAAGCGATGAGCAGATCACACAGCTTCAGGGGAAACTCAATGAAGAATACGATACGTTCACAGCAAAGTATGGTCTGCTCAGCAGTAATGCCAATAAAAGGGCATTTAGCCAGGACAGCAGCTATTGTCTTTTAACATCTCTGGAATTTCTGGATGATAAGGGAGAACTGAAACGGAAGGCAGATATTTTTACCAAGAGAACCATCCGCCGGGCAGAAACCGTGACTTCTGTTGATACAGCCAGTGAAGCACTTGCCGTATCTATCGGAGAAAGAGCCGGGGTTGACCTTGCGTATATGTCACAGGTTTCCGGGAAAACGGAAGAGGAACTGACGGAGGAACTTGCAGGAGTCATCTTTAAGAATCCAATCGGTGAAAAATGGGAGCCATCGGATGAGTACCTTTCCGGGAATGTAAGGGAAAAGCTGCGGATTGCGAAACAGTTTGCCGAAAATCATCCGGAATACATTGTAAACGTGCAGTATTTAGAGCAGGTACAGCCCAAAGACCTGGATGCGTCAGAGATTGAGGCAAGGCTTGGTGCAACCTGGATTTCGGAGGACTATATCACACAGTTCATGGCAGAGACATTCCATACACCAAGATATTATGTCGGGGACCGGATCAAAGTCCAGTATGCCGAAGTGACCGGGCAGTGGAATGTCACAGGAAAAAGTATAGACAGCTATGGAAATGCTCTTGTTACTTCTACTTATGGAACACAGAGGGCAAATGCGTACCGTTTGCTGGAAGATGCCTTAAATCTTAGGGATACCAAGATTTATGATACGGTGCAGGATGCGGACGGGGAACACCGGGAATTGAACCGGAAAGAAACGATGCTTGCACAGCAGAAACAGGAATTGATTCGGGAGGAATTTAAGTCCTGGATATTCAAAGACATGCACCGCAGGGAAGATTTATGCCAGATCTATAATGAACGGTTTAACAGTATCCGTCCAAGAGAATACGATGGAAGCCATATCCAGTTTGTAGGTATGAATCCGGAAATCACCCTGATGCCGCACCAGAAAAATGCGGTGGCTCATGTGTTGTATGGGAACAATACTCTGCTGGCCCACTGTGTAGGAGCTGGAAAGACGTTCCAGATGATCGCAGCCGGTATGGAAGCGAAGCGTCTGGGACTGTCACAAAAAAACCTTTATGTCGTGCCGAACCATCTGACGGAACAGTGGGGAAGTGACTTCTTACGCCTTTATCCGGGAGCAAATATCCTGGTTGCTACAAAGAAGGACTTTGAACCGGCAAACCGAAAACGGTTTTGTTCCCGTATTGCGACCGGGGATTACGATGCCGTGATTATCGGGCATACACAATTTGAGAAAATCCCTCTTTCCAGAGAACGGCAGATTGCCATGCTGGAACAGCAGATCGCAGATATTACGTTCTCTATCGAGGAAGCAGGACGGCAGGCAGGGCAGAATTATACGGTCAAACAGCTGGAAAAAACAAAAAAGAGCTTACAGGCAAAGATGAAAAAACTCAATGACCAGACCAGAAAGGATGATGTTGTGACATTTGAACAGCTGGGAGTAGACAGGCTGTTTGTGGATGAGAGCCATTCATTCAAGAACCTTTTTTTATATACAAAAATGCGGAACGTGGCAGGAATTTCCCAGACCGATGCACAGAAAAGTTCGGATATGTTTATGAAGTGCAGATACATGGATGAACTGACCGGCGGCAGGGGGATCACTTTTGCGACAGGTACTCCCGTGTCAAATAGTATGACAGAACTTTACACTATCATGCGTTATCTCCAGTATGACACAC
>ENA-OWPB01001812-OWPB01001812.1-human-gut-metagenome-genome-assembly--contig:-NODE-1812-length-17203-cov-6.252099_pt1 | contig 17203 bp, 16 predicted proteins | sample MGYA00248260_ERZ651838 | MGnify/ENA primary metagenome ERZ651838 (study PRJEB26924, sample SAMEA4378304) | human gut metagenome | biome: human gut; feature: human-associated habitat; material: faeces...
GAATGACGACAAGAGATATCTCCGCTCATCTCAAAGATGTTTATGGTGTGGATGCATCCGCAGAAATGATATCACATATGACAGATCGAATCCTTCCTATCGCAAAAGAATGGCAAAACCGGCCGCTGGAAAGAAAATATGCCATTGTTTTTATGGATGCGGTACATTTCCATGTTCGGGAGGACAATCGAACGGTAAAAAAGGCAGTTTACGTTGCTATAGGTGTTAAACTGAACGGAAAACGTGAGGTCCTCGGCATGTGGGTAGGAGGAAATGAAAGTGCAAAATACTGGTTGTCCGTCCTCAACGAGATAAAAAACCGAGGTGTAGAGGATATCATGATCGTATCTGTGGATGGATTGACCGGATTCGGGGATGCGATTCATGCAGTATTCCCGCAGGCAGAGATCCAGAGGTGTATTGTACATCAGATTCGTTATTCAACAAAGTTTATTTCTTACAAAGATCTAAGACCATTTATGGCAGATTTAAAGCTGGTTTACAAAGCAGATACAGAGGATCTTGCACTCACAGCCCTGGATGATCTGGAAGAAAAATGGGGTAAAAAGTACCCTGCTTCCATTGGATCCTGGAGAAATAACTGGACACAATTATCCACATATTTTAAATATCCATCTGAGATACGTAAATTAATATATACTACAAATTCCATCGAAAATTTTAACCGCCAGCTACGCAAGGTTACAAAATCCAAGACTATTTTTCCGACAGATGATGCCCTTTTCAAGATGCTCTATCTGGCAATGATGGATGTCACAAAAAAATGGACCGGAAAGGCTTGGGACTGGGGTCTGACACTGGATCAGTTATGCATCTATTTTGGGGATCGGATCCAGCCGATGGATATCGACTAAGCATAGATCCAATCACATATCAAGGGTAAATAAACACCCGATTTTATCGGGTGCCCTTGACATACAATAGAATCCATGCTACTAAATAGACAACGGGCTGAACAGCAAGAGATGCCATTCAGCCCATCACATTATATTTTAGTATTCTATAAACCTACGATTTTATCATCAATCTGAGAGGTTTACACAGAATAATTTACACTACCTTTAGAGCAGAGTCTTTCAACTCTACTCTGCTCTAAGATTATAGAATACTTTATTAATATTGTCTCCAATGCATATTGCTTGTTTTATTTGGTAATCTATGCTACCAAATTTTATCATTCCGTTGTTAAAAGGGAAAAGCCGATGATCTATATGAGTTTCCTCGCAAGTTCATCGACTCTGCATCATATGTATCCGGCTCTTTGATAATAGCAATTATTTGGTCTTTTAGATTGATTAATTTTTTCGTTTAATTTATACTAAAAAAGTGGAAAGTTCAATAGTAGAACATCTTTTCGTACTTTTACAAACAGGGCACAAAATCCATTCGTTTTTCATTTCGATAATCGTCATTTCTTATCAAACACTCTCTTTATCAGAATTGCAACAACTATAAAAACAATACTTGAAATAAAAAGCCAAATATTGGGTTGATAATTTCCACTCATCATCGAAAACAGATTAAAGTTTCCAAGTTTGCTTTTCATCGTTATATTTAATACATAATACAAAAACGGAATCATAAAAGACACGGACATATTATTTGTAATCGCCGATATAAGCAATCCGATTGAACCTAAAAACATTGCATCAGCAATCGTTCCTCCGATAAGTTCCATCGTAATTTCACAATTGTTCACAAACATAAATAACGAAAAGACCAAAACCAACAGGATAAGCCCTATGATTGAATAAGTAACTCTTATTAGATGGACATAAGTGCTATCAACGTATTTCGATGCTACAATATCTTTTATCTCATCATCTTGCTCTGGTTGAAAAATCGGGACAAGTAAGATAATACCAATGATTGAAATAAACATTTCAAGCGGAACTGCTGCGGCTTTACTATCCAGATTAGTTGTTCCGAATAAAACAGGTGTCAGTAACATTAGGACAAATGAAAGCAAAAGCAATGGTGTAAAATTATGCCGCAGATTTACCTTTGCGATTTGCCAAACTTGTAATGTGTATTTTGATTTTTCCATAGCCGCTAAATCTGCCCCTCCTTTTTTGTTCATAAATAATTACCGTAGCAATAACAAATAGCAATGCCGCACCTGACATAACCAGCCTGTTTGCTACAAGAGTATTAAATTCATCAAGAAATATCTGCGTATTTCCTAATACGTTGTGACGAGGTGTTAATTCAAACAGCGTATGAACACCTCCCATTCTACTCACTCCTGCATTTAAGTCAATAAACCACCACAGCCCTTGTATTGCTATTGCAATAGGCGTTTCTGTAAGTTCTGTAAAAAATATACCGATTGCCACTGCAATCATAGCAGATGGCATAAGCCAACCAATCGCATATTTGAGTGGGGCGAAATAATCAAGGTTCATTCCGCTGTATTGTCCCCATATGGTACTGTTAGAAATATATGCTAAAATAACAGTAGGAAGCATTACGGCTATAATAATGGCAAAGTACCGAGATAAAATTAATTTGAATGATGATATTTTTCGTGCATAAATTAAATCATTCATTTTTGCTCGTCTATCTTTTAAACATACTGCGACAGCTATAAACACCGGAAGTATGGAGAGTATAATACCTATATAGTCACAAAAAAGACGGGCATACGCTCCTGTAAATTTGTCTGTGCTTGCTATAAGATTATAACTTTCAACTGCTTCTTCATAAGTGATTTTAACACAACTGAAATTAAGTAGACTATTCTCCGAGTAATTAGAACCTCCCCCGATTAAATTGTCAGCTTGCTTCATACACTCTTTAAATTTCTTATAGGAAATATCAGCAGACAAATTAACTTTTATATTGCTTTTATTAAGCAAATCATCAACAGGAACACCCGAAAGCGTAGATATAATTTCTGCCATTTTTTCTTGATCAGTATCATTCAGCTTTACATTCTTGTAAAATCCGATAGGATAAGCAATATATTCATTTGCAGTAAATTCTTTGTAAAGGGAAGAAAATGCCGCTGGCATTATCAATTCTGGCTCTTCTTTCTGTTGTGTTCCGTAATCCTCTCCTTGTTGTGGAACCGTGATTATTTCATTAGAAAAATTCAATACTTCTTGGCTGATTGCAAACGCCAACAAGAAAATTATGAATACAGCAAAAGTGATTGATAAAACCGTCTTTTTAATTTCTTTCCATAAAAGCATTATTCTTCACCTCCAGAAAGTTCTATTGTTGCTCCGTTGTGCCAAAGATAAAACATATACGCATCTTCAATATTCGGCTCACAACTTTCTGCATCAAGAATAGGAACGTCAGATAAAAAGCGAATATAAGTTTTGTTGCCCTGCGAGTGCATACCGATAATGTTGTATTTCTTTTTCAATTTCGGCAAATCACGTTTATCAACCGTTTTAGAAAAGACTTTACCATTTGCCGTATTAAGCAAATTTGATACCTTTCCGCAATATAAAACACTTCCCTCGTTCAGAATAGCCAGATTTTCGCAAGTAGCTTCAATGTCCCCGACAATATGCGTAGAAAGTATAACAATTCTTTCTTCTGCCACATCACAAAGAAGATTACGAAAGCGTATTCTTTCCTCTGGATCAAGTCCAGCGGTAGGCTCATCAACAATTAAAACTTTAGGATCATTTAACAATGCCTGTGCGATACCAAGCCTGCGTTTCATACCACCAGACAGCGCTTTGACTTTTTTGTTTTTCTGTTCGATAAGATTAACTTTTTTTAGCAACAACTCAATACGCTTTTTGCGTTCCCTACTACCAATTCCAGAAAGAATACCCAAATAGTCCATCACTTCTATTACATTCATCGTAGGATATATTGAAAAATCCTGCGGAAGATAGCCGATAATTTTTCTGATTGCTTTTGCATTTTCTATTGGAATACCGCATACAGAAATGCTCCCGCTTTGTTTCTGAAGCAGAGTTGCAAGTGTTTTCATCAGTGTTGTTTTTCCTGCTCCGTTTCTACCAAGTAATCCGAACATTCCTTGTCCGATAGTCAGATTAACATTTGATAATGCCTGCTTTTTCTTGCCATAAAACTTATTTAACTCTTTGATTTCAATACAATTTTCCATTGCCAGAACTCCTTTCAAAGATATTTTTCATCTTATGTTTTTTATCATACAGGGTAATTTTCAACTTTTTATCTACAAAGCAAAAACTTCCTGCCATCTCTGACAAGAAGTTTTTATTCATACTTTATTCCTTAAATGCTGCGACAGCTTTTGCACCATTCTCATTTGATATTTGAAGATAACCACCGTGTTTTTCACAAAGCATTTTACATATATTAAGTCCCATTCCAAAATGTTCATTATTGATTTCGTTTTCTGCTTTATAAAATGGTTTCATTGCATTTGACAAATCCTTAGCGGTAAATCCCGCTCCATCATCAACGACGTTCAATAATAATAGACTGTCTTTTTTATCAATAGCAATTTCTATTTTTCTTTTAGCATATCGCACTGCATTAGACAAAAGATTTTCATATACTTGCATAGCAATCGATGTATCTATCTTAACGCTGTCTACATCAAAAATGTTCTGATATAAAACAAACTCTTTACCCTTACAAACGGCTGCACCCGTTATACGCATCTGATGCTCAAGTTCTTTTACATCTACCAATTCCTTTTTCACTTCAACATCTTCCAAACGCTGCAAATCATTCATTGTGTTGACGTAGGTTTCAAGTCTAATAATATGGCGTTTCATCGTTTCTGCTGTTTCAATAATTTTCTCTTCGGACATTTTGGGGACATATTTGCTAAGTATTTCGCTTTGTCCCTTTAATACAGTCAAAGGTGTTCTTAAATCGTGTGAAAAAGCAGCGTTTAAACGTTTGCGTTCCTCAACCTGTCGCCACATTTCTATATTGTTTTCCTTTAGGGCAACACGCATTTTTTCAAAAGACAAACAAAGTTCTCCAAACTCATTCTTTTCTGGTACTTCAACAGAAAAATCCAATCTATTATTAGAAATGTTTTCTGAAGCTTCCAATAAAATACTGATTGGCTTTTCTATTTTACGATGATAAAATATGATACCGCATACAACAACGCATAACAATGACCATAATGGAATAGCTATACACCGAAATAAATTAACTATATCAAGGAATAAAATATAGTTTTTAGGAATTCTTTCGGATTTTGTTATAATAGATACCGTTCCATCGTCTCCAATAAAAAGAGCATACCTACTTGCATCTGAGGAAAATATTTTTTCTGCTGAACTTCCCAATAACAAGCTTCCCGCTAAAATCAATATTATACATATCGAAAAATACTTTACAAAATCCCATTTTAACGATTTCTTTTTTTTTTACCGTATCCATTTATAACCAACTCCCCAAACTGTTTCAATATATTGTTTCATTTTCGCTTTAGCAAATTTTGAGCGTATACGCCTGATATGTTCAGCTATAACGGAACTGTCTCCCTCGCTGTCATAATCCCATACAAGCTCATATATTCTTTCCTTACTGAAAACTTGACCGATATGCTGCGATAAAAGTTCTATGATGCCAAATTCTTTTTTGGAAAGAGTGATTTGTTCTCCATTATAATACAGGCTCCTTTCCGTGTAATCTATTGCCAATTTATCATCAAAGTGCACTTTTGCAGACTCTCTTTGACGGCGGTCACGCCTTAAATGTGCCGCCACTCTTGCGCCAAGTTCATCTATTGAAAAAGGTTTTATAATATAGTCATCAGCCCCAACACTAAAGCCTTTGATTTTGTCACTCGTCTCAATTCTCGCAGTCAAAAACAGGATAGGACATGATACAAAATCTCGTATCCGCATACACACCTCCATTCCGTCAATATCAGGCATATTTATATCAAGTAAAATAATGTCTGGCTGTTTTTCAGCTTTTTGAATCGCTTCCAAACCATTAACTGCTGTTATGGTATCATATCCATTTAATTCAAAATAATCTTTTAACATAGAAACTATATCCGTTTCATCATCGACAATTAAGATTTTATTTCTCATAAAATAACCTCCTTAGGGTAGCATACAGTAAATTTATCAATTTTTTATCAACTTTTGTGTCTTGCATCAGCTAATTTATCCGTTTCCTTTGGAATAAGCCAAACACGATTAACATTCAACACTTTATTAATATGATTTTTTACATAGCCGTTGTACCCACCTTAGTAATACATTCCATTTTCAGCAGCTTCCTGCGCAGTCATATGTTCAAACATTTTCAACCTCTCAAATATATTGTATATATTATATCCGCTTAAACGAACCGTATCAAGAATACAATTACGTACTTTTTAGTAGCTTATTTCACAAAAACTATAATTTTTTCTTAAAACTTACACCAAAACTTGACTGGATCTCTCGTATAAAAATAATCAACAATTCACTTTTTAAACACAGGAAGACTAAAACATCTCCCTGTGTTTTTTCTTAATAATATTCTTGTTCTTCCCGCCAGTCTTTCACATAACATCGGATTCCGATATAAACCACATGCACCAGAAATAGCAGTGCAATGAGATTTAACGGAATGACAGCTTTTATCCATTCTCCAAAGTAGATTACGATAGCTGTACTCATTATCGCCATCATGATGCTGATGATATCCCAGCAATATTTCCGGTAGATTTTTCCAACCTGATAGCCAATCCAAACTATAATCAATCCTGTTATTATGAATAAAATTCCTATAACAATAGTTGCAATCAGCCAGTACATAAGCCCGGAAAGGATACGGTTAGGTATTCCGCCACTTAACTGTCCGAAAGAATCTGCCCCTATGACAAACTCCCGAAACAATCTTCCCATTCCTTTTCCTAACACACCGAAAAAGGTGATACAATCGTTAAGGAAAACTGGCGAAAGAATAGCAGTAAACAGTGTTGTTGTTAAGCTGTACCATGCCAGTAGGAACAGGATACTTTCATAACCAGTTGTCATATTTTTAAATTTCTTTTCCAGCTGACTTTTGCGGTTATCGCATTTTTCTTTTGCTTTCTGGTAAGCAGTGCGGTCACATTTTTCACATTTCTCATAAGGCACTTTTTTCTCAACAGCTATCATTAATTCTTTTATCATGGTAGAAAAAATCGGAAACGAAAAAATATATGACACCCGTTTATCAAATGGTCCCATTGAATCATTAAACAGAAAAATCAAAGATTTAAAACGCTTAGGGCGTGGTTTCCGCAATTTTGAGCACTTTAGGAACAGATTTCTTTATGCAACAAGGGCTCTGCCTGTCTTAAACGGTGTTTCTGATTATAACCCTGTATCTTATCTTGAAAACGACGAATTTTAGGAGGAAAATTTCATGGAAAACTATTGCGCATTCAGTAAAAATCATAAATGCCTCAACTGGACTGATTATGAACTCACAAGATATGAACTAGAAGAAGCCGGCTCTTTATGCCAGGCAAACTGGATTGAAATTGAACGAAAAAATGAATACATTCAATTACTACAGGCATTACTTAACGATCACGGTATCCCATATCCCGTCGAATAATAACGTTCTTACATTAAAGGGGTCTGGCTTCCGCCAGACCCTCATTTTCGCCCCTCAAGTTTGCCCCTCATAAAAGACCCTCACAAAGAACCCTCAACAACTATGCTTGTTTTTATAGTGAAATCCTCACGAAAGCCCCTCAACAAGTTTGGCAAACCCTCAAGAACTTTGATTATCCTCTATTAACCGCTAAAGCGACAGATTTCTTCTCAGCCGTATATTTATTTTGAATTTTTCTTTCCTTTTCTGACTTTGATCCTGCGGATCATCCTTCGGATCAGAAATACCACAAGCACAATGATCACTATAAAGATCAGACAAATACCTGTGATCATTGCCGAAAACTTATTCGGCTGCTTCACCAGATCAATGATATTTCTGCTGTCCTCCACAACCTTACGTCCATGTGTCGTCTCATAATATTCCGGCACATTGGCAATTCCGTCGCCGTCTGTATCCTCAAAGGACTGCATATATCTTGCGATCGCATCCCAGGCCTTTAATTCCCTGTCACCCTCCATGATCGCCTGATCTTCCAGATTTTCAATGGGATTCCCATTCCTGTCCTTCGGTTCAAGAGACAGCAGTCCATAGGACATTTACGTCACAGAACCAAGCATCTGGCCGGTATACAGGTCTGTCACAACATGATACAGTTTGTCATTCTGGATCTCGATCCACTCTCCGTCTGCCCTGGTGAGATAACAATCTGTCACCTTATTCAGGATCATCCGATGTGGATTGTATGCAAAATTCAATCCACTGCAATATAACCTTGCCGTTGTCATAAAATCCGATACAGAAGCGTCCACCTCCGCTGCCAGCTTCAGCTCCTTTCCGGTCAGGTATGCACTGATCAGCGGATATCCGGCAACACCGTCCTTTCCGATCCCCAGTGAAAAGGAATTAAAAACATCCTCTACTGTGATATCGCCCTTTGTGTATGTATCCCGCACGGTTCCGCTTGGAACAACGGCTACATCAACCGGATCACCATCATAATACTCGGAATTCTCCACTGCATATATGTATGCATCGGATATGATATCACCAAGATTCAACTCTTCGTGCTTCGTGCCCATTTCTTCCAGACTGTTGAATTCAACATCATTTTCAGCAAGAACCTCTTCTCTTGTATAGCCAAAATCGGCAAGATAATTTTTATCCACCGTATCCATCAGGGCATCGATCTGTTTTGTCTCGGCTGCTTCCACCGGAACATTCCATGTAAAGGGAAGCAGTAATGTGGCAACAAGCATGATTACCAGAAGCCTTGCTGAAATTTTCTTTCGTGTTTTCATAGCCCTCTCCTTTTGTGTATAGTTTTCTTATGCCTTTTTACAAAACCATCAATAATGTTCCCATACCAATCAAAATACATCCGATCAGCGATTTTGCTGTAAATTTCTCGTGTAAAAAAATAAATGCCAGTACCAGCGTGATCACAACGCTCAGCTTGTCTATCGGCACAACCCTAGATGCATCTCCTATCTGCAGAGCACGATAATAACATAACCATGAGGCACCTGTTGCCAAACCTGAAAGTATCAGAAACAGCCAGCTTTTTTTACTGATCGCAGTGATTCCACCTTGTGTATTTGTGAGGAAAACCATTCCCCATGCCATGACAAGCACCACCATCGTTCGAATCGCTGTTGCAAGATTCGAATTAACACCGGTAATACCTACCTTTGCCAGTATGGATGTCAGCGCCGCAAATACGGCAGACAGCAAGGCAAACACAAACCACATATTATACCCCCTTCTTGGCCCGCCGCTTAGTGCTCCATGCACCTAAAGCGGGGAATACTTATTCTGCATTCATCGTATCATTTTTCTTCTGATATGTCACTATTAACAATTTCATAAGGCATACTGTACCAGATTTTATCATATTTATCTATAACTCCATTTAAAACAGATTTCATTATCTCATAAATTCTTGCAACCTGATCCTCCATATTGTTATCCACAGTTCCATAGATTTCCCCGAGTCGGATCTTCTGATTCATTTCCTGACTGTTATTAATTCCAATAATAACCGGAAGTTTCATCTGATGTTTTTTGTAATAATCATAGACCCCAAGTGCCATGTCATCATTGTTGCATACGACTGCCTCCGTATTCCGGATCGTCTCTTCATCCAGCTTCGCAAATTTTTCCAGGGCAATCTCCCGTTTCCAATCCGCAGTCAGGTTTCCCAGCTGCTTTAACGGCAATTCTCTTCCTGACTCCAAAAATCCGTTAGTTCTCCGAATCGTATCATAATGAGACTCTTCCCCCTCAATCAATATGTAGTCCAGCTTTCCGTTTTGATTCCGATCCACGCTCTGCTTCTGCTTATCCCAAAGCTCCTTCAGCAGCTTTCCCTGTATCTCTCCGGCAGCTTTTCCGTCTGTTCCTACATACCAGACATCCTTCACGATCTGAAGATCCTTCTCGGCAACTTCACGGTTATACAAAATGACGGGGATCTCCTTCTCCTCCGCTTCATTCAACACACTGGCTGCAGATGCAGGCTCTACCAGGTTAACCAACATGATATCATACTCCTGCGCATACATATACTGCAGCTGTTTTTCCTGTTTCTTATTTTTTCCATCTGCATTATAGATTTCGTAGGATATTTTCCTTCCTGCAATTTCTGTTTTTTCAATCATATCCTGCAAAGTCCGTATATATTTCTCCATAAAGGTATCATTCAGATCATATACCGCAATTCCCATGTGGATATAACAGTCTTCTCTCTTTGGTAGCTTCCATGCCACGATCAGACCTGCCATCAGCACAAAAAGACCTGCCAGTATAAAATTATATTTTTCAGTTTTCCACTTCATCTTCTCCCTCTACCTTACAAGTAATGCATCCAGACTGCCCGCTTCCAGAATTTCCCGATCAAGCTTTAACGGCTGCAGAAAGATACTCTCCATCTTTTTTTTCTTTCCGTAAGTTTCTATCATCTGCATACATTCATAGCCAAGTCTGTATGTATTTTCCATATAAACCACTTTCTTACGGCCACTTTTGATCTGTCCCAAAACAGTTTCACTGATTGGCATCCTGTATGTTTCTTCTTCCTGTTCCCTCCGCACAAATGCCGCATAATGCAAAAATGACTCCTTCATGGTATCTGTAAGTGCCAGTACTTCCTTATATTTGTAACCATTCTGATTTTTTTTCAGATAAAATTCCGGATATACCAGAAGAATTCCCATGCTTCGATTCTGCTTTTCCTCTTTCACCAGCTCTGCAAAACTTTTTTCGGACATCTGCTTTTTGTACCAGACATCCAGCTTTATCTGATGGTCATAAGCATAATCCCGGATTCCCTCCTGGACACTGCTTAAATCTTCCTGTGTGTTTTGTGGCAGGACGATGGTAATTCTGCTTTTTTCTGCCCTATGATTTCGCACTGTCATATACCGAAAGGATATAAGTGCGATCAGAACCAGAATCAGAATGATATGTTTTTTCTTACTGCTCATCCATTTCCTCCATTTTCGGGATCGTGATCGTGGCAACGGTTCCCTCATCCAGTTCACTACTGATCGTAATTCCATAATTTTTTCCATAGATCAGCTGTATCCTCTCATTTACATTGCACACTCCGATTCCGGAACCACGTTTGCTGGATACTACTTTATTGTGCATGATATAATCTATTTTTTCCTGTGTCATACCGGGTCCATTATCTGACACATCGATTTTGATATCTCCATTCTTTTCATAGATCCGGATCTCGATTTCTCCATCCTCATACATTCCATCCATTCCATGATAAATAGCATTTTCCAGCAATGGCTGAATAGATAGCTTGGGGCAAAAATATTTCAGCAGTTCCGGATCTGCGTCCACATGAAATTCAAATTTATCCTTGAAACGAATATTCTGGATGGCCAGATAGCTGGAAGCATGTTCCAGTTCTTTTTCCAGAGTGATCATATCTTTTCCCTGACTTAAGGAGATCCGGAAAAATTTAGCCAGAAGAGAGACCATCTCCCCAGCACCATCATATTCTTCACTTCGGATCATCCAGATAATGGAATCCAGCGTATTATACAAAAAATGAGGATTGATCTGCGACTGCAGAAGCTTCTTCTCCATCTTCTGCTTTTCTCTCTCATTTCTGCGTATCTCTTCCATTTGCTCCTGAAGCTTATCTGCCATAATATTAAAATGTATACTTACATTTTTCAGTTCGCCGATTCCTTCCTCCTGTGCTCTGGCATTATAATCGCCTTTTCCGAATTTTTCCATTGTCCGAAGCAGCCTGTAAATCGGATTTGTAAAATTGTGAAACACAAGAGTATCAAGAAAGATCAGGATCACTCCGATCAGAAGGAGTATAAACCATACAAGATAATGAAGATTATGGCTTTCCAATACCAGACTGTCCATGGAATTTACAACCACCATATTCCATCCTGTGTAACCGATCTGCTGACCCTCTATCAGCCACTGCTGACCATCCGCCTTTTCTATCCTATAATTTTTGCAGGACAATGCAGACTCTATGGTCTTTTCTTTATATAATCCGGATGCGATCTCTTTATCAAAAGGATGATAGAGCATATTCTTCTGATCATCCAGCAAATAGCAATAAGCTGATTTCTGATTTCTATAATGCGACAGTATCTCATCCACAGAATCTGTATAATACTCCATCAGAAGAATTCCTGATCTCATATTCCCATCCTTGATATATTCTACATAACGGCTGATCTCAAATACATAACTATCCTCCTGAGGACGTACCAGTCTCCGCCGTCCGTAACTGATCGTCTCAATATTCTCCTTTGCCTGTAAAAACCAGGCCATCTCTTTCGCATCCTCTTGTTCTGCAAATGTCCCTGAATGCCATATACTTTCTCCGTCTATATCGTATAAGGCAAGTCCATACAGACACTTTTCTTCAAGAAATATCTGCTGTTCCATTTCCTCCGCAAACCTGGCACTGTCCACATCATATTTCTTTATATTCTGATAGTAGATCCTGTTGATCAGTACATTGATATTTTCAATCTGTGTCTCCAGACTCTGCGCCAGAAAATCCCTTTGCTTTCCTATTTTTTCTATGGCATCCTTCTGAAAATATGTTGAAAAATAGTAGGAAAACAGAAGAATACAGCTGATGATGCAGGCTGCAATGGAAGCAGACATAACCACCGGAAAAATGATACGGATACTTATCTTTTTATTTTTCATTTTCAGCTCCTTGTATATTATTTCCGATCTATGTATCTGACTGTGCAGATTTTCTGTATTTTACAGGTGAGATTCCACAGTTTTTTTTAAATACGTAGCTGAAATAATTTGGCTCCGGATACCCTACCATCGCTCCGATGGTCTGACTCTTATAATCAGTCTGCAAAAGCAGTTTTTTTGCTTCTTCCATACGTCGACTGATCAGATAATTAATGAATGTACCTCCTGTTTCCTGCTTGAATATTTTCGAAAAATAGGAGGTACTAACATGTAACTCTCCACATATCGACTCCACACTCAGCTCCGGATTCCGGAATTTTTTTTCCACGATCTTCATTGCATTTTCTGCCAGAACCACATTGTTGTCGATCTGTTTTTTCTGGATCAGTGATCGTATCAGAAGGCAGTAATTCAAAAGCCAATGATCTAATTCTTCCCCCGTGCTCAACGAAAGGATCTTCACCGCCATCTTTTTGGATCCCGCAAATTCTGCATCTGATGTAATCTGGTATTTCTTATAAAATCTGGCAACAGAAAAAGAGATTTCCAGAATAACGATCTGATATTCATTCAAATTATAGTGACCCTTATGCAGCCATGCGATCAGATCACCGACCTGTTTTTTCAATTCTTCTTCCGTACAATACGTGATGGATTTTCCGATCATTTCCACCTGAGAGTTCCAGTCCTCTTCCTCCTGCTGCGGCATGATATCGTTATAGTAAGTATAGCTCTCCTCCGGCAAAACAAGATTATAATCCAATGCTTCTGCTGCCTGAGCATACAACGCCGGCATATCTTTCAGATTCTCTCCGCTGTTGCTGATCCCGCAGGAAATCCTCGCTCCGAAAATACGCTGGATCATAACTGCTGTTTCCTGGATACTTCGTGTGATCTTCCCAATCTCATGTCTCTTGCTACCACCAAGGAGAAATACTTCTTTATCGCCCATACCAAATTCATGAACGTGTGCAATTTTTTCCAGTGCTTCCTTCAACGTTTCCTTCATTGACAGTTCGCTGAGAATGTCCTTCTTCCCTTCTTTTCCCACTTTTACTGCTATAACTGAATACACCTGATCCGAAAGATCCAGCTTCAGATTTTTTATCTGCCGCCTGCATTCCTTCTCCTCCATAACCTCTGTCATAAGCCTGGAAAAAAACTGCTGACGCAATAACGGCAAACTCTGTGTATATGCATTCTCCAGCCGGACACGGTTTATTTTTTCATTATATTCTTTCTCCAGTTCCTGATACATTTTTATGAGCAGACGTTGCATCTCCTCGTAATCAATGGGTTTCATCACATATTCCGAAACTCCATAACTGATAGCCAGACGTGCGTATGTAAAATCATCCCATCCGGAAAACAGGATCACCTTTGTATTCATATAATTTTCATGGATATTCTTTGCCAGCTCCAGACCATCCATGAAAGGCATTTTTATGTCACTGATCACTAAATCCGGATGGAATTCATCCATCATATCAAGCACTTCTTTTCCATTCTGTGCTGTTCCAACTACAGAGAATCCAAGGCTCTCCCAGTCTATTCCCTTCTGCATTCCATATAGGATATTCGGTTCATCATCTGCCAAAATAATACTAAATATTCTCACACTCCATACTCCCTGATGTTTTACTGTATTTTATGATAGCATATTATCAATATACATAAAATACAAAAAATCCCCTGTTTATTGTTTTCACAATTAAAACAGGGGACTGCTCTTATTTCTCTTCTGAACCGTTCAGTTTCGCAACGACTTTTTTCATAAATTTATCATCTAATTTATATTTGCTCTTAAATACAACATATGCAAGAATAACTCCGATAGTCGGCACTACACACATCAGAACACGAATAGAATTCTGTGTTGCAAGTGACTGCACTGTGTTCGGAACATATCCTGTAAGCTCCAGTACAAATCCAATAGCCAGCGCTGTAAATGCTGCTGTCAATTTTACGATCAGGGTCTGCAGAGAGAATACAACACCCTCGTTTCTGTTTCCGAGAACATATTCTCCATAATCCACAACATCCGCAAGGAATACCGTTGCACATCCAAGCTCCAGACCGGTTCCTGTCTTAACAATAATACCAGCAATCGCTGTCAAAACAATATTATTCGGACACACAATTCCTACCACCAGAAGAAGAATCAATCCGATCGGTGGCAACACACACGCAAACAAAAACGCCTGCTTTCTGGACAAAATCTTTGTTACTTTCGGGAAGATCAGAAGTCCTACAACCTCTGCAACAGATGCACTGATCATAAATGCAGATAGCATTCCGGCATTGTTGCATACATAACTGAAGTAATAGGTCGCAACTCCCATGATTGCCTGAATTGCCACATTATATAAAAGAATCAGCAATACTGCCCATCTTAACTGGTCATTTTTTCTGATGACTGTGAAGATGTCTTTAAATTTCATTTTTTCTTTTTTCTCAACATCATGCTGGATCTTTGGCAGATTCAGTACACATACAGCCATTGTAAAAATAAATGTTGCTGCAATGATCAAAGCAAATCTATGATATCCTGTATAATCACCGCCAAGACCTTTGATGATCTGTACTCCAAATCCGGCAATGATCAGTGACTGTCCGATACTTGCAAAAATTCTTGGCAGTACGGATACTTTTTCACGCTCCTGAGGATCAGATGTAAGATTCGGGATTACTGACCAGTATGGAATGTCCATAATTGTATAGGTCATTCCCCATAATACATAAATAACAGATGCAAAAACACAAAGGCTTACGCCTGATAAATGAAAATCTGTAAATACAATTACAAATACAAATGCGTTGATCAACGTTCCGATCACCAGCCACGGTACAAATTTGCCAAAACGGCTTCTTGTATTATCAACAACCATTCCCATGAAAAGATCATTAAACGCATCCCAGATCTTTGCCACGAAAAACATGGTTCCGATAAACGCCGGCGCTACTTTAATGATATCTGTAAAATAGATCATGGAAAAAGTTGCTATCATTCCATAGATCAAATCCTTACCCAATGCTCCAAAAGCAAACGAGTACTTTACTCTTCCAGGAATCTTACCCTGGTAAACCACACTGCTTTTATTGTTATTATCCATTCCTCTATCTCCTCTTTTATGCCCTTTCTTTGTACACATTTCTTTACCGTGTGATAGTTTAGCATTTTGGGATGGATATGAACATTTGATATTCTATTCAAAAAATATGATTTTTTGTTTTTAACTCTATTTTTCGAACAATTTACTTTTCTTTTGCCTTGCCATCTCTTGTCAACATTTTTTTTGAACTTTTGAAGGTCTCTGTTCTTTTCCTGACGTTTCTTCTATAGCAGCAATTTCCTCCGCCGTATATTCCTCTATTTCTGTCTTTGTTACCTGTTTGATATGCTTTTTTTTCAGGCGCAGATATACGAATTCCCGAAAAATAGTATAGAACACGGAAAGCAGTGGAATGAAAACAAGCATACCTACAATTCCCATAAGGTTTCCGCCGATCGTAACTGCTGCAAGAACCCAGATCGACGGAAGCCCTACAGATTCACCCACAACATGAGGATAGATCAGATTTCCCTCAATCTGCTGCAGCACCAGAAATACTATAATAAATAAAATTGCCTGTTTCGGATTTACCATAAAGATCAAAAAGCTTCCCACTGCACATCCGATAAAGGCCCCGAAAATCGGAATCAATGCAGTAAACGCAATCAAAACTCCGATCAAAAATGCATATGGCATCCCCAAAATACTCAGTATCACCACAAACATGCATCCGAGGATCACAGCTTCCAGACACTGACCTGCAAGAAAATTCGCAAATGTCCGATAAGTCAGAGAACAAATTTTAAGAAAAGCATCTGCCTTTTTCTTTGGAAGAAAGGCAAAAAATACTTTTCGGATCTGCACGTGCAGCTTCTCCTTCTGAAAAAGAACATAGCAGGCAAATGAAAATGCAATAAAAAAGGTTGCCAATCCACTGACTATGGAACCCACTGCTGACATTGTGGTATTCATCATATTTCCTGCACCATTTCCAAGAAGACTTATTCCCCACTTGATCGCCTGATCCGGATTAAACTGCACCTGATTTACCAGCTTCATGATTTCCTGGTTATTATGGGAAAATTCCCGAATCCAGCCTTGCATCTGCGGAATGAAATCAGCGATACTCATCATCAGAGTTCCCATTGTCCGCGTAAGCTGCGGAATCACCCCGAACATTACCAGTACGATTACACCAACCGCCAATATGATCGTAAGGAGCAGACTTATCGGTCTTGCCAGTTTTCCAACTGTCTTATTTTCTTTTTTTACTCTTCCGAAAATTTTCTTTTCCAAAAAGCTCATTGGCACGTTGGTCACAAATGCGATTGCTCCGCCAAGTACAAAGGGAAACAGGATCCCCCATATTGCTTTCAGCACATCGAGCACCACATCAAATTTCC
>ENA-OWPB01001831-OWPB01001831.1-human-gut-metagenome-genome-assembly--contig:-NODE-1831-length-17118-cov-47.186251_pt1 | contig 17118 bp, 15 predicted proteins | sample MGYA00248260_ERZ651838 | MGnify/ENA primary metagenome ERZ651838 (study PRJEB26924, sample SAMEA4378304) | human gut metagenome | biome: human gut; feature: human-associated habitat; material: faeces...
TGCACTGTGGATTGTATTCTGCAAATATTGTTCTCATCGTATCCCATCTCCTTATGATTCAATCAATCATTAATTGTAAAAATTAAGAAGCATTCCAATCAGTTCACCATGTCAGTTTTATTTTGTGTTATACTTTTTTATAGATTTTTCTTGCCCTTGTATTTTCCCTTATCAGAGTTCGTAAACTTATATGGGAAGATATAACACAAGGGAAACAATAAGGGAAAGCTCACCTGCGACAAATCCAGCGTTTTCAAGAGTTTACAGTGAATTTAACAACAAAATATAACAGCTATTAAATCTCTTAAACAGGTGAAATCTCAATCAGAAGTTTTAGATTTGAGGTATAAATGGAATGAATGCTAAAGAGTGTATGATTGAAGCTGATAAATTGTTGCAAAAATGGAGTTGTTATTCTATAGAAAACAGAAGGTATATTGAGAAAATATTTAATGGTTCCAATAGGTATGACATGATGTTAAACGTAGATGTAATGCAGAAACAGGCAAAGATTTATGTATTGGAAAGAGGAGTGACAATTTATGAGTACAGAACAGAGAGGAAAGAGATTGTAATATATGCTGTTCTTCGTGATATTATTGGGATAATTTCCGATACATTTATACGCGATTCATATGTTGATGAAAAAGGATACCTGCATTTTACTGAAAATGTATCCAATTATAGAAAGAAAATAGCCGATGAGGCATTTTCATTAATGGGAGAGCCATATAATGAGTGGAATCGACAAGGGATTTCTATTTGGGATTTTAACCGAAGTTTTGCGGGGGAATAAACGCCCAACTTTCAGTTAGTAGGTGTATCGCCATGCCGACACTCACAAGCTTGCGCTTGTTCGTTGTCGCGGCGTTCGCCGTATGCATCTGAACTCGAATATGTCTGCCTGTGAGCAAGCTTCCGTCAGCCAATTCGGCTCATCTGCGCATGGCTCATTGCTACGCTCAAAATTTCAGTTTGTAACATTCGGCAGTAGGGATCAAAGTGATGTTCGGGAAGAAGACAGCTATAAGAAAGAGCGGAAAGGAAAAAAGTAAAGATTTTTATGCGAAGAAGAGATAGAGAAGTAACAGATAGCAATGAAATAATACATATTCTTGATACGGGCAAGGTTTTGCACCTCGGTTTGGTAGATCAGGGAAAGCCATATATAGTTCCCATGAACTACGGCTATATTTTGGAAGGTGATAAGCTTGTATTTTATTTGCATGGGGCGTTAGAGGGGCGTAAGCTTGACATTATCAGAAATAATTCTGATTGTTGCGTTCAGATTGAGTGCGACGTACAACCATTTTCAGGTAAAGTTGCCTGCCAATATGGATGCAGCTACTATTCTTTTGATGGATTTGGAACGGCAAAGATTGTGGAAGTGCCGCAGGAAAAAATCAAGGCATTAAGTGTATTGATGAAAACACAAACGGGTAAAGATTTTGAGTTTAATGAAAAATTGGTTTCAATTGTTAGTGTTATTCGAATTGATTGTGATTATTATACTGCAAAGCACAGACCAGTGCCAGTGAATCCAATCGTATAAAATGAAAGTTTCAGCACGTAGAAATCATCAGATAATAAGAAACGGCACATGAAATATGATAAGATAGTGAAAATAAGACATGGGTTAACATTGATTCTCAGGCACCGAATAAAGTGGTAAATGAATGGCTGATGAAACAGGGGGATGATTGCATTAAACCGGAGTTTAATGGACGTAGTGTCGCAGATTCTGTGGTGTTTTTATAGGTTGTGAGGGGGCAGATATAAGCGTCCTCTCGCAAGTCGTGATTTTATAGGTTTATGAAAAGAAAAACGGTACAGACGAAATATGATGTTCCTGTTCGCCAGGCATTCCGATAAGCCTCTAAAGAGTCTTATCTCCATGGCTCACGAAGGAAATCATATTTGTCTGCACCGTTTTTCTTTCATTTACGCTGTGAATGACTTGTGAGAGGACGCTTATATTTGCCCAATCAACATCATGAATCGCACCACAAAATCTGCAATTTACGTTATGGAACTCACGGTTATGGGATGAGTGCCTATGAGATAACGGCAAAATTCAAGAGGTTCAATGCCTTATGATTCGTCGATGTTAAAGGGCACACCTCCCGGAGTTTCATCTTTGGGTTCTGCCGCTCGTATTCTGGATTGACGGATTTTCACAATCTGGATATTGCATGCCACACAGTCTTGGATAAATAAAAAATAGAACTGATTTGTTTTCAGGATTTTGGGAGCGGCCGGTCCTTAGAAAGTAAACATTGCGATTTCAAAAGCCAATGTAATTGGATTTTGAAATCACGATGGATACTTTCTTAGTACCGCTGCCAGCGACAACAAGCGGAAGCGCTCCTGAAAACAAACAGTTCTATTTTTTATAGTTCTATACACTTTGCTGGCATGCAATTGACATAACCTGCGGAAATCCGTAACACCACCCACAGGCGGCAGTTCATAAGTTAAACTCTGGTTATAAATACTTGCGGATTTCTTCAATCAGGGAAGCATATTCTGCATCTGACAGGAATTTTTCACCCGGATTCATGGCAAAAACGCCACCCCATTCATAGCCATCTGTGTATTTTGGTACAAGATGGAAGTGAAGATGATGTCCGGTGTCACCGTAGGCACCATAGTTGATCTTCTGAGGATGGAATGCCTTGTGAAGAGCCTCTGCTACATGGTTGATATCTTCCATGTAAGCAGCGCGTTCTTCGGCAGTCAACTCTACAATCTCACTGACGTGTTTCTTATGGGCAACGATCACACGTCCTTTATGGCTTTGTTCTTTAAATAAATAAACTTTGGAGGATGGAAGTTCACAGATTTTAATGCCAAACTGGGCAACTAAGTCACCTTCCATACAATAAGCACAATTCTGATCTGTCATAATCTGTCTCCTGTCTTATTTCTGGTTGAAATGTACAGCGAAACCGGCGATTTCATCTTTTAAATAAGCAACTGTGATATTTCCTTTTGCATCATATTTGAAAGAAGACTCATCAAATACAAAACCACGTTTCTCTAAGTGGTACATTGCACGTGCAAGATAGTTTGTCTGGATTGCGATATGACCACAGGTTCCACGTCCTGGATTTTTCATCATTTCGATAAGAGAACCAACAAACATAGAGCTGTTTCCAACTTTTACATCCTGTCCAAGTAATGTAGCGAATTTTGCAGAATCAGAAGCAGCAGCTTCCTCAGATGCATTGTTTACACCAACGTGAAGAAGTTTGAAACCTAACATGGTAGAAACTGCTTCTTTTGTGAGTGCTGTGATACCAGCCCAGTCTTTTGCAGCAACAAGGTCTTTGCTTACCATCCAGGAACCGCCACATGCGATGATTTTGTTGAAATCAAGGTAATTTGTAAGGTTCTTCGCATTGATTCCGCCGGTTGGCATGAATTTCATATTTACATAAGGAGCTGCCATGGATTTGATCATGTTTAATCCGCCGGCTGCCTCTGCAGGGAAGAATTTTACAACATCAAGACCAAGTTCAATAGCAACTTCAACGTCACTTGGGTTAGAGCATCCAGGAGTAACCGGAATTCCTTTTTCTACACAGTATTTCACTACTTTTGGATTTAAGCCAGGACTTACAATGAATTTTGCTCCGGCGTTTACAGCGCGGTCAACCTGCTCTGTAGTAAGAACGGTTCCGGCACCTACTAACATTTCTGGGAACTGCTCAGCCATAATACGGATAGATTCCTCAGCGGCAGCAGTACGGAATGTAACCTCTGCACAAGGAAGTCCTCCGTCACATAATGCTTTTGCTAAAGGAGCAGCGTCCTCTACGTGATCCAGGGCGATAACAGGTACAATACCAATTTTGGAAATCTCTTCTAATACTTTGTTCATGATGATTCTCCTTATCATTCTTATTTTCTCATCCATGTTTTGGATGATTGTGTTCTAATATAAAGTTCCATTATACGAAACAATGTTCCATAAAACGGTACGATTTTATTATAACATCAGAAAAACGGATGTCAATAGTTCCAACTCAATTCCCTTGACATTTCAAATAGTAGCTGTTAATATGAGAAAAAAGAAAGTTTCACAATATGAAACGAGAATCTGAAATATGAAACATATAGGTAAATCCAGAGTTTTTTTGATTTTACAGAATTATATTGTGAACAGGAAGAAAGGGACACCTACGATGGCAGAAGAAAAAGAAACAAAAAATCCGGTGCAGTCTGCAGAGCGGATTTTCCAGGTGCTTGAGATGTTAGCAGAGCATGGCGAGATGGGGTTAATGGAGATCAGCACAGAACTCGGACTTCACAAAAGTACGGTCCACCGCTTATTAATGTCCTTGATCTATATGGGGTATGCAAAACAGGACGAGACAACGCAGAAATACATGCTTTCTTACAAAATCGTGAGCATGGCGGGAAAAATCTTAGAGCGTACCGACATTTTACAGATCGCAAAACCTTATATGGAGCGCCTGTCCGATATCAGTGGGGAGGCAGTGCATCTTGTACAGCGGGAAGGCAACAACATTTTGTACATCTATAAAATAGAAGCAAAAGTTGGCACGATCCGCATGGTATCACACGTCGGCATGGTGCATCCGATGTATTGTTCCGGTGTGGGCAAGGCGATCATGGCAACGCTTCCAGAGAAAGAAGTAAAACAGATCTGGAACGAGAGCATTATTGAGAAGAAAACGGATAAGACGATCACTGACATTGACGAGATGATGCAGGTGTTAGAGGAAGTCCGTAAGAACGGTTATGCGTTAGACGACGAGGAGAACGAGGAGGGCGTGCGATGTATCGCTGCCTGCCTGCATGGTTACAGCAAGGAAGTGAAATATGCATTCAGCATTTCCGGACCGGTCAGCCGTATGACGAGAGAGCGCGTGGAAGAACTTGCCGTGGATGTGAAAAAAGTACAGGAAGAATTATCAAGAGAACTGGGGTATTATCCACAAAATTAAATTTTTTTACAGAATATGTATAAGAAAAAAATCGATGGTCATACTATTTTTGAAGAACAGAGAAAATATACTCTGTAAAAGAAAAGGAGAAATGACTATGAGAAAGTGGAAATTACTTTTGGCTGGAATGATGCTTATGTTATCGTTGAGTGCTGTCGCAGGCTGCGGAAATAACAATGCAAACGATAAAAATAATGGCACAAACGGTACAAACACAAGCACGGAAAACCGTCTGAATAACAATGCGGACACTACCACAGGCAATGACAAAAATAATATTGACACCACAGAGGATAAGGACAAGGATAACAACCGTGTGGATGAAAACGGCAACGTGATCGAGGATGTAGTGGACGGTGTTGGCGACGCCGGTAAAGATGTGATCGATGGTGTGGAAAATGGTGTGAATGATCTCACAAACGATGCAACCGGCGGAAATGCAGAGAATACCAACGGAACCGGTGGGAATGCCGGAAATGGAACTGCAAATCCGTAAATGATAGAGAAATACAAAAAAAGAAACGGCTTATCGTTTCTTTTTTTGTGCCTGTTTATTCAGATACATTTCATGGTCTGCTTTGTCAAGCAGATTGCGGAGCGTACAATCTTTGTAATTCATGGAGTAGCTGTAACCATAGGCGTAACTGATCGCATCCGGCATATTGCTGGAATGATACTGTTTGATTGTAGCATGTAGTTTTTCCAATAGTTCGTCTGCCTGCCCGGAGGTGGTGTCATACAAAATAGCGATAAATTCGTCACCGCCGTATCTGCCGACAAAATCTTTTTCAGGAACTACCTTTCTTAAAATGTGGGCAAAATTGGCGATCATCGAATCCCCGGCAGCGTGTCCAAGGGTATCGTTCACTTCTTTTAAATTATTTAAGTCGAACATAACAAAACACAGCGGCTCAGTGATAAAACCGGAAGAGTTCAAAAGGTCTTCACAGCGGCTTTTGTTTGGAAGTCCGGTGTGCACATCCAGGTAGGCTTTCTTGGATAAAATATGATTTTCCCTGACAGCCTGAATGTGCTGGATCTGCTGCTGGACGATCAAAAAGATTAACAATAGTATATCAAGCGCAGAAATAATCTCGGTCAGCCGGATACGTGCGGCAATCTTTTCCGAGTACTGTTCGGCAGCAGTCACCGTCTCGTCGGCATATTCAAAATAAGTTTCACTCATTGAGACAACATTGGTGTTTTCATAGCCCTTTTCACGAACAGTATAAATCTCTTCTTTCAGTAGTTCCCAATATTCAATCTGATTGTCCAGACACTGCTGGTAAGCAGGATCTTTCAGGCTTACCAGATTATAATTTCCATCTTCATATTTTAAACCGGACAAAATTTTATCCAGATACTCGATCTGCATGTCATCTGCAGTTCCGGTAATCTCAAGCTTGACTTCACGCTGCGTGGCTCCGCGCACAAGACCGGCATAGTTTACCACGTGGGCAGTTCCATGTAGATTCTGGATCTGCACCATCATAAAAATGACAAGGAAAATCAAAACGAAGATCAGAATTTGCTGCAGCAGTGAGGCAGCATGCTGTTCTGCCTGTTTCATTCGTCTGCTAAAAGAGATTTCTTTTGTATACATGAGTCACCTTTCCGAAAGTTTTTTTGTGTGTAGCTGTATTCTAACCCATAAAATCAGGAAGGTCAAATATTAGTATGTTTTTCAAAGAAAATATCTTAAATAAAAATGAAATCTTGCCAAATTAGTTGTGATTCATTTTTATTTGAATTATAATAAACCCATCGCATTTTTTGAGGCGATGAAAACAGAAAGCAATTTCAGGGATATTAAGGAGATTTCAATGTCAGATAATGATTTCAGAGAGGTAATCGACGGAGAAGAGAACAAAGAGCCGGCAGCCTCTGACAATAATTTATATACAACGGAAGCAGAGAGTGCGGAAGTGGTGAACACCACGGCAGATGCACAGGAGAGTGATGAGAAGAAGGATGATGAGTACGAGGAGATCTGCTACATCTGTCACAGACCGGAGCATATAGCCGGAAAAATGATCAGGATCCCAAACAGCATTTCCATCTGTCATGACTGTATGCAGAGAACGTTCGACAGCATGAATGGCACAGGATTCCCAATGGGTGATATGATGAACATGGGAAGTTTTAATAATATGAATCTGGATAAGATGCCTAATATCAGCATGATCAATCTCTCTGATCTGCAAAATATGATGGGCGGTATGCCAAACAGCCAGAAGATCAAGAAAAAGAAACCAAAAGAGGAGAGAAAGCCGGAGATCGATATTCATGCGATCCCGGCACCACATAAGATCAAAGCGTCGCTGGATGAGTATGTGGTCGGACAGGAACATGCAAAAAAAGTCATGTCCGTAGCAGTTTACAATCATTACAAGAGAATTGCCTCCGATGTGCAGGACGGTGTGGAGATCGAGAAATCCAACATGCTCATGATCGGACCGACCGGATGTGGTAAGACGTATCTGGTCAAGACACTGGCAAGATTATTAGATGTGCCGCTTGCCATCACGGACGCAACTTCCCTGACAGAAGCCGGTTATATCGGTGACGATATCGAGAGTGTAGTCAGCAAACTGTTAGCAGCTGCTGACAATGATGTGGAACGCGCAGAGCACGGAATCATCTTTATCGATGAGATCGACAAGATTGCAAAGAAGCGCAACACAAACCAGCGCGATGTCAGCGGAGAATCTGTCCAGCAGGGAATGTTAAAGCTGTTAGAGGGTGCGGAAGTGGAAGTGCCGGTAGGGGCAAGCAGTAAAAATGCGATGGTTCCGATGACGATGGTCAACACGAAGAACATTCTTTTCATCTGCGGCGGTGCATTCCCGGAATTAGAGGATATCATCAAGGAGCGGCTGAACAAGGAAGCTTCTATTGGATTTAAGGCAGATCTGAAAGATAAGTATGACAATGACGAGAATCTGCTCTCCAAAGTGACGACAGAAGATGTGCGCAAATTCGGTATGATCCCGGAATTTTTAGGACGTCTGCCGGTCATGTTCACATTGGAGGCGCTGACGGAAGATATGCTTGTGCGTATCTTAAAAGAGCCGAAGAATGCGATCATCAGGCAGTACGAGAAGCTGCTTGCCATGGATGAAGTAAAGCTTGTATTTGACGAGGATGCGCTTCATTCTATCGCAAAGGAAGCAAAAGAGAAAAAGGTAGGAGCGCGTGCACTCCGCTCTATTATCGAAGATTTTATGTTAGATATCATGTATGAAATCCCGAAGGATGACAACATTGGCATGGTGACGATCACAAAAGATTATGTAGAGAAAAAGGGCGGCCCGCTCATCACGGTGCGCGGCTGTGCAGCGATCGAAGAAAAGCCAGCAATTTAAAGGAATAAAAGACAAAACTCCGGCATTTATTGTAAAGATAGGTGTGCGGAGTTTTTTATGTCTGACTGTGAAGAAAAGATTTATTCCAATGATTATGTGGATTTTATCATATCGAAAGATGTTTTGGATGTGATTGACCTTTCAAGTGATTGTATCCAGCGGATCGATGAGGAAAAGGATACTTATTTTTATCCGAGGAGTTTTTTCCGGATATTTGATTTTCCGGCAGATTCCTATGCTTCTGTTCCAAAGTGCTATGGACTTCTGGATGAGACGGCGCTTGAGGTTTCGGGGATATTAAAATTACAGCAGCAGCCGGCACTCGCACTGAAAGGGCAGGGCGTGATGATCGGATTTATCGATACCGGGATCGATTACCGAAATCCGGTATTTCAGTATTCTGATGGGACAACAAGGATTTACCGCATCTGGGATCAGACGATCCGGGATGGAACAAAGCCGGAGGGGATCGCATATGGTTCCGAGTATAAGACAGAGCAGATCAATGCCGCACTCCGGGCAGAAAATCCGCTGGAAACCGTTCCGTCCATGGATACCAATGGACATGGAACCTTTGTGGCCGGGGTGGCATGTGGAAGCGAGGATGTGGAAGATAATTTTATCGGGGCGGCGCCGTTTTCCGAGATCGCAGTCGTAAAACTGAAAGAGGCAAAAACTTATCTGCGGGAATTTTATTTTATCCCGGATTCTGTTCCGGCGTATCAGGAGAATGATATCATGATGGCAGTCAGCTATCTGGACCGGCTGGCAAAGGAGCGGGATATGCCGCTTGTGATCTGCATTGCACTGGGAAGCAACATGGGAAACCGTGGCAAGGACGGACAACTGGCAACTTATCTGGATATTGTATCCAGAAGGCGGAAAAGATGCAGTGTGGCAGCGGTAGGAAACGAGGCGAATGCAAGACATCATTTTCTTGGAAAAATACAGCCGGACATGGAGTACGAATCGGTGGAAGTCTCGGTGGAGGAAAATATGCCGGGCTTTTTCATTGAGATGTGGGCAAATGCGCCGGAGCTTTATGCGGTATCGGTCAGCTCGCCCACTGGGGAAGTGCTGCCCAAAGTGCCTTACCGGAGCGGTGGAAGACAGGAGTTTGTCTTTATTTTCGAGCAGACAAGAGTCAGCATCGACTACCGGCTGACGGGCAGACGGCAGGGAAACCAGCTTATTTATTTACGTTTTTCAAATGCAGCGCAGGGGATCTGGACGATCAACGTGTATCCGCAGAGCATTGTGACAGGCGATTACAATATGTGGCTTCCCATGCGGAATTTTACGAGTGGAAATGTTTTTTTCCTGCGGTCAAATCCGAATCATACGATCACCGTGCCGGGTAACGCAGGGCAGGTCATAAGCACGGGCGGCTACAATGTGGCAAATGGCGGTCTGTATCTGGACTCGGGCAGGGGATTTACACTTTCCGGTGAGGTAAAGCCGGATTTCTGTGCCCCGGCGGTGAATGTGTATGGACCGGGACTGCGGAACCGCTTTGTGACCATGACCGGGACGAGTGCGGCGGCAGCGATCACAGCCGGGGCATGTGCGCAGATCATGGAATGGGGACTGGTAAAAAGAAATCAGATTTTCATGTCCTCTGCGGATATCAAAAATATGCTGATCCGCGGCGCAGACCGGGCGGATGACAGGAGTTATCCGAATCCGTCGTGGGGGTATGGAACGCTGGATGTGTATGGAGCATTTGAGGATCTGCGGAGGTAGCGGACATTGGCTTTTCATTTTCCCTTCTGTGAAGTATAATAATATGTGGAAAAAACATTTTGCAGGCTTCCTGTGACAGTAAAATGGATCACAAGAGGTATGGAAATATTATAATTACGCAGGAGAAAACAAAATTTTATGATAAAGATCGCGTTTTGTGATGATGATATGGAAGTGCTTCATCAGATGAACGAATTATTAGACCGCTACCGGGTAGAACGGAATGAGGATATTACCTATGTGGCATTCCAGAGTCCGTTTGAACTGCTGACGGAGATTGAGAAGGGCATAAGACCGGATATATTATTTCTCGATGTCGTGATGCCGGGGCAGAATGGCATGGATGTGGCAAAAGAGATCCGGCAGTATGACACGAATATGAAAATTATTTTTCTGACCTCATCCCCCGAGTTTGCGGTGGAATCTTATTCGGTTGGAGCTTATTTTTACCAGTTGAAACCGATCTGGGAGGAAAGCTTTTTCCGGCTGATGGATGCGGTGCTGGCGGAGTGTGAGAAGAAAAAGAAGAACAGTCTGATCCTGCGCAGTAAAGACGGTATTACGAGGATCGATCTGCAGCAGCTGGAATACTGCGAGGTGCTGGGACGAAAACTTTTATTTCATCTGGAAAACGGAGCAGTTCTGGAAAGCGCAGGGAGTCTGGATGATCTGGCAGGACAGCTGATGCAGTACAGCAATTTTTTCCGTCCCCACCGATCCTTCCTTGTGAATATGGAGTATATCCAGAATATTTCCAGCCGTTCCATCAAAATGGTAAATGATGCGGAAATCCCAATTCCGCATGGAAAATGTTCGGAAATCAAAAATACATATATGGAATATGCGTTTAACGGAGAGCAGGCTGTCTTATGACGGTCTGTTTTTTCTTTGATAGAATAAACTACATGAATAGTAAGAAAAGACATGGTCGATTCAATACATTTTACGGTCGATTCATGACAGTGCGTCCATTTTTTTGGGAAAATCGTGTATGGTAGATTCAGACAAAGGAGAAAGCCAAAATAAGCACACAAAAGAAGGGAGGATTAAGAAGAAAAAATGTTAGGTATGGAAATCTTGGTCATTATTGGTTTGATCCTGCTTTTACTTGTTCTCTGGATCATCTCCGTGCAGCGGAAGTTTGCGGTGATGGACGGAAATATCCAAAATGCCATGAATCAGATCGGAGTGCAGATTTCCTCACGTTTTGATGCACTATTTGCAGTGCTTGATCTTATGAAAGGATATGCAGCAGATGACATACAGCCGCTGATGGAGCGTGCAGCAGCCAGACGAAGTGTGATCACTGCTCGCTCCGCACCTGAGGAGGTATCAGAGCAGGAGCAGGTGATAGAGGAAACCGTAAAAAGCATCCGTCTGGCAGCAGAACGCAATCCACTGCTCTGCGCAGATAAAAACTATACCAAATGTATGGATGCGGTGGAATGTTATGGGCGCATGGTATATACCAGCCGTTTGATCTACAACGATTCAGTGACAAAGTTAAACAGTGCGCTTGGTATGTTTCCTACAAATGTAATTGCAGGTATTCTTGGCTTTCATAAAAGAGAATATCTGTCACAGAAAGGGGATTAATATGGGATTATTCAGTAATAATAAAAAATTATGTCCGGTCTGCGGGAATCCGACACCGCGGCTGCTTGCAACAAAAATACAGGACACACCGATCTGTAAGGAATGCGATAAAAAAATCTACCTGCCAAAAGGCAGGACAGATCGGATGACCATCGATGATTTTAAGCAGTACATCCAGTTTTACGAAGATAACCAGGCATTGAGGGATCAGTTCGAGGAAAACTATTCGTTTAATTTTGGACTGTTTGGTGGAGATCTGGTATTAGATATTTTCCATGGACTTTTCCGTGTGAACTGTGACAAAGATTCGCTCGCATTTCAGGCGGACAATTTAAAGTCTTTCCGTATTTTAGAGGACAGCCGGGTTTTATTTGAGGGAAATCATCAGGAATTAAAGCATTACGACAGTAAAGTTCCGGAAAAAGTAAAGCAGCTGGAGCCGCAGATCGCACAGTTTCAGATGCAGATGAGGGAATATGAAATGTTTGAGCGGCTGGAGCGGATGTATGAGGAAAATGACAAAGATGATAACCATTATCATGAGTATCATCCAAGACCATCTTTTGACGTGGCTTCTCCGGCAGATACCTTCCATGTGGAGCTGACGTTTGACCATCCTTACTGGGATAATATTATGTGGGATTGGACAGGAGTTTCCTTTGACAGTGACAGTCCAAGTGTCGAGGCGTTTTTGAGCTGCTATGAGGATAAAACAGAGAGTCTGCACACGCTGGCGCTCAATCTGGCACACCTGATGAATCCGAATGTCAAAGAGATGACAGCGGGGGAGAAAAAACAGGCTGCAAAGCAGGAGACCGGATTTTTGGAAGAGCAGAAGCAATCTTCTGAGAGCGATACGATCGAACAGCTGCAGAAGTACAAAGGTCTTTTGGATGCAGGAGTCATTACAGAAGAAGAATTTGCAGCGAAGAAAAAGCAGTTATTGGGAATTTAATGATAAGGCTGATCCGGAAAGGGTCAGCTTTATTTATGAAATCTGCAAAAATAATTTTCAAATGGTACGTTAAAATTTGTGATGGAAATTGAAAATTTCGAGTATATTTTGTGCCGGTTTTATTGTATAATATTCTTTATGTTTGTAAATAAAAAAGTAAATGAAAAATAAGGGGATATCAGGGATGAGAATAGGATTTGACAATGACAGGTACTTAAAAATTCAGTCGGAGCACATCAAAGAGCGGATCAACCAGTTTGGGGACAAGCTTTATCTGGAATTTGGCGGAAAATTATTTGACGATTATCACGCATCCAGAGTATTGCCGGGATTTGCACCGGACAGTAAACTCCAGATGCTTATGCAGCTTGCGGATGTGGCAGAGATCGTGATCGTGATCAGTGCGGCAGATATTGAGAAGAACAAAGTCCGCGGGGATCTTGGAATTACTTATGATGTGGATGTTGTCCGGCTGATCGGAGAGTTTGAGAAAAAGGGTCTGTATGTGGGAAGCGTTGTCATCACGCAGTTTGCAGGACAGAGCGGTGCCGTACAGTTCCGTGAAAAACTGGAAAAAAGAGGCATTAAAGTATATCAGCATTATAAGATCGAGGGCTATCCGGCAAACATTCCGCTGATCGTCAGTGAGAACGGATTCGGCAAGAATGACTATATCGAGACGACCAGACCATTAGTCGTCATCACTGCACCGGGACCGGGAAGTGGAAAAATGGCGACCTGCCTCTCCCAGCTTTATCACGAGAACATCCGTGGAACAAAAGCCGGCTATGCAAAATTTGAGACATTCCCAATCTGGAATCTTCCATTAAAACATCCGGTAAACTTAGCTTATGAGGCGGCTACCGCAGACTTGAATGACGTGAACATGATCGACCCGTTCCATCTGGAAGCTTATGGAAAAACGACGGTCAACTACAACCGTGACATTGAGATCTTCCCGGTTTTGAACGCTATTTTTGAAGGGATTTATGGAGAAAATACTTATTATAAATCACCGACTGATATGGGTGTCAACATGGCCGGAAACTGTATCATCGATGACGAGGCATGCTGTGAAGCCTCCAAAATGGAGATCATAAGACGTTATTACACAGCGGTAAACAAACTGGTCAAAGAGGAAGCAACGGAAAATGAAGTTTACAAGATCGAACTTCTGATGAAACAGGCGAAGATCACAACGGACGACAGACATGTCACAGTCGCTGCAAAAAAACGTGCAGAGGAACTTGGCGTTCCAACTGCAGCGATCGAACTTTCCGATGGCTGTATCATTACGTCCAAGACATCAGATTTTCTCGGTGCGTCTGCAGCATTGCTCCTGAACGCATTAAAATATCTGGCTGGCATTGAGCATGATGAGAAACTCATCCGCCCGGAAGCGATTGAACCGATCCAGGATCTGAAAGTCCGTTTCCTCGGTGGAAAGAATCCAAGACTTCATACCGATGAGGTATTGATCGCCCTTTCGCTCGCTGCGGTGACCAATGAAAACGCAAAGAAAGCATTAGAGCAGCTTCCGGCACTTCGGGGATGCCAGGTGCACACTTCCGTAATGCTCTCTGAAGTGGATATTAAAATTTTTAAGAAGCTGGGTGTGGATCTGACAAGTGAACCGGTGCGCAGTGGATTAAAATTGTATTAGAAATTTGTTTGTCAAAAAATACATGAAATAATTTGTGAATAATGTATAAAAACCCTTTTATAAAATAAGGTGTATGGTATAATAAGCACAAGTGATGAAATCACGAGGTAATACAGGCGGTCTGATTGTTAAGAATATAACAATCAAAACAAGCACATACATATTTTATAGGAGGGTTTTTACAATGGCAAGATTTACGTTACCAAGAGATTTATACCATGGAAAAGGGGCTCTGGAGGCATTAAAGACATTCAAGGGAAAAAAGGCAATGATCTGTGTTGGCGGCGGCTCTATGAAGCGGTTCGGATTTCTTGACAGGGCAGAACAGTACCTGAAAGAAGCCGGAATGGAAGTTCAGTTGTTTGAAGGCATCGAACCGGATCCTTCTGTGGAAACCGTGATGAAAGGTGCAAAAGCAATGATGGAATTTGAACCGGACTGGATCATTGCGATGGGCGGCGGATCTCCGATCGATGCAGCAAAAGCGATGTGGATCAAATACGAGTACCCGGATATCACGTTTGAGGATATGTGTAAAGTATTTGGCATCCCGGCGCTTAGAAATAAAGCTCATTTCTGTGCAATCTCTTCCACATCAGGAACAGCGACAGAGGTGACAGCATTTTCAATTATTACCGATTATGAAAAAGGTATCAAATATCCGATCGCAGATTTTGAGATCACACCGGATGTGGCAATCGTTGATCCGGATCTTGCAGAGACAATGCCACAGAAATTAGTTGCACATACTGGAATGGATGCTATGACACATGCAATCGAGGCATATGTTTCTACCGCTAACTGTGATTTTACCGATCCACTGGCATTACATGCAATCAAAATGATCCAGAATGATCTGGTTGATTCCTACAACGGAGATATGGCTAAGAGAGATTCCATGCACAATGCGCAGTGTCTTGCCGGAATGGCATTCTCCAACGCTCTGCTTGGTATCGTTCATTCCATGGCACATAAGACAGGAGCTGCATTTGCAGATTATGGTGCACATATTATCCACGGTGCAGCAAACGCCATGTATCTGCCAAAAGTTATCGCATTCAATGCAAAAGATGAGACTGCGAAGAAACGTTACGGCGATATTGCTGATTTCATGGGACTTGGCGGTGACAGCTTAGATGAGAAAGTTGCGTTACTCATTGCATACTTGCGCAAGATGAATGATGACCTTAAGATTCCACACTGCATCAAAAATTATGGTGCAGACAGCTACCCGACAGAGCAGGGCTTCGTTCCGGAAGAGGTGTTCTTAGAGAGACTGCCGGAGATCGCTGCCAATGCGATTTTAGATGCATGTACCGGTTCCAATCCTAGACAGCCGAGCCAGGAAGAGATGGAGAAGCTGCTGAAATGCTGCTACTATGATACTGAGGTGGATTTCTGATAAACCAGAGTTTAATGGACGTAGTGTTGCAGATTCTGTGGTGCTTTTATAGGTTGTGAAGGGCAGATATAAGCGCCCTCTCACAAGTCAGAATTTTATATGTTAATGAAAAAGAAAAACGGTATAAACGAAATATTATGTTTCTGTTCGCTGGACATTCCGATAGGCTTCTGAGCAACAATCTTGAGAAGCAGTGCTTCCCAAGATTGTTAGAATCCTATCTCCATAGCTCACAAAGAAAATAATATTTGTTTATACCGTTTTTCTTTCATTTACGTTACGAATGACTTGCGAGAGGACGCTTATACATGCCCAATTTACGCTATGAATTGCACCACAGAATCTGCATTTTACCTTATGAAACTCACGGTTATGGGAGGACTTATATTGTAAAGGGTAGTTAAGAAAAAAGCACAAGAAAGGACAAAAAATGAGAACAAAAAAGCAGAAAATGAAAAGATTACTGCCCTCTACGAAAGACTTTCTCGTGATGATGAAATGGTAGGGGACAGTAACAGTATCGTCAATCAAAAGAAGATGGAGGATAGAGAGCTTATGAAACAGGAAGAAATCAGAAAGTGTACAAAGGTTGTGGAACTGTTCCGCAGTATGATAGATGAATTGGGAGATATGTGTGTGGTATATGATGAAATGTTCGGCTTTATTGTACTGGAGTATTACATGGATGGATATTTTGAGAATAATTCCAACTACGACAATGCAGAGGACTTGTATCATCACTTGTTGGATAAATGGAAATTCTGCTGGATTGTGGATAAGGCAAAGGTTAACGGGACAGAAGAATTTGAAGATTATGAACCGTCATTGACAAAGGAACAGCGGGCAGAAAGGGATAAGGTTTTAGCACATTTTGAAGAAGCATTCCGGCAGATACAGACGGAATAAGAAAGTGTCACAACATCTGAGGGGGCAATCGGTTTGAATACTGATTGCCTTTTCTGACACGAAATGGACGATTTAAGGCGTTCCTGATGAAGGGACGGTAAAATATGCCTTGAAAGCCTTTTGATACGCTTAAAGGGCATAAAAAACGAAAAAAGGCTACACAATTTGAACATTTTGCAGGAGGGTATCGCAGTGGCGAGGATGGGCAAAAAAGAAAAACGGTTGTGGGTGTTCTTTTTGAATGACAAGAACAGGATACAGTATAATGATCAGTGCAAGAAGTGTGTGTATGACTGTAAGCAGAGCTTCCGGTGCAGGATTGTGTGGTGTGGGAAATATTACTCTAAGCGGAGGAAATGGGTAGAAGTTTGATACGTTGGTTTTGGAAATCCTTGAGTGATATATCAGCATAGTAGAGTATAATCTTGTTTTGTTCGAGAAAACGAATTATAATAACATGCGGAGGGATAGATATGGATTATATGACATTAAAAGAAGCTAGTGAAAAATGGGGT
>ENA-OWPB01001838-OWPB01001838.1-human-gut-metagenome-genome-assembly--contig:-NODE-1838-length-17052-cov-2.344002_pt1 | contig 17052 bp, 10 predicted proteins | sample MGYA00248260_ERZ651838 | MGnify/ENA primary metagenome ERZ651838 (study PRJEB26924, sample SAMEA4378304) | human gut metagenome | biome: human gut; feature: human-associated habitat; material: faeces...
ACATATTCTTTTCTTGCGCCATTAACGAACGAACAGCCATGCGAAGCAGGGCGGTAGAGCGCGATAGCGCGGGTTCGTGAGTGGACGGGTGAGAATACGTATGATATAATGAACCCCGGGGGATCATAACCTGATTCACAAGGGGAAAACAAACCGACACAGGAGGGGGAACACATGAAGAATTTCTACACCGAAGAACAATGGAATGAGATTCTGAAACAGCAGGAATCCGTACTTTGCTACGACACATTTACCCGGAAACAGGCGCTTGAGCTGGGGCTTTTGATTGCAGAGGTCACGGAGAAAAAATATTACGGTTCGGTCGCTGTCCGCATCGTGGAGGACGAGACGACCGTCTTTGCCTACAAGATGGAGGGAGCGACGCTGGAAGCAGACTGGTGGATGACCAACAAGCTGGCAGCATCGCGGCTCACGGGGATGAGCTCGCTGCGGGCACTGACGGCATCGAGAGCCGGAGAACTGGAAGCATCCTGGAAGGTGCGCGAGGAGAACTTCTTCGTGTGCGGCGGCTGCATTCCGGTTTTCATGAGAGATGGAAGCCGTCCTTTTGCCTATGTGATGGTATCCGGCATGGAACACTGGGACGATCATCAGGTGATCGCGGATGCGATGGCGAAACAGCTGGGGGTTGAGATTCCGGAGATTCGGAAAGAGCAGCCATAAAACGATTGACTTGTAAAAACAAAGACGTTTGCAGAAATGGGAGATAGATGAGCTATCTGCATTTTTGCAGGCGTCTTTTGTGGTTTTACTGTGCCGTATGGCGATGAATTATCCGTTATTTTGTATGGCGCACTTCCCCACCTGGTGGTATAATTCAAGTATTATAAAATTTGATATGAAAAGAATATTTGCAATGACTCAGATGGTTTTTGCACAGCAAAGAAGCCTCTGAGAGATCCAGAGAATGTGAGGGATGTGGATGAGTAAAAAAGAGGTACGTCAGGCGGCTGCGGAACTGACCGAGCGCCTTTGTGAAAAAGACTTTTTAGACCGGTCGGGACTGAGCCGGAAAAATGTCATGATGCTCATGAACAAGGAACACTGGGAGGAGCAGTTTGCCCATATTTTCCCGATCAAAAAGCGGATTTCCTGCCGGGCGGTCTACGAGATCTGTGAGGAACCGTTAAGCCTTTTAGGGCATGAGCCGGAAGAGGGCTGGATGAAGTTTACCTACCAGTATGTGTGCCATATTCTCTACCCGGATGCGGAGTTTAAGAAGGAAAATGCCGCTTTTTCCGCCGGTGCGGAGTTCTATCTGGCAGTGCTTCAGTTCGTGTTTGACCGCGAGCGGGCGGTGCTTCCGTACAAACCGATGGAGGACTTTGCATTTTTGGGTGATGAGGAAGCTTCAAGCTTTGAGTGCGCGGCAGAATACAGCCGTTTCAAGAAGTTTTTCGCACAGGAATACATCTATGAGATGATGCGCCTCAATGCGGAGGTGACGCCGTTTCGGACGCTGGAACACATCGCGGGCGTGCATTACGTCGCGATGACGGTGGCACGCGGGCTTTATGCGGCGGGTGTTCCGATCGATCTGACGCTGACCTCGGGCGCGGCTGCAGGTCATGATCTCGGCAAATTCGGCTGCAAGCCGAATGAGCGGGTTCCGTATCTTCATTACTATTATACAAACCAGTGGTTTAACAATCATTCGATGGAATACATCGGTCATATCGCGGCGAACCATTCGACCTGGGATCTGGAACCGGAAAACCTGTCGGTTGAATCCCTGGTGCTGATCTATGCCGATTTCCGTGTAAAACAGAGCCGCGGCGACGACGGGCGTGAGATTACCTACATTTCCAATCTGGATGAGGCGTTCAACGTCATCCTCTCGAAACTCGACAACGTGGACGAGGTCAAATTAAACCGTTACCGCTTTGTTTATTCCAAACTGCATGATTTTGAGGATTATATGCGGTCTCTCGGTGTGGATGTGGATTTGAATGGACACCCGAAAAAGCCGGAGGTGCTGCCGGATATTTCCCTTCGGAACGCAGAGCAGACGGTGCAGTCCCTCATTTTTATGGGTATTGAGCATAATATCCGCGTCATGCATCAGATGGGGGCGGAACGCCAGTTTGGCAATCTCCTCGAGGCGGCGCGCAGCGAGAAGGATTGGAAGAGTGTCCGCGCGTACTTAAACATTTTCCGTGAATATTTTACATATACAAACGACAAGCAGAAAGAGCAGACGCTGGGCTTTTTATATGAGCTTCTGATGCACCGCGAGGGCGACATCCGCGCGCAGGCGGCGAGGCTGCTCGGACATGTGATCGCGCAGTTCAACGCCGGTTACCGCAAGGAGCGCCCGGCGGGTATGCCGGATATTGCCGAGGAGCGGGTGATGGAGATCTGGAAGCAATATCTGGAAATGATCATCCGGCCGGATCACAAGCTGATGCTGCAGCAGAAACGGCGCATCCGTTATCACCTGAAAAATGTGTTGGCATCGGTGGTTGATCATGCGACGCCGGGCGATCTGCGGGAATTTCTGGAGGCATTTCTGGTTTGGTATGATCGGGCGGATGAGCTGGATCCGGGCGAGGCATTTTCTTTGCTGGATACGGTGCATTTCATGCCGTTTGATAAGCTGAGTGAAGAGGAACTGGGGAAAATCGCAAAATTTGCCCTGATTGAGTCGCAGAGTGGGGAACCGGATGTGCGGATCGCATCGTGGCGCGCCTTCAAGCTTCTGACGGCGTACCAGCCGGATCATCCGTGCTGTGCCGAGATCGGCGTGTGCGTGAAGGCGGCGCAGGTTGAGGACAATATCACGATGACCTTCCTCAAATACCGCGTGTTAAGTAACCTCGGAGAGGACACGGCGAGAGAACAGGAACTTTTGTATGACCGCGACGTTGTCTCCGATATTTTCCTGGATAACCTCAAAACAGCGACGCCGTGGGTCATCAAGTCGGCCAATATCAAGCTGCTTGTCGATCAGATTGCGCATGGTAAACAGGAACATATGCTGCATATCGCAGCGCATCTCTCAAACCTTGTAAAAGTCAGCGAGCACGTGATCGTGCGCCATGATGCCGGAACCGCCCTGCTTCGCATCATCGGGCTTCTGACACCGGATCAGAGAAATGAGATCGTGGTTGAGCTGATGAAGGGGCTGGAAGTCGGTGAGTACGAATTTTCCAAATATATTCCGCAGTATCTGGGGCAGGCGGCGCTGTGGCTGCCGCCGGAACAGCTGGAGGAGATCGTTTCCTACCTGCATGGCATGATGGCAAATGCAAACGACCAGATAGTCTCGGTTGCGCTTGATACGGTCGGCGTGCTGCTGGAACGGTATTCGTGCTACCCAGAGCGCTTTGCGGAGGAAAAAGAGGTATGCGAGGAACGGCGCGGACGTCTGCTTGGCATCCTGCTCAGCGGTCTGGCGAATTACCGCGAGTCGGTGCGCCAGGAGGCGATGCTGGTGCTGGGGCAGACCGTCTTCGGCTCATCCTGGATGGAGTGCCGGGAGAAAAAAGAGCTGTTCGCCCTGTCCTTCCGCAAGATGCTGTTCTTATTCAATGAAAATAAGGGAAATGAGCTGACGGCATTTTATCGTGCGGCGTCCCTTTCTAATATTTACCGGTTCATCACGCAGTATCATATGACCGAGGGCAATTTAGAGATCAAGGAGCGGAACCAGGTGGCATTCTTCCCAGGCACATTTGACCCGTTTACGCTGTCACACAAGGAGATTGTCCGCGAGATTCGCGATCGCGGCTATGAGGTTTTTCTGGCGGTCGATGAATTTTCCTGGTCAAAAAAGGCGCAGCCGCATCTGATCCGCCGTCAGATCGTGAGTATGTCGGTGGCGGATGAGTTCCATGTGAATCTGTTCCCGGATGAGATTCCGGTCAATATTGCCAATCCGGCGGATCTGAAACGCCTGAGAGAGGTATTTTCCGGAAAAGAGCTGTATATCGTGGTCGGCAGCGATGTCATTGCCAATGCCTCTTCTTATAAGAAGAAACCGGTCAAAAATTCGATTCATTCGATGAACCACATCGCGTTCCGCCGCGTGGGGGATGTCAAGGCGGACAATAAATACAACCGTCAGATGATGGATCAGATTAGCGGCAAGGTCGTGGAACTGGAGCTTCCGGAGCATCTGGAGGACATCAGTTCGACGAGAATCCGTGAAAATGTCGATCTGAACCGGGATATTTCGAACCTGATCGACCCGTCTGTGCAGGAATATATCTATTACAATGGTCTGTATCTGCGCGAGCCGGAATATAAACCATATATCCGCGCGCGTGCGATCTCCTATGAGGAGGTGGAGATGCCGGATGAAATGCTTCTGGCGGAAATTTCGAATTTCGTTCTGCGGGACGAAGAAGATCGCGAGAACCTGTTGAATTCGATGAAGGAGTCGGGCGACCGGCTGCTGCTTCTTAGGAATACCGTGCAGGAAAACCGGCTGGTCGGAGTGGCACGGCTTCGTTATCTGGCGCCGGATGAGCTGTTTGCCGTTCTGGGACAGGTCAGTCTGGCAGATCAGGTGCGCCGCCATACCTACGGTGAGATTCTTCTGATTTCGGGTATCTATGTCGAGCGCGATCCGATGATCTACGACGCGGAACAGCTGCTTTTAACCGAGGCGATCGCACGGTCCTTTGAGTATAAATGCGGCTATGCACTTTTCTTCCCGGCAGACGGTTACTGCCCGGAGCGCGTGCTGTCGGCGGTGGTCCGCCAGGGCTTTGTGAAGGCGCCGGAATCCCCGGAAGACGCGCCGCTCTATCTGGTCGATATGCATGCGCCGCTTGTATTAGTGCAGAATCTGGAAACAACGTTAAAAGAACCATTTTCCAGCAATCCGCGCGTTCTGGATGCGATCTACAAGGCGCATCGGGAATTGCAGATGGCGATGACGCGCTTCTATCCGGGACAGCTGGTTCTTTCGATGTCGGCGAGCGTGATTTACCACCGTCTGGTGGAACGGATCACGGCGTTAAATGGTGTGCCGCGTGACCCAGTGACGCCGAGACGCCTCGGCGGGGCGATGTGCGTGCCCTTCGGCAAGATCCTGCGAGGAAAAGTTATTCCGAATACGGTGACGAAGACGCTGCATACAGATAAAGTGTACGATCCGGAGCTGAAAGAGAAGTCGATCGAAGCGTTCCCGTACTATTCGCCGTTGCGAAGCCAGATCAAGGCTATCAAGTCCTTTGACCGCCCGGTGATTCTGGTGGATGATCTGCTGCATCACGGCGGACGTTTCGAGGCCTTGGAGCCGATGCTGCGTGAAGAGGGCGTGGAAATCAAAAAATTGGTGTTAGGTATGATTTCAGGCTATGGGCGCGACACGATGGCGACGAAGGGCGTGCCGGTAGACAGTATTTATTATATTCCGAACCTGCGGAACTGGTTTGTCGAGTCCACACTGTACCCGTTCATTGGAGGAGATACGGTGCGCCGCGATACCGTGAAGGTGGCGGGACTGACGCCGTCGATCAATATGATCCTGCCGTATGCCGCACCGCCGGTACAGGGAAGTACGCCGGAAGCCGCGTTTGAGTTCTCTGCGTGCTGCATCCGCAATGCGCGCAACATCCTTCTGGTGCTCGAATCCGAGTACCGGGCGCTGTTTGCGAGAAACCTGACGTTAAGCCGCTTGTCTGAAGCGGTCATCCTGCCGCTCTGCCCGGATAAAGGCGAGTGTGTCAGCTACGATCCGAATCTGGCAGCGTCGGTGTATCTGGAAAATGATTTGGAGATGCTGTATCGGACGCGGAAGTGAGAAATTATGTCAAATAATGCAAAATAATATTATATAAGATATCAAAAAAGAGCAGGGGGTATGCAATATGTACTATTATAAAATTGGAGATAAAATCTGCTGTTCCTTCAATGGAAATTTATCATACGAAAAGGCAGAAATGCCGCACCCGGGCACACCGCTCACATTCTTATTCGAACGCGAGCCGGGAACCGGAAGAGATTCTTTTAAGGTAAACTCGCCGCTGCTTTTATTCCAGGAGGCAGAGAATGTTTCCTGGTTAAGCAGCCGGAAGCTGGAAGCGCAGGCGGAGACGATGAAGAAAAAGCTGGAAGAATCGACGGAAAAAGCGGCAGGCAGCGGTGCATCTGAGAGTGGCGCGGCAGAAAAGGTGAATTGCGAACTTGACGAGGCAGTCAAAGCTGCGATCATTCAGGGCGTGATGCGCGCAGTCAACCGCCTGCATCCGGATTTTGAGGCTATTTTGGCAGAAAAACCGCAGAAAACGAAGAAAAGAGTCCATGTGCTGGCGATCGGCGACGTCGGAAGTACGCTGTTGACCGGGCTTCATCTTCTGGGCGGCGACTGCATCAGTTCGATCGGCATCTGTGATATTTCCGATAAAGTGACCGCACGCTGGGAATTTGAGGAAAACCAGATCGCGTACCCGTGGGCATATGACGCGCTGCCGGAGGTCGATGTGGTAAAACCGGAAGACCTCTTTAAGTGCGATGTGTTTGTATTTGTTGCTTCCAAGGGAATCCCGCCGGTTGGTTCCGGTGTCAAGGATGTGCGGATGTACCAGTTTGAAAATAACTCCAAGATCGTTGCGCAGTATGCAAGACAGGCGAGAGCCGAGCATTTCAAGGGCTTATTTGCCGTTGTCTCCGATCCGGTTGACCCGCTGGCAAAGACGGCATGGCTGGAGAGCAACAAGGACGAAAACGGCATCCTTGATTTAAAGGGACTCCGCCCGGAACAGGTACAGGGCTTCGGACTGGGCGTTATGAATGCGCGTGCGGCTTATTATGCGAAGCGCGACGGGCGGTTTTCACAGTTTTTGACTGAGGGGCGTTCCTTCGGACCGCATGGACAGGATCTCGTCATCGCAGATTCCATTGAGAATTACAACGACGAGCTTTCAAAAGAACTGACCCAGCTGACGGTAACGGCAAACCTGCATATGCGCGCGATCGGTTTCAAGCCGTTTATCGCACCGGCATATTCCTCCGGCGCAATCTCCCTGATTCTGATGATGCGCGGCGAATGGCACTGCGGTTCCGTCTTCATGGGCGGTATCTTCATGGGCGTGAAAAACCGTTATACCGAATATGGTCTGGAAACAGAAATTCTGCCATTGCCGGATGCGCTGTATGAGCGGATTGTGACGGCGGAGGAAAATCTGAAAAAGATTGTGTGATCGATGAGTCTTATCGCAGGAAGGAAGCGAAAACAAGTGATTCATTCAAATTCAGAAGGAGATATTTATATAGAAGAAATGCCACTCCTCCTCGTCCATCTGCGCGAGGAGGAAAAAGGTGCGGATGCGCGCCTTTCGGAGGTGTTATCCTATGCGCTGGACGGCTACGTCTATGAGACAGCGACGGAAATCAGCACGTTTGAAGATTATGTAAACCGATGGAGGCGCCTGAAAAAGACACAGAATCGAAAAAATCCAGTCCAGGGACGTATCCTGTTTGCCGTGCCGCTTGGCACATCTGGTATCAACCTGGAGCTTTACCGCCTGATTCGCTTTCTGCGGGAACATCCGGATTTTCTGAACGGTTTTGTCGGCGGGCTTTTGGTGGACAGTGAAAATGACCTCTATTCCAAATCGGCGGCGAAGGATCTGGTGTTTGCCGCTAACTGCGCGGGCTGCGCGTTCGTGGGGCGTCCGCTCGTCGAAGGCACGCGGACACTTTCCAATTACACGATCGTTTCCAATAATCTTGGAACCGATCTGATGGGGGCATACCGCGAGAGCGCGGCGGGGCTGGTCAAAGAAGTACTGGGAACGGATTGCGTCAGGAAAAAATGTCCGAAAGTATTGGTATTGCACGCGTCAAGCCACAAGACCTCCAACACCTACGCGATCTGGAACCGGGTGAAAGAACAGCTCCCGGAGATGGAGATCCGGGAGATAGGGCTTCGAAACGGTACGCTTTCCGACTGCGCCGGATGCCCGTACAAGATGTGCCTGCATTTTGGCGAGCAGGGAAGCTGCTTCTACGGTGGAGTGATGGTCGAGGACGTCTATCCGGCAGTCCGCGAGGCGGATGCGATCGTGATGCTCTGTCCAAACTACAACGATGCGCTGTCGGCAAACCTGACTGCGTTCATCAACCGCCTGACTTCGCTGTTCCGGACGACGCGGTTTTATGACAAAGCGCTGTTTGCGGTGGTTGTGTCGGGCTATTCCGGAAGCGATATCGTGGCGGAACAGCTTATCGCGGCGTTAAATATGAACAAAACCTTCTATCTGCCGGGGCAGTTTGCGATGATGGAGACGGCAAACAATGCCGGGGCAGCGATGCAGCTGCCGGGGATTGAGGATCGGATGAATGCGTTTGCGGAGAGAATCCGGGAGACGCTATTATATAGGTAAAGAGGGGTTATAAGCAGGGCAGCGTCACTGGGAGAGTTTGTAACTGTTCACAGGTAGGAATTTTCTGAACTGAAAATTCCGTACGATACAGTTCCGGCAGCAGATTTTGCCGATTTGGAATGCGTAGCATCGGCAAAATCCCGTTGCTGGGCACACGTGTGTGAACAGTAACATGAGTTTCACATCTGTTATAAAATTCTTTACAGATTTCATGAAACTAAGTATACTATATGAATATGTAAAAACTGTTTTACTCAGGCTAAAGACCATGTGAAATCGAACCGTTTAAAGAGGGAGAAAGGCAGAAATGAAATCCTGGAGACGAACATTAGCGATAGGCTTTATCATAGCGATAACTTCGCAGCTGTATTGGAACGTATTTGTCAACAATTTCCGTGTGTCAGCGTCGGTTATCCTGCTTCCGGTGCTGATTATGACAGTCGGAAGCCAGATTCACACGATGACGATCTGTACGGTGACGTCGATCATTGTTTTTTTGTTCCGAATTGTGATATATTATCTGCAGGGAATGCCATCCGAGATGCTGGTACAGCTTGCGATGCCCGGAGCATTCTTTTATATCGTGTACGGCATGATGTTCAAGCTGCAGATCCGGAATAAACATATCGCGAATCTGGAAAATGTGATTGCGGCGGCATTTTTCTGTGACTTATGCTCGAATATATTCGAAAACTTCCTGGCGGCGCTTCTTAAAAACAATGCGATGCCGGGACCGGATATAATTCAAAAGCTTTTTATGATCGCTGCAGTCCGCACACTTTTTGTGGCACTGGCACTGATCGGAGAACAGCAGTACCGGCTTCTTCTTACGAAAGCGGATCATGAGAGCCGTTATCAGCGGTTATTTCTTATGACAACGGGACTCAAGACTGAGATTTACCTGATGCATAAGAACACCGAGGAGATCGAGCGCGTCATGAGCAATGCATACAAGCTCTATGAGCAGATTCTGGAAAAGGATCTTCCACGGGAAATGCAGCAGATGGGACTTGAGATAGCGCGGGATGTCCATGAGATCAAGAAAGATTACATCCGCATCATTCAGGGCATTGAGGAGGCGATCGAGGAAGAGTCGAACGAGGAAACGATGAGCCTGCAGGATCTTCTTCGGATTCTGGAATCATCCACCTACCGGACCATGGCGGAGAAAAAGCTGGATATCCGTCTGATGTTTGACTGCCGGGACAATTTTATGACGCAGGAACACTACCAGCTTATGACGATTCTCAAAAATTTGGTAGGAAATGCGGTGGAAGCGATCGAATCGACGAAAAAAAGTGGGATGATCTGGATTCGGGAGTACAAAAAAGATGGTAATTATGTGTTTGAAGTAGCGGACGACGGACCGGGAATTTCAGAAAAACATCTCCCACGGATTTTCAATATGGGATATTCAACGAAGTTTGATGAAAAAACCGGCAATATATATAGAGGCGTCGGGCTCTGCGGTGTGAAAAACGCGGTAGAGGAGCAGTTTGAAGGTAGTATTTCAGTGGATTCGGAAGAGGGAAGAGGAACGAAATTCCATATTGAGATACCGATAGCGAAATTGGAGGAAATAGAGTAAATGGAGATTTATATTGTTGAAGATGATATGTCAGTGATCAGCGTCCTGCAGGATATTATTGAAGATAATGATCTGGGAATTGTCTGCGGTACTTCAGAGGGACAGCCGGCGGATGTGGATGATATCCTGGCAAAGAATCCGGATATGGTTCTGATTGATTTCCTGATGCCGGAAAAGGACGGTGTTCAGGTCATGCGCGAACTGCGGGAAAGAGGCTGCAAGGCAAAATGCATCATGATTTCCCAGGTGGCGGCAAAAGAATTGATCGGCAAGGCATACGATGCGGGCATTGAGTTCTTCATCAGCAAGCCAATCAATATCATTGAGGTAAAATCGGTCATCCGTAATGTGGATGAGCAGATCAAGAATGAGAAAACACTGACGAATATTAAGAAAATGTTCATGGCAGAGATCGCGGATATGCCGAAGGAGAAGAAAAAAGATGACGGTTACGGCAGAAAGGTGCTTTACATTTTAAACCGTCTCGGCGAGAAGGGCGGCGACGATATCCTTCGGATCTGCGAGTATCTGCACAACAACGGACGCCCGATCTCCCAGGTCAGCATCGGTCAGCTCTGCGAGCTTTTGAGCGATGCGCCGAAGAACATGGAGCAGCGTGTCCGCCGTGCGATCGCGGTCGGCATGTCGAACCTGGCACATTTGGGTATTGAGGATTTCATGAATGAAACCTTTACTGCATACTCCAGCACCCTGTTCCCATTCGAGGAAATCCGGGCAGAGATGGATCACATCCGCGGTAAACGCCGTTACGGCGGCAAAGTCAGCATCAAAAAGTTCATCGACAGCCTGATGCTGGCGGTAGATCGTGAGGTATAACGGGTAGATTTACAAAACTTTCCAATTTATTTATCATAAGTTAAAAAAATGTTATAAAAATTTTATGTTTTTATGATGGATCTTGTAGTTTTTTGTCGGGGCTACAGTATTATACACCTGCGAGCAAGAAAAAAAAATAGGTTGGAGGTAGTTGTATGAAGACAATCGAGCTTGATATGTATCAGGCAACCGCAGTTGCGGCACTTGTACTGTTACTGGGACGTGTTCTGGTAGCTAAAATTTCTATTCTTCGTCGGTATTGTATTCCGGCACCTGTAGTTGGTGGTTTCCTTTATGCAATTGTTCATACCATCGTAAGAGGCATGGGCATTCTGGAAATTTCCTGCGACATGACACTTAAAAACGTATTCATGGTAGCTTTCTTCTGTAGCGTAGGTTTCACAGCATCCTTCCGTATGCTGAAGAAGGGCGGCGTTCAGACAGTTGTATTCCTGGCTCTGTCAGCTGTTATGGTAATTCTTCAGAACGTTCTGGGGGCTGGTCTGGCAAGCGTATTTGGTCTGGATCCTCGTCTGGGTCTGGCAACCGGTTCCATCCCGATGGTAGGTGGTCACGGTACTGCTGGTTCCTTCGGACCGTTACTTGAGGAATTAGGCGTAGCAAATGCGAGCGTTGTAGCTATCGCTTCCGCTACTTATGGTCTGGTTGCAGGCTGCGTAATCGGTGGTCCTATCGCAACTGCTAAGATCCGTAAGTACAAACTGTCCGCAGTTGCTGAGGCAGCTACTAAGACTGAGACTGTAGAGACAGATGAGACTGGTGCAATCGATTCCGCTAGAATCCTTGACGGTCTTCTGTACTTAATCGTTGCTATCGGTGCTGGTACTATCGTATCCATGTTCCTTGGCAAGTTTATGACATTCCCGTTCTACATCGGCGCAATGTTAGTTGGTGCTATCATCCGTAACATCATGGATGTTCAGAACAAAGAGATCCCGATGGAAGAGATCAGTACACTGGGCGGTGCTTCCCTTTCCGTATTCCTGGGTCTGGCTATGATCGATATGAAGCTGTGGCAGTTAGCTGAGCTGGCTGTACCGATGGTAGTTATGCTTCTTGCACAGACAGTACTTATGTTCTTCTATGCAAACTTCGTTGTATTCAACGTACTTGGCAAATCCTACGATGCTGCTGTTATGACCAGTGGTTTCTGTGGATTCGGTATGGGTGCTACCCCGAACGCTATGGCAAACATGCAGGCAATCACCGGCGTATATGGTCCGGCTCCGACTGCATTCATGGTAGTTCCGCTGGTAGGTTCCTTATTCATCGACTTTGTAAACGCAACTATCCTGACAGGATTCATCAGCTTCCTGGGCTAATAGATGCGAATTTCAAGAGGTCTGCTTTTGGGCAGGCCTCTTTTTTTGCGTAATAGGAAATTTCTTGGAATTTTCTATCACACAAAAAGGAACGAATGTGCCAATGATACGTACTCGCGCGAAGATGCAGGTTGTCGCAAGCGGCCGCGCGAGACGCCCGAATGTGCCAGGACACATTCGTTGTCCATCCCCGAGTTATAATCAAGAACAATATAACTCCATAAGCAAATGATAATAACATCTATAAGACTATTTTTATTTGATTTTGCCGAAGAGATGATATATAATACATTACAGAAACAGAAAAGTTCACAAAAACGATTTGGAACCAGAGGGAAAATTGTACAAGATAGATGAATATATCATCGAGTATTAGTGGTAACCATAGTTGAGTGAGCTATTCAAACTTATATACATATCAGGAGGTATTATCTAATGAGCAAGTATGTTGACAGAGTTCTTGCAGAACTCAAAGAGAAAAACGCACATGAGCCGGAATTCCTTCAGACTGCAGAGGAAGTATTATCTACTCTGGGTCCGGTTGTAGATGCACATCCGGAGTACGAGAAGGTAGCTCTTCTTGAGAGAATGGTTGAGCCGGAGAGAACAATCGAGTTCCGTGTTCCGTGGGTTGATGACAACGGTGCTGTTCATGTAAACCGTGGCTATCGTGTACAGTTCAACGGCGCTATTGGACCGTACAAAGGAGGCTTACGTTTCGCTCCTTCTGTAAACCTGTCTATCATGAAGTTCTTAGGCTTCGAGCAGACATTCAAAAACAGCTTAACAACTCTGCCGATGGGCGGCGCTAAAGGTGGTTCTGACTTCGATCCGAACGGCAGAAGCGACAACGAGATCATGAGATTCTGCCAGTCCTTCATGACTGAGTTATATCGTCACATCGGACCGGACGTAGATATCCCGGCTGGTGACCTTGGTGTAGGCGGACGTGAGATTGGTTATCTGTATGGTCAGTACAGAAAACTTCGCGGTGCATTCGAGAACGGTACTATCACAGGTAAGGGAATGTCCTTCGGTGGTTCTCTGGTTCGTCCGGAAGCAACTGGTTACGGCGCTGTTTACTATGTAGAAGCTGTTATGAAACATGAGAACGATACAATCGAAGGCAAGAGCGTTGTTGTATCTGGTTTCGGTAACGTTGCTTGGGGTATCTGCAAGAAACTGGCTGAGCTGGGTGCTAAGGCTGTTACCCTGTCTGGTCCGGATGGATACATCTACGATCCAGATGGTGTTGTAACTGAAGAGAAGATCAACTACATGCTGGAGATGAGAGCTTCTGGACGTAACAAAGTTCAGGATTACGCAGACAAGTTCGGCGTACAGTTCTTCCCAGGTGAGAAACCGTTCGGCGTTAAGGCTGACATCATTATGCCGGCTGCTACTCAGAACGATGTTCGTATGGAAGAGGCTAAGAAGATCGCTGCTAACGGCATCAAGTACTACATCGAGGTAGCTAACATGCCAACTACCAACGAAGCTCTGAGATTCTTAATGGATCAGAAGAACATGGTAGTAGCTCCGTCCAAGGCTGTTAACGCAGGTGGCGTTCTTGTATCTGGTCTTGAGATGAGCCAGAACAGCGAGAGATACAGCTGGACAGCAGAGGAAGTTGATTCCAAACTTCATCAGATTATGACTGGTATCCATGATGGTTCCGCAGCAGCAGCTGAGAAATACGGCTTAGGCTACAACCTGGTAGCTGGTGCTAACATCGTTGGTTTCCAGAAAGTTGCTGACGCTATGATGGCTCAGGGTATCTGCTGGTAGTCAGTAGTTCCCCATACCATATGGAGTGAATGTATAAGTAATATAATTGCATAACGCAGTTACATAAAAGAACTGCTGATTCGGACAACCTGGTGACAGGAAGTCCGGATCAGCGGTCTTTTTTGCGTAATAGGAAATTCCTTGGAATTCCCTATTACACAAAAAGGCACTAACGTGCCAAGGAATAATTCTTCCCTCCCACACATAAAATAGTAATGGTAATTTTTGACAGTCTATCTAAGACGTAAATGTTCAAGCAGGGAGGAGAATGAGAGAATGAGAAGAACAAAAAAGACGAAAAAAATGAGAATGCAGGGACACATGGCAGTAGCAATTTCCATGGCGATGGCGGCAGGGCTGGCGCTGACGGGATGCGGCAGTACCGGAACGACAGGAGAATCGGCAGAGACATCTGCGGGAGGTAAAAATGAAGCCGGGAGGAATACTGCCGGTAACACAGCAGGCGGACAGGAAGAAAGTCAGAGTGGGGCTGGCGCTGCGCAGGTGACAGACACGAAAAAGGGCGGAAAGGATGGCGGAACCAGCCTCATTTTCACGACGGGAGGCGATCAGGGTACATATTATGGATTTGGCGGCGTGCTTGCAGGAAAGATAGGGGAATCGACCAGCACTTCGGTGACGGCGATCACATCGGGCGGTTCACAGGCAAATATCGAGGCGCTGGATGCACATGACGCGGATTTGGGATTTGTGCAGTCGGATGTCATGGCATATGCCTACAATGGTACGAATCTCTTTGAAGAATATGGAAAAGTTGCTGATTTCTCGACCGTGGCGGCGCTCTATATGGAGCAGGTGCAGATTGTTACGCTGGATCCGTCGATTCAGTCGGTAGCCGATCTGGAAGGCAAAAATGTTTCGGTCGGCGCGGCGGGGTCAGGCGTCTATTATAATGCGGTGGATGTGCTGGGAGCATATGGATTGGATATCGAAAAAGATATAAATCCGACGTATCAATCCTTTGGGGACAGCGCAGAGGCGTTGCAGGATGGCAAGATTGATGCGGCATTTGTCGTAGCGGGTGCACCGACGACCGCAATCACCTCCCTGGCAGCGACGAAGGATGTGTATCTCGTCAGCCTGGACGATGAGCATATGGATCAGCTGATTAAAGAATCGCCATATTACAGCAAAAACACGATCCCAGCGTCCGCGTATGGAACGGATGAGGATATCAGGACGGTGGCTGTCGGTGCGGTAGTAGTGGCGCGCGATGACGTTCCGGCAGAGGATATCTATAACTTCTGCTATGGCGTCTTTGAAAATATGGATTCCATCAAGGCGGCGCATGCGAAGGGAGCGGAGCTGAACCTTGAATTTGCCACTTCGGTCACAGCGGTTCCGTATCATCCGGGAGCAGCGGATTATTTCGCAGAGAAAGGGATGGAGGTGCCGGTGAAATAAGGGGGAAACCCAGAAATGAAGTATGAAAGGGGGTTATACGAATGGGTGAATGGAAGGAAAAGAAAAACAGGGCACCAGATCTAAAATACCTGGAACGTGAAAGCCTGAAAAAGGGCGATTCGGACACAGGGACAGCTGCGGATGTTGAGTTAGTCATGAAAAAATATGACCGCGAGTCCAACACGCGCGTCTGGCAGGGGAAACCAGCATCGATCATCCGGTGGCTGTCGGTATTATTTTCCGTTTACAGCATTTATGTGACGCTTTTCAGTACCGCCTTGCCGGAAATCCGGTTGTCGATGTTTCTGGGAATGATTCTGATTCTCGGGTATCTGCATTATCCGATTCAGAAGGGAGACGGACGCATCAACCATATGCCGTGGTACGACTGGGTTCTGATGGCAGTGGGGGCGGTTCCATTTTTCGATTTACGTCATTATCGGCGGTTATTCTGCTGTTGTGTGGACGGACACCATTCAGGCATTAATTCTGTTTTTCGGTTTTATCCTGATGGCGATTCTGGCGGTGCTCTCGCTGATGGAACTTTGCAGGCGTTGTGTGGGAATCCCGATTCTCTGTGTGGTCGGTGCACTGCTTGTATATACATTTGCGACGGTGCGTTTTGGAAAGGTTATTTATGATTTATTTTACACGACGAGCGGCGTTATGAATACGCCGATCAATGTCTGTGCAAAATATATTGTGGTCTTTATCATTTTCGGGGCGTTTCTGGAACGGACGGGGATCTCGAATTTTTTTATCGACCTGGCGAACTGTCTCTGCGGTTCCTCGGCGGGCGGTCCGGCGAAGGTGGCGGTTATCTCCTCGGCGCTCTGCGGGATGGTATCGGGATCTTCGGTTGGAAATACTGTCACAACGGGTTCGGTCACGATCCCGATGATGAAAAAATGTGGTTACCGCCCGGAATTTGCCGGAGCAGTGGAGGCGGCTGCTTCGACCGGCGGGCAGATCATGCCGCCAATCATGGGCGCGGCAGCATTCCTGATGGCAGAATATATGGGCGTGCCGTATGCGACGGTGGCGCTGAAAGCGATTCTTCCGGCAGTGCTGTATTTTGCGGGTATTTATATCGCAGTGCATCTGGAGGCACAGAAACTGGGACTTCGTGGAATTCCGCGGGAGGAACTGCCGCAGATGCGGGTGCTGATGAAACAGATCTATCTGCTGGCACCGTTGATTGTGCTGGTGGTGCTGGTATCGACAAATACATTTACGATGCAGTTTTCTGCGTCGGTAGCGATCTTTGCCGCGATTGCGGTCGGTGCTCTGAACCGGAATAACCGGATCACGCTGAAAAAGATTGTGGATGCGCTGGAGGCAGGCGGACGCGGCACGATCACGGTGGCGGTTGCCTGTGCGATGGCGGGGCTGGTGGCTGGATGTATCACATCGACCGGTCTGGCATCGAAGCTGATCACGGCAATTGTGGCAGTTTCCCAGGGAAAACCGCTGATCGCGCTGTTCCTGACGATGTTATGCTGTATCGTGCTTGGCATGGGCGTTCCGACGACGGCAAATTACTGTATTATGGCGGCGACCTGTGCGCCGATTCTGATTGCACCGGAGATCGGGATCAATCTGGTCTGCGCGCATTTCTTTGTTTTCTATTTCGGAATCGTGGCGGATATCACACCGCCGGTGGCATTGGCAGCTTATGCGGGTTCCGCGATCGCGAAAGCGCCTCCGATGAAAA
>ENA-OWPB01001845-OWPB01001845.1-human-gut-metagenome-genome-assembly--contig:-NODE-1845-length-16983-cov-17.238185_pt1 | contig 16983 bp, 16 predicted proteins | sample MGYA00248260_ERZ651838 | MGnify/ENA primary metagenome ERZ651838 (study PRJEB26924, sample SAMEA4378304) | human gut metagenome | biome: human gut; feature: human-associated habitat; material: faeces...
TTCTGGTTCTCTTTTGGCACGCAAAAGAGAACTTAACCTCGCGTAACCGCGCTCTACCCCCGCGCCACCGGCGCGAGAACCAGTTCAAAGTTCCTTTAAGAACCCATCCAACTCCCGCTGGTTCCGAATCAATACATATTTCTCCGGGTACTTTTCCCCGATTCTCTCCATCTTCGCCCACTTTTGCTTCGTGCGCCCATCGTGGAGGATCCAGCGGACAAATTCGGCATCTATCTTCTCTTCGCACCCGGGCGCAGACGACTCCCTCACACGGCCTTTGTTCTGCTGCCAGCGCCGTACCGCCCGCCAGAGGCAGACCAGCGGTGGAAACCAGAGCACGATGATTTTATCCGCTTCTTTCAGCCGACGGGCATAGCAGGTCTTGCTATAATTGCCGTCGATGACCCAGCCGCCTGTGTTCTCGTCGAGAAACTGCCGGACAATGGCTTCTTCCTCGGCGAAGGGCCGCTCCACCCAGCCGGGCAGGAAATGCACGGTATCCATATGGAGCACCGGCAGGCCGTATCTCTCCCCCAGGCGCTTTGCCAGCGTGGATTTCCCGCTGCCGCTGGTACCAAGTATCGCTATTTTCATTTCTGCCTCCTCCTACCTTATATAAGATGTATCAGACAGTATACGCTGACCGTCTGATAACGTCAAGTTCCGGCTTGACATTTCGTCCACCTGCTCGTATGCTATAATCATAGAGTCTATGACAGGAGGTCTTGCAGATGGCATCTCCAAAAAAACGTGTCGATCCGCTTTTTGTTGCTTTAGCGGTCGTGCTGGTGGCCGTAGTGGTCGCTGTGGGCGTGGTCTTTTTCCAGCTGCACAGCAAAATCTCGGCTCTGCAAACCGGTGCATCCTTCACCTTCCGGTATGAGATAGCGCCCAACAGCCCGGATAAGCCGCCGCTGCTGAACATCCTCGAGCGGGTGAACGCTTCCAGCGGCAGTATCAGCGGCCAGTATGCGCCCGGAAAGCTGCAGCTCTCTTTCTACCAGCTCAACGAAGACGACTCCGTCAAGACGTCTCCCTTCACCCGGGTCTATATCGACTCGGAAGAGACGCTCTTCGACATCGGGCAGCTCTACACCGTTCTGCGTCAGGCTGTCACTGATAAACTCTCCATCGCAAGCGTTCTTCTGCCCGAGTGGAGCCTCGGAGACTACATCTCCCAGACGCAGGCTTCCGCCGTGCTGGGCGTCGAGACGAACAAGGTCGAGCTTCAGGAGCTTTCCGGCTTCACCCTCTCGCTCAAGGGGCTGAAAAAAGTCTCTCCTTCCGCCGCGCGAGACGGCTACCGCTACTATCAGTTCCCTGCCGCAGCCGACGGCACGACCCTCGTGCTCGGCTTTTCGACGGACGCTCTCTTTTCGAAGACTACGCCCATCCATGTGCTGTTGACCATCCCGGACCACAACGTCCACATCCAGCTCACCGGCACGGTGACTTCTGCCAGGACGGTGCTCTATCCCCCGGCTTCCCGGATGAGTGACGAGGACATCGCCACGCTGGCTCAGATACGCCAGAGCATCGAGTCTGTCTGGAAGATGATACAGTCCGCCACCCAGACCACAAACTGAATGATACAAAAAAAGCAGACGCTTTGTGCAGTGTCTGCTTTTTTGGTTTGCGATTATTTACCGGTCGAGGATACGGCCATCCACCGAGAAGGTGACGACATTCCAGGGGATGAACTTGCCGCTGTTCTTGAGGGCAGTGACGGCGGCGTGTTCGAGACCTCCGCAGCAAGGCACCTCCATCCGCAGGACGGTAACGCTCTTGATGTCGTTATTGCGGATGATCTCGGTCAGCTTCTCGCTGTAGTCCACGGCATCCAGCTTGGGGCAGCCGATGAGGGTAACATGGCCGCGCATGAACTCCTGATGGATGTTCGCGTAGGCGTAGGCGGTGCAGTCGGCGGCGATAAGCAGCTTGGCACCGTCAAAATAGGGTGCATTCACCGGCACGAGCTTGATCTGGCAGGGCCACTGGGCCAGCTGCGAGGGCTGGGCGGCGGCAGGAGCTGCAGCCGGTGCGGCCTGCTGGCGGTCAAACTGGCGCATGGCGCTGCCCGGGCAGCCGTGGAAGACGGGCTTTTCGGCAGCGGCAGCAGCCTTTTTCTGTTTGTTTTCCAGTACAGCCTGCTCATCGTAGGCAGCGGCCTCCCGCTCCTCGAAGGTGATGGCACCGGTGGGGCAGCCGGGCAGGCAGTCGCCGAAGCCGTCGCAGTAGTCGTCGCGCATAAGCTTGGCCTTTCCGTTCACGAGGCCGATGGCACCCTCATGGCAGGCAGTGACACAGGCACCACAGCCATTGCATTTTTCTTCGTCTATATGAATGATTTTACGTATCATATCCACACTCTCCTTTTCTTGATGGGCCTATTATAACAGATGCTTCGTCCTATTTCTGTTGTCATGACCACAAAGAGAGAGGAAGTTTTTCTCAGTAATGCACGACATTGCCCGCATTGCGGATGCGTGCCAGCACCGGCTCTGCCTCCGGGCTGCGGAAATAGTCGAGGCTGGTCTTGGGCAGCAGCGTCTCGAGGGTATCCCAGTCGCCGCTCTGCAGGCACTGGCGGACGGTGGAAGCACTGATGGCCTTGCCGTTTGCTTCTTTGCGGGGTACAACGACACACTCGATACCCACTTTGGGCAGCTGCTCGCACATGATCTGGTTGTAAAGCCCCGTCACCTGACTGGTAGGCTCCTCGCCCACATAGCGGGCAGTGATGTTCAGCGCCGCCGCGATTTTCGTAAAGACGGCGAGGTCCAGCCGGGCGTGGCCGTCGATGACAGCTGCCTCATCCTTCAGGAAGTAACTGGGGAAGGTGGCATTCGAGATGATGTAGGGGCCGCTGTCGTGGAGCACCACATTCGGCAGATGGGCCACGCCCGCCTCCACCAGCTTCCTGCGCACGGCAAAAGGCACGAGGCTGGCGTCCTCACTGACCACGAACAGGTGGAGCGTGTCGCAGGCGGCAGCGGCTTTTTCCACAAGATACTGATGACCGAGGGTAAAAGGGTTCGCGTTCATGACGAGGGCTGCACTTTTGCCCTCGGTTTTGGTCTTTTCCAGATCGCGCAGATAAGCCCCGAAGCCGTCGCGGCGGTTCTCCATGAAGACAAGGGTATCCTCCACCCGGGCGATCTCGTAGAAGCCGAGGTCGCCGAAAAACTTGGAGCTTTTTACCTTGGTGTAGAGAAACAGGTGCAGATTCCCCCGCGCGCACTGCACCTCGATGAGATGGGTGATGATCTGGTTCAGCAGACCCTCGCCCTGATGGGCGCTGCTGACGGCGAAGCACCGCAGGGTGTTGCCGAAGCAGCTGCCGGTGCCGATGACGTTGTATTCCTCGTCGAACATGGCGCAGATGTAGTCCAGATTGCCGTCGCGGCGGATTCCCTCCTGACTCAGCAGTGTGTCGATTTGGGCCAGAACGGTTTTATCGGTCGGATAGACCTGCGAAATGGTATATTCACTCATTGATATTCCCCTCAGTAGTAATAAAATGGAGCAGCCAGGTCAGCGCCAGCAGGTCGGCACTGCCGCCGGGCGAGAGATTTTCCGCAATGAACCGGTCATCCAGCGCCGCGAGCGCATCTTTATCCGGGTAAGGTGTCTGGGCGAGAAGGGCTTTCAGCTCTTCGGTGAGGGCCAGCTGACGCTCCCGGCTCGAGCGGGCAATGATGTTGGTATCGGTGCTGTTGGCCAGGATGGCCAGCAGTGCGCCGCCGCCGGCGCGGTCGAAGTCGTAACCCTTGGCAAGGCCCTCTTCCAGCACCGGCAGACCGACATTCAGCACTGCGGGAAGTCCAGCTTCCACCTGCCCGCGCACACCGGCGATGCCGTACTGGATATAAAGCTTCTGGCCCACGGTGGCGGCGTTCTCGGCAGTGACGTCTGCAAAATCCTTCTCGCTCAGGCCCACCGTCATTGCGGATACTTCTGACAGAACGCAGGCTGAATCCACCCAAAGGGAGCGGTCGAGGCGTCCCAGCGCTGCGCAGACGATGCCCACCGAAAAGACCGCGCCCTTGTGGGTGTTGACGCCGCCGGTGGCGTCCAGCATCTCGCCCTCGGCCTCACAACCCAGGGGCCGCAGGGCCGCGAAGGTCTCGAGCGCGGACTGTTCCGCCATCTCGCAGCCCGTCCGGGCGCAGGCTTCAAAATAGGGGTAGAGCGCCGCGGCGCTGTCCATGAAAGTGAACACATCCATGTCCCTGTGGCTTCCGCTGTTGCGCCGATCCACAAGGCCGGGCTTTGGGGTGGTGGTCACTTCGTAGAGCAGAGCGCGGACGGCCAGACGGGCCGCGTCGGCGATGTCCTGCGCGTCCCGGGCCTCGGTCAGGATCTCCGTCGTCTTTTCCTGCAGTTCGGCCACGGTATGGACGCGGCGGCTGCTGCACACCTTAGCAGGCCCGCCGCAGATGAGACAGCGGCGGCCTTCGAGGTTTAGCTCTTCTCTGTCCACTTTGAGGCCGTCCGGGCGGATGACGTCCATGTCGAACAGCCGCCCCAGCGGGGTGGCGTCCTCGATGTCGGTGGTAAATTTCTTGATGGTCAGCGGGTCGGCGTCCAGCACATAGAACGCCTCGCAACCGGTCACTTCCCGGACGGCGTCCTGATACAGCGGCGTCAGCTTTGCCCGCAGAAACTGCTGGCGCAGCAGCTGACGCCCCCGCGCAAAGCCCCGCCGGATGAGGGGCGAATCCTTTATCGGGCCGCAGATATTCATGGTAAAGCAGATGAGCGGCTTGTGGTACTGGGCCAGCAGCTCCTGCTGATGCTGCACCCGGTGCTCCCGTGCATCCAGCATCTGGACCAGCGAAACAGTCGTTTCCATGTTTTTCTCCTCTCAGCGGTGCTTTTTGAGCATGTCCATAAAGAGCTGCACCTGCGGCAGGGCGGCTGCGTCTCTCTGGCAGAAAATATAGGTGCGCCGGACGAAGGGCTCGCCGTTCTCGAAGGTGCAAGGCTTGACATATCCCTTGAAGTTATCCAGCGCCACTTCCGGTATCAGCGCCCAGCCAAGGCCCCGCTCCACCATCTCGCGGCAGACCATGATGTTATCCACCACAAAATTACCCGCATCGTTGGTCACGCCATTCTCGTAGCGCCAGCGGGCCATCTGGGCGCTGATGGTGGCGTCGCTGCTGTGGTCGATATAAAGGTAATCGGAGATGGGTCTGTCCTTGTTCTCCTCGCTGCAGATCAGGCAGATATTCTCCTGCGAGAGCAGGAACTGGGTGCCGTCCCACGGATACTCGCCCCGCAGCACTGCCACGTCCAGCGAAGAGTCCAGCATTTGCTGATAAATGTTCCGGCTGTGGCCGGTGGCGATGTCGAGGCGTACCTTCGGGTAGGCCTTGTGGTACTCGGTCAGCACCTCGGGCAGGCGGTAGTAGGAGAAGTTCACCGAGATACCTGCTCGCAGGGTGCCGCAGGCTTCACCCTGAATGGAAGCCAGCTGGCGGCGCATCTTTTCCATCTCGCGGGCGGCGGCAGCGCTGTGGAGCAGCACCTGTTCGCCGGCCGGCGTGAAGCGGATGCCCTGCCGCGAGCGCAGGACGATCTCCACCCCCAGCTCCTGTTCCAGCGCCTTGATGCGCTTGGAAAGTGCCGACTGGGTCATGTACAGTTTGTCCGCTGCGTGGGTGATGTTGCGCGTCTCGTCCAGCGCGTGCAGCAGCTCGTAATCTTTTTCGTCCATCGTAGCTCTCCCTCTATTGCCCTTTATTTTTCTTATCATTCCTGTTTGCGCTTCATCCAGGCGCATTTTGCTCATATTCCATATCTGTTATTCATAATACAACAGATTACAGCAAATGAAAAGGGGGATATTCGCCTTGATTTTCCCGAAAGTCCATTCCAAGATGGAATAATTAAGCACTTTTCTTGCAGTTCTCTTAACTCTGCCTTAATTCCATCTTAATGCGGTGTTGTTGTACACAACATCTTCATCTTTTCTCTGCCGACAGACGGTCTTCCTCCCGCAGTACAGAAAACGCAGATCTCTTTTCATTTTTGCCTGAAAAATCAGCAAAAATCCAGTTTATTGGACAGTATTTTCATTATCATAAAAACAAGAAAAAACTCGTTTCTTTCGTCTTTGTCACTTTGCAGATTTTTCCGTCTGCTTTTTGTGCAAAGTCCCAGAATTTTTCGTCGAAAAGCGCGTTTTGTTGACAGCCGCTTTTTGAAAAGCGTATCCTTATTGCAAATCAGAGTCAGGAGGTCATTTTATGGAGCACTCCACACGTCTCGCCCACATCAGCGAGGACGGCACCCGCACCCAGACCGTCTACGACCATCTCGCCGGCACTGCCAGGCTGGCCGGTTCTTTCGCAGTCCCCTTCGGGGCGCAGAGTGAGGCCGAATTTGCCGCGTGGCTCCACGACGTCGGCAAATACAGCGACGCCTTCCAGCTGCGGCTCAAAGGCGGCCCCAAGGTGGACCACTCCACCGCCGGGGCGCAGGAGGCCCTGCAGCGGGGGCATCCTCAGGTCAGCTTTGCCATTGCGGGACACCACAGCGGCCTGCCCGACGGCGGGAGCCCCGCCGATGACCCGGGCGACGCCACCTTATATGGCCGGAGCAAGAAGCCAGTAGACCCCTACGACGGCTGGCAGGAAATAACGCTCCCCGCCTCGACGCCGCCCGCGTGGGCCTGCGCCGACCCACTGAGCCTCGCGTTCTTCACCCGGATGCTCTACTCCTGCCTTGTGGACGCCGACTTCATCGACACCGAGACCTTCATGGACGGCAAGGCCGCACCCCGGGGCAGCGGCACGGACATCGCCGCGCTGCGGGACATCGTCTCGGCACAGGCGCAGTGTTATCTCAGGGCCGAGTCGCCCTCGCCCGTCAGCGTCCAGCGCAACACCGTCCTCCGCGCCTGTCTCGAGAGAGGCGCTCACGGCCCGCAGGGGCTCTACACCCTCACCGTACCCACCGGCGGCGGCAAGACCTTCGCCTCCCTCACCTTTGCGCTGGAGCACGCCGCCGCCCAGAAGATGAAGCGGGTCATCTATGTCATTCCTTATATGTCCATCATCGATCAGACCGCCGCCGTCTTCTCGGGCCTGCTGGGCGCAGAAAATGTTCTGGCCGACTTCTCCAACGCCGAGTACAAGACTGTTGAGCAGGACGACCTGACCCCCGCCCAGTACCGCCAGATGCTGGCCAGCGAAAACTGGGACGCCCCCGTCGTGGTGACGACGGCGGTGCAGTTCTTCGAGTCGCTCTACGCCAACCGCAGCAGCCGCTGCCGCAAGCTCCACAACATCGCCGACAGCGTCATCATCTTCGACGAGGCGCAGACCCTCCCGGGCGACTATCTTGCCCCCTGCGTCAGCGCCATCGCCCAGCTCATCCAGCATTACCACTCCACGGCCGTCCTCTGCACGGCCACCCAGCCTGCCCTTGAGCCGCTGTTCCGGCGCTTTGCGCCTGAGCTCCACCCGCAGGAGATCACGCCCGACGCGGCCCGCCTCTACGAAGTGCTCCGGCGCACCACACTGCAAGACCTCGGCACCCTGCCGCAGGAGGAGTTCGCCGCCCGGCTGGCCCGGCACCCGCAGGTGCTCTGCGTGGTCAACCGCCGCAAGACGGCCCAGCAGCTCTACGAGTCCCTGCCCGCCGAGGGCAGCTACTGCCTGACCACCCTGCTCTGCGCCGCCGACCGCCGCCGTCAGCTGGACGACATCCGCCAGCGACTGAAAGAGGGTCTGCCCTGCCGGGTGGTGTCCACCTCTCTCATCGAGGCGGGCGTGGACGTGGATTTTCCCGTCGCTTACCGCGAGCAGTGCGGTCTTGACTCGCTCTTACAGACTGCCGGGCGCTGCAACCGCGAGGGGCGGCGGGGTACAGAGGAAAGCATCGTCTACCGGTTCCGGCTGGACGAGTGTTCCACGCCCCAGATGCTCAGGCAGAATGTCAGTGCGCTGGACTACACCGCCCGGCATCAGGACACACTGGACACGCCCCGGGCCATTCAGCTCTACTTCAACGAGCTTTCCGACCTGCGCGGCCCCGACGCCGTGGACAAGCACGGCATTCTGGATGCCTTTCTCCGGGGCATCCGGGGCTGCCAGCTCCCCTTCGCGCAGGTGGCGGAGGAATTCCGCCTCATCGAGAACGCTGCCCGCACGGTCTATCTGCCCGTCGGCGAGGGCGCGGCCCTCTGTGAGCAGCTGCGCAGCGGACATGTTACCCGGACGCTGCTGCGGAAGCTGGGCGTTTACAGTGTCTCCTGTTATAAGGACCAGTTCGACAAGCTCGACGCCGCCGGGGCGCTGGAACTGCGGCCCGATGGCTCGGCCATCCTCACCGACACCGGCTGCTACAGTGAAAAGACCGGCCTTGCCATGGATGTGGAGACGGGCATCGGCCTTTACTTCTAAAAAGAGAGAAGCGGCAAAGCATACGCCGCCTTGCCGCTTCTCTCTCAACGCATTTGACACTAATCAAATATTTCAACCCGCATCGGCGGCATAAATACCGCCAACGACACAACTAGTATAGGTCAGAACCGACCTGTCCGCAACATTTTTTTGCACATTTTATTGACAAGCCCTCTACAAAGTGCTATATTGAAGTCAAGGAGACATGTCAAACGCATTTGAACTAAACAAATGAAATAATTTTCGAAAGAGGTGGTTGCAATGGCTAACATTCATCTTAGTCTGAAAATTCAACTTCACCCGGAAAGGAGGCGATGCTGATGTCCATGCTCATTGAAGTATGGGGCGACTATGCCTGCTTCACTCGTCCGGAAATGAAGACCGAGCGTGTGAGCTACGACATGATCACCCCGTCCGCCGCGCGGGGCCTTGTGGAAGCCATCTACTGGCACCCCGGGCTGCGTTATACGGTTGACCGCATCTATCTGCTCAAGCCCTTCGGCCTTGACCCCGAGGACGAAGCGTCCACCGAGGAGTACACCCAGCGGCCCATCCGGTTCACCAACATCCGGCGCAACGAGGTCAAGTCCACCCTGCTGTCCTCCGCCGCCCTCAGTGCGGCCAAAGGCGGCACGCCGCCGGTGCTCTACACCTCGGAGGACATCCAGCAGCGGGCCGCGATGGTCCTGCAGGACGTCCACTACGTCATCGAGTGCCACTTCGATTTGACGGACAAGGCCGCCCCCAGCGACAATCCCGGCAAGTTCCAGGACATCCTGCGCCGACGCCTGCGCAAAGGCCAGTGCTATCACCAGCCCTGTTTCGGGTGCCGGGAGTTCCCGGCCAACTTCCGGGAGTGGCCGGGCGGCAGCATTCCGGCGCTGAAGGTCACGCAGGACCTCGGCTTCATGCTCCACAGCCTCGATTACTCTGATTCGGCCAACATCCGCAGCCAGTTCTTCCGCGCAAAGCTGGTGGACGGCGTGATGGAATGCCGGGACGTGGAGGTGTTTACATGATACTCCAAGCACTCACCGCCTATTATGAACAGCTCTTGAAGCAGGGCAAGGTGGAGGCCCCCGGCTGGGACAGTAAGTTCAAAGTCAGCTATGAACTGCGCCTCGGCCCCGACGGCCAGCTCCTCGCCCTCAACGACCTGCGGCAGGAAGTCCCCAAGGGCAAAAAGACCGTCATCGCCCCCCGTGAGCTTCCTGTCCCCCACCGGGTCAAGCGCGCCTCCGGCGTCGCCGCGAACTTTTTGTGCGACAATACGTCCTATCTGCTGGGCGCAGACGAAAAGGGCAAGCCCGAGCGCTCCCGCCAGTGCTTCGAGGCTTGCGCCGCCCTCCACCACAAGGTGCTCGACGGCGTGGACTCCCCTGCCGCCAAAGCCATCCTCGCCTTTTTTGACAGCTGGGAGCCGGATACAGCCCCCACCCACCCGCTGCTGGCAGAGCAGTGGGCCGACCTGAACAACAACGCGAACCTTGTGTTCGGCTACGAATCCCCCGACGACGCCCACTGGCTGGCCACCACAGATGACGCCATCCGGACCGCATGGCAGTCCGCCTTTGACACCTCCGATGCAGACGCCGAGACGGCCCGCTGCCTCATCACCGGCAAAGAAGCCGGCATCGCCCGCATCCACCCCGCCATCAAAGGTGTGATGGGCGCACAGGCCGCCGGTGCGGCACTGGTCTCCTTCAACGCGCCCGCTTTCTGCTCCTATGGCCATGAGCAGGGTGCCAACGCCCCTGTCAGCGAGTACGCGGCCTTCGCCTACACCACGGCCCTCAATCTGCTGCTGGCTGACCGGAACTGCTGCCAGCGCATCGGCGACACCACCATCGTCTGCTGGGCCGAAAACGCCGCTCCCGTCTACTCAAATGCCATGCTGATGTTTTTCTGCGGCGGTGCCGAGGCGCGCGGCGTCTCGGAAAGTGACCTTGCCGCCGCACTGAAAGCCCTTTCTCAGGGACGCCCCGTCTCCTTCCTCGATGACAAGCTGGACCCGAACCAGAACTTCTATGTGCTGGGCATCTCGCCCAACGCGGCCCGGCTCTCCGTCCGGTTCTTCCTGCACAGCAGTTTCGGACAGTTTGCCAAAAATCTGCAGGACCACGCCGACCGGCTCAGCATCACCCGCCCCGCCTTCGACAAGCGGGAAAACCTGTCGGTCTGGGCGCTGGCGCAGGAGACGGTCAACCAGAAATCCCGGGACAAAAATCCATCGCCCCAGCTGGTGGGCGATCTGCTCCGGGCCATCCTCACCGGCGGACCCTATCCCGCCACCCTGCTCAACGGCGTGACCCTCCGCATCCGGGCCGAACGGGAAGTCACCCGGGGCCGCGCCGCCATCCTGAAAGCCTACTATCTCCGCAACTACCCCACCGAGCTCAACAAGGAGGTATTTACCGTGAGCCTGAACGAAAGCAGCAATGTCCCCTATGTTCTGGGGCGTCTCTTCTCTGTGCTGGAGACGATCCAGAGCGTCGCCAACCCCGGCATCAACACCACCATCAAAGACCGGTACTTCAACTCGGCCTGTGCCACCCCGGCAACGGCCTTCCCTACGCTGGTCAAGCTGGCTCAGAAGCATCTGCAGAAGATGAGCACCCCCAACGAGGTGCATTTCAGCAAACAGCTCACCGAGCTGATGGCCCAGCTGCCCGAGACAGGCTTCCCGGCGCGGCTCAGCCTGCCGGAGCAGGGTGCCTTTGAGATCGGCTACTACCACCAGACCCAGAAACGCTACGCCAAAAAGAATGAGGAGGAATAAACCATGTCTGAGCCCATCAAGAACCGCTATGATTTCGTCATCCTGTTCGACGTCGAGAACGGCAACCCCAACGGCGACCCCGATGCAGGCAATATGCCCCGTATCGACCCCGAGACGGGCTACGGTCTGGTGACCGATGTCTGCCTCAAGCGGAAGATCCGCAACTATGTCGAAACCCTGAAAGAGGACGAAAAAGGCTACCGTATCTACATCAAGGACGGCGTTCCCCTCAACCGCAGCGATGCCGAGGCCATCAGCACGCTGGGCATCGACCCCGACCTGAAAGCTGCCAAAAAGGCCGACCCCGACATCGATGCCAAGCTGCGGGACTATATGTGTGAGAACTACTTTGACATTCGCACCTTTGGTGCCGTCATGACCACCTTCGTCAAGGGTGCGCTGAACTGCGGTCAGGTGCGCGGCCCCGTCCAGCTGAGCTTTGCCCGCTCGGTGGATCCCATCGTCCCGCAGGAAGTCACCATCACCCGCGTGGCCATCACTACCGAGGCCGATGCCGAGAAGAAGGGTACTGAGATGGGCCGCAAGCACATCGTGCCTTACGCCCTCTACCGCGCCGAGGGCTATGTCTCAGCCAACCTCGCCCGGAAGACCACCGGCTTCTCCGAGGATGATTTGAAACTTCTGTGGACTGCCATTCTGAACATGTTCGAGAACGACCACAGCGCTGCCCGGGGCAAGATGGCCGTGCGGGAGCTCATCGTGTTCAAGCACGATTCTGAGCTGGGCAATGCCCCGGCCTATAAGCTCTTCGACTCCGTCGCCGTCCAGCGCAAGCCCGATGTGGACGCCGCCCGCAGCTACCGCGACTACACCGTCACGGTGGCAGACACTCTGCCGGAAGGAGTCACCTGCGAGAGGCTGTCCTGATGGGCGGCACAGACGACTGGCTGCCCCTGTCGGGCATCCAGCACTTCTGCTTCTGTCGCCGCCAGTGGGCGCTCATCCATCTGGAACAGCAGTGGGCGGAGAACCGCCGCACCGTCGAAGGCCAGCTCGACCACGCCCGCTGTCATGACGCAAACCAGACCGAACGGCGCGGCGGCCTGCTTATCACCCGAGGGATGCAGGTGGTCAGCCGTCGGCTTGGCCTGAGCGGAAACTGCGATGTCGTCGAGTTCCGGGCCGACCCGGAGGGTATCCCCTTGCAAAACACGGAAGGGCTCTGGAAGCCCGTGCCTGTCGAGTACAAGCATGGCCGCGCCAAGGCCAGCGACGCTGACCGGCTGCAGCTCTGCGCACAGGCCATGGCGCTGGAAGAGATGCTGGTGTGCAGCATCCCGGAGGGTGCGCTCTTCTACGAGGAAACGCGGCGGCGGGAGGTCGTGCCGCTGACCGAAGAACTGCGCCAGACCACCCAGAAGATGGCCGATGAGATGCACGCCTATTTTGCCCGGGGTTATACGCCCAAATCAAAGCCCGGCACCCACTGCAACGCCTGCTCCCTCAAAGAGCTCTGCCTCCCCGTGCTGTATCAGCGTGCCGACCCGAAAGCCTATCTCCGCGCCCATCTGGACGAGATACAGGAGGCCGCGCCATGAGAAAGTTTTTGAACACGCTCTACGTCCTCAACAAGGACGCCTACCTTTCCCTCGAGGGGGAGAACATCGTCCTGCTCTGCAACAAGGCTGAAATTGGCCGGGTCCCGCTCCACACGCTGGAAGGCATCGTCTGCTTCAGCTATCCCGGCGCAAGCCCTGCCCTGATGGGTAAATGCGCCAGCCTCGGGGTCGATTTGAGCTTTTTCAGCCCACAGGGCCGCTTTCTGGCCCGGGCCGTAGGCGAAGAGCGGGGCAACGTCCTGCTGCGGCAGACCCAGTACCGCATCGCAGACAGCGAGGCAGAGAGCTGTCTCTATGCGCGCAATTTCATCCTGGGCAAAGTCTATAACGCCCGCTGGGTGCTGGAACGGGCCACCCGCGACCACCCCCAGCGGGTGCCGGTGGAACAGCTCAAGCACACCAGCGCCCAGCTGGCGGCGGCGCTGCCCCTCATCGAGCAGTGTGACGACCTCGACCAGCTTCGCGGTCTGGAGGGCGAGGCGGCACAGCGGTATTTCGACTGCTTTGATTCACTCATCCTGCAGCAGCACGATGATTTTGCCTTCACCGGTCGGAGCCGCCGCCCGCCACTGGACAACACCAATGCCCTGCTCTCTTTCGCTTATTCGCTTCTGGCCTCCGACTGCACGGCGGCTCTTCAGAGTGTGGGCCTCGACCCCTACGTCGGCTTTCTCCACCGCGCCCGGCCCGGGCGCAGGAGCCTCGCCCTCGACCTCATGGAAGAGCTGCGTGCAGTTTATGCCGACCGCTTCGTGCTCTCCTGCATCAACCAGAAAATTCTGAACCCAAAGCATTTCCAGAAGCAGGAGAACGGAGCTGTCCTTCTCACCGATGAGGGCCGCCGCGCCTTTCTGGGCGGGTGGCAGACCCGCAAGCAAGAGACTATCACCCACCCGTTCCTGAACGAAAAGCTTCCGTGGGGCCTCGTGCCTTATGTGCAGGCTCTGCTTCTGGCCCGCACCCTGCGGGGCGATATGGAGCTTTACCCGCCATTTTTCTGGAAGTGAGGGATGTGTATGCTGGTCCTTATCACCTACGACGTCAACACCGAAACTCCTGCCGGGCGCAAACGTCTGCGCAAAGTCGCCAAGCGCTGTGTGGACCACGGCCAGCGGGTGCAGAACTCCGTGTTCGAGTGTCTGCTGGATGCCGCGCAGTATGCCGTTCTCAAGGCGGAGCTGACGTCTCTCATCGACCCTGCGCTGGACAGTCTGCGCTTCTACCAGCTGGGCAACAACTATAAGAGCAAGGTGGAGCATGTCGGCGTTCATCCGCCCTTCGAGCAGGACGGCCTGCTGTTGTTCTGAGTTTCCCGCCCCGGTGCGAAGGGCGAGTTCTCAGCATTTTTCCGGCACCTTCGCACCGGATTTTTGTGTCATTTTGCATGATTTGGATAGTTCTTTGACCCGTTGTAAATCAAAGCTCTTCTAAATTCGTGCAGAATGTTGTATAATTTGTTTGAAAATAGAGATTTTGTCTCTGTTTTTGCTGTCGCCCTCCTCGCGGAGGGCGTGGATAGAAATCCTCTTCCCATCCGCCGGTCGGTGCTGTGACCTGCGTCGCCCTCCTCGCGGAGGGCGTGGATAGAAATAGCAACATCCGCAAAATCTTGGCCATGCTGGACGTCGCCCTCCTCGCGGAGGGCGTGGATAGAAATGCCCTGCTCCATCCAATCGGTGCTCAGAGTGGGCGTCGCCCTCCTCGCGGAGGGCGTGGATAGAAATGTGCGTGTCTCCGGGTAATACCTCATCCAGATAAGTCGCCCTCCTCGCGGAGGGCGTGGATAGAAATAACATTTCAACACTCCCTACTACTACTACTACAAGTCGCCCTCCTCGCGGAGGGCGTGGATAGAAATTTGCTTTTTTCGAAGTCTCTTGTTAAAAAGTACCATGTCGCCCTCCTCGCGGAGGGCGTGGATAGAAATCAGTTGAAGAGTCCGCGGGTGGTTTTACCCGTGGTGGTCGCCCTCCTCGCGGAGGGCGTGGATAGAAATTCGCCGTCTGCCCAGGTCGCAGCCTTTCCGTTCGTCGCCCTCCTCGCGGAGGGCGTGGATAGAAATCGCCGTGGGCCGCTTGCCGTGGAAGTACAGCTGGTGTCGCCCTCCTCGCGGAGGGCGTGGATAGAAATCCTGCCCGGGCATCCCGATCAGCTCCCAGGACATGTCGCCCTCCTCGCGGAGGGCGTGGATAGAAATAAACCGCCGTCGATCAGAAGCAGGGCCAGCTCCAGGTCGCCCTCCTCGCGGAGGGCGTGGATAGAAATCTCAACCTGGACATCTCCGGCCTGCAGCCCGTGCGGTCGCCCTCCTCGCGGAGGGCGTGGATAGAAATATCTGCTGCCTGGACAGTGAAGCCCAGGTGCATGAGTCGCCCTCCTCGCGGAGGGCGTGGATAGAAATTTGGTACTGCTCATGGTAGCTGTGGCCCGGTAAAGTCGCCCTCCTCGCGGAGGGCGTGGATAGAAATCCAAAAAGCCAAAGGGGGTGGCATGATGAGCCCGTCGCCCTCCTCGCGGAGGGCGTGGATAGAAATCTTGGTTACACCGTCGAGGAGTTTTCCGCCTTTTTTGGTCGCCCTCCTCGCGGAGGGCGTGGATAGAAATACAAGCGCACTGCCTTCTCCGCAAAAAGCAGGGGGTCGCCCTCCTCGCGGAGGGCGTGGATAGAAATCTCATGGACACAGTCATAGACAACACAAGCGTCCGTCGCCCTCCTCGCGGAGGGCGTGGATAGAAATTTTCTGCTCTGCTGCCGTTTCCGGCAAAATGTCACAGTCGCCCTCCTCGCGGAGGGCGTGGATAGAAATGTATGCCTGCGTGAGCGCGGGGTTGAGCACATCGCGTCGCCCTCCTCGCGGAGGGCGTGGATAGAAATACTAAGGACGCCCCAGCAGCTGCCACATAACAGCGTCGCCCTCCTCGCGGAGGGCGTGGATAGAAATTTTGAGGGCGTCCTGTACGCATCTGCGCAGACGGGTCGCCCTCCTCGCGGAGGGCGTGGATAGAAATTTCCGCGCGCCGGACGTTTCCAACCCGGACGACCGTCGCCCTCCTCGCGGAGGGCGTGGATAGAAATACGAGCAGCTGCGCCAGCTCAACCTTGCCTGCGGGGTGTCGCCCTCCTCGCGGAGGGCGTGGATAGAAATATAGTTGACACTCCTTTGCGGTTTGGCTCCCGCGTCGCCCTCCTCGCGGAGGGCGTGGATAGAAATCTTGCCCGCCTTGTGGCACCACAGGGCAATAGCCGGTCGCCCTCCTCGCGGAGGGCGTGGATAGAAATTGGGTTGACCGCCCGTGGATACTCTGCCAGGGTGTCGCCCTCCTCGCGGAGGGCGTGGATAGAAATGTCTTGATGTGCGCGGTGCTCTGGCCGAGTACATGTCGCCCTCCTCGCGGAGGGCGTGGATAGAAATATAGAGCTTCCCTTCCTTTTGTGCTTTGAGAAGTCGATCGCCCTCCTCACGGAGGGCGCAGGTAGAAATCGACACAAAAATATGGTAAACTCTTATTATCGTAAGGCAAGAAATTAGTGCAACATGAAAACAGCATATTTGCGATATGCAATTCAACGCTGTTGCTATTGCATTAAAAAGTTGAATTGCTATAAGTTGTTGCCATGCGCTCTCTAAGGAACCGAGTATTTTGACCTACAATTCCGTCTCTTAAAGACGTTGGTTGAAATCAGTTTGTGTTCCCCGGTGCATTCTTCGACTTGAAGTCGCTCCTATTTGAGGGGTGTGGATAGAATAACATAATAATCATATCGCGGTTCTCAAAGGCGTAACCAAGTCGTCCTCTTCACCGAGGGCGTAGATAGAAATCGTCACAACCACGCCGGTCTTTTCAGCATCAAGGTTGCCCTCCCCACAGAGGGTACGGATAGAAACCAGTTTTCACCTCGAATCGGGCATCGCCACAATTTTTCCAAAAAGGAGTTTTCCATGCATACCGTTCCCCTTACCCATCAGCTCGTCACCATCCAGGACGACTTTGACCTCGACAAGATCATCGAGAGCGGCCAGTGCTTCCGGCCACAGAAACTGGCCGACGGGCGATACCGTTTTCTTTCCGGCGGTGCACTCCTTTATCTGACCCCGCTAGGCGATGGGCAATACGACGCCGCGTGGCATGGCTCAAATCGGGAGTACTGGGCCAACTACTTTGATTTGGGCCGGAACTATGCCGCGCTGCGGTGCAGCTTGGCGGGACA
>ENA-OWPB01001850-OWPB01001850.1-human-gut-metagenome-genome-assembly--contig:-NODE-1850-length-16956-cov-3.350157_pt1 | contig 16956 bp, 14 predicted proteins | sample MGYA00248260_ERZ651838 | MGnify/ENA primary metagenome ERZ651838 (study PRJEB26924, sample SAMEA4378304) | human gut metagenome | biome: human gut; feature: human-associated habitat; material: faeces...
ACTTGTATTCAACATTGGTAACGTTGGCGGCGGTGCCCTCGGATTCAACAGCTTGCTTGGCATCCCGACTACATATGGCTGCTTCCTCGCAGGAGCAATCGCGATCTGTGTATTCCTTTACAAAAATGCATTAGATGCAATGGACACACTGACAAAAATTCTTGGTGGTATCATGATCGTCGTTATTTTTGTTGTCATCCTTGTTGCTGTCGTCCTTCTTGTCATCGTCACCTTTGACTTTCGTTACTTTGACATCAACAGTAACTTCCAGACCATCCGGATTTTCAAACTCATCACCAAGGAAACATTTGTACCAACTGCTCCTATGGACAGTATCTTCCCTGCAATTCTGACACTTCTTGGCGGAACTGTTGGCGGATACATCACATTTGCCGGTGCACATCGTCTGATCGATGCCGGTATTACAAAAGAAGAGAATTTAAAAGAGATCAACAAGAGTTCTGTTATGGGAATTGGAATTGCAACGATCGTCCGTATCTTGCTGTTCCTTGCAATCTTAGGCGTTGTTGTTGAGACTGCAACTTCCCCGGCTACAACTCTTGATGCAAGCAACCCGGCTGCCGACGCATTTTTACAGGGTGCAGGTCAGATTGGATACCGTTTCTTCGGACTGGTACTTTTGTGTGCGGCTGTTACATCTATCATCGGATGCGCCTACACATCTGTATCTTTCCTGAAAACTTTCAGCAAGACAATTGCCAACAATGAAAAATGGTTCATCGTTGGATTTATCGCTCTTAGTACCGTTGTTATGGCTCTCATCGGACAGCCTGCAACTCTGCTCGTATTAGCAGGTGCCCTCAACGGACTGATCCTTCCTATTACATTGGGAGTATGTCTGATCGCATCTCAGAAGAAGTCTATCATGGGCGAGAACTACAAACACCCGATCGTGCTTCTGATCCTTGGAATTATTGTAGTTGTAATCTCTGCATACCTTGGAATCACTTCCCTTGGAAAGCTGAGCACACTGTTCGGATAAGGAGATGTTTGTTATGGAAGAAATTAAAATCCACACAGCCGGTGACTCTTCTGTCCTGATTGAATTCGGACAGGAGATCTCCCCGGAGATCAATGCAAAAATTACGGCCTTCGTCCATCTGATGAAGGCCCAGCATGTTGAAGGAGTCAAAGATATGATTCCTGCATTTACAAGTCTTCTGATCAACTACGATCCAAGAGTTGTAAATTACGGCGCATTAAAAGAGCGCCTGGAAAAGCTGTTAAAACTTGAGGTCAGCCAGGAAACTGCTCCGTCACGGATCTTTGATATTCCGGTCTGCTACGGTGGCGAATATGGACCTGACCTGGAAAATATCGCAATGCATGCCAATCTTTCTACTCAGGAAGTAATTGATATCCACAGCAGTGAAGACTATCTGATCTACATGCTCGGATTCCTTCCTGGATTTTCTTATCTTGGGGGACTGGACGAACGGATCCACACACCAAGACTTGCAAATCCGCGTATTAAGATTCCGGCAGGAAGCGTCGGCATCGGCGGTTCCCAGACGGGAATCTATCCGCTCGACTCCCCTGGAGGCTGGCAGCTTCTGGGGCTGACTCCGGTAAAGACTTATGATCCGAACCGCGAGATTCCAATCCTTTTCGAAGCCGGTGATTATATTCATTTTGTACCGGTCACAGAAAAAGATTTTCTTGAGATTAAAGAACAGGTGAATCAGGGAACTTACGAGTGTGTGATTCGCCAGAAAGGAGTGTAATATGGGAATTCGCATTTTAAAAGGCGGAATGCTTACAACTGTACAGGACAGTGGGCGCCCGGGCTATCAGAGCCAGGGGTTCGGCGTATCTGGTGTTATGGACCGCCGCTCCTTCAAAATTGCCAATCTTCTTCTGGATAATCCGGAAAATGAAGCAGTTCTCGAATTCACTCTTCTTGGACCAACACTGGAATTTACTTCCGAGACGATCATCGCTATCACGGGAGGTGATTTTCAGCCACAGGTCAACGGAAAGCCTGTGAAAATGTATACGGCGCTCTATATGCACCGTGGAGATATTCTCTCATTTCGTGGCTGCCGTACCGGAAGCCGCGGCTACATCGCATTTTCCAGTTATCTGGAAATCCCGGTCGTTATGGGAAGCCGCTCTACCAACATCAAATGTGGACTTGGAGGATTTAAGGGACGCCGCCTCTTAGACGGTGACTATATCAGCTTCCGTGCCAAAAGAAGATACTTGCCTTATTTCCTGTCTAGAAGCCTGGATCTCAACGAGTTCGAACAGGACAACATTACACTGCGCGTGATTATGGGGCCACAGGACGATGCATTTACCGCGGCAGGAAAAGAGACATTTCTATCTTCCGAATATGTTGTAACGAGTGAATTCGACCGCATGGGCTGCCGTCTGGAAGGACCATTTATTGCATCAAAGTCAACAACAGACATTATCTCTGATGGAATCGCATTCGGTTCTGTTCAGGTACCTAGCCATGGAAAACCAATCATTCTGCTGGCGGACAGACAGACTACCGGCGGATATGCGAAGATTGCTACCGTCATCTCTGTAGATATTCCAAAACTGGTTCAGAGAAAGACAGATCATAAAGTGAAGTTCCAGGCAGTTACTGTAGAAGAAGCCCAGGAACTCCTGGCACTTGAAGCAAAAGAAATGAACGAATTCAGACATCAGATCTACCAGCCTTGTAAAGAGGTTTTGGACTGCCGTCTGGTCGCAAAACGAATCAGCAAATTATTCCAATAAAAAGAAAGGAAGGACATCATGAATTTAGATAAAATTGAAAAGCTTGTAAAGATTATCGAAGAGTCTTCCCTGCAGGAATTTTCCATTCAGGAAGGCGATATTAAAATAAAAATGAGTAAACGCGCAGGCGAAAGCGTTGCCGTCCCATTTGCACCAGGTATGGGAATGCCGGTTGCAGGAACTGCTGCACCGGAAGCTGCTACTGCAGATGAGACTTCTGGAGAAGTGGAAGAAGAAACATACATTACTTCCCCAATCGTCGGAACATTTTACTCCGCACCTTCACCGGAAGCTAAAGCTTTCGTAAAAGTCGGTGACCGCGTAAAAGCCGGCGAGACTGTATGTATTCTGGAAGCTATGAAACTGATGAATGAGATTGAAAGTGATTTTGACTGCGAGATCGAGGCCGTTCTTGTCAGCAACGAACAGAGAGTTGAATATGGTCAGCCACTCTTTAAAGTAAAGAAGCTTGACGACTAAGGAGGAGTTCCATGTTTCATAAAATATTGATTGCAAACCGCGGAGAGATTGCTGTTCGTATTATCCGCGCCTGCCGTAATATGGGTATCCGCAGCGTAGCAGTCTATTCCAAAGAAGATAAAGACAGTCTTCACGTACAGCTCGCCGACCAGCGTATCTGTATCGGTGAAGGCCCTGCCAGAAACAATTACCTGAATATGCAGCAAATTGTCACAGCTGCCCTGAACATCGGAGCCGATGCGATCCACCCTGGATTTGGTTTCCTCTCTGAGAATTCAGACTTTGTACGTCTGTGCGAAGAACACGGCATTGCATTTATCGGACCAAGTGCAGATGTTATCGACAGCATGGGAAATAAATCCCACGCCAGAAAGACAATGATGGAGGCCGGAGTTCCGGTCGTTCCAGGTACGAAAGATCCAGTCTACGACGTAGAGACCGGCGAAAAGCTTGCAGACGAAATCGGTTATCCGGTTATGATCAAAGCCTCCTCCGGCGGAGGTGGAAAAGGTATGCGTGTCTCCCGCTCTAAAGATGATTTTGAATTCAATTTCAACATGGCTCAAAGAGAGTCTGCCAACGCATTTGGCGATGACACCATGTACATTGAAAAATATATTGAAAACCCACGCCATGTAGAGATCCAGATCATGGCTGACACTCATGGAAATGTAGTGGCTCTCGGCGAACGTGACTGTTCTGTACAGCGCAACCACCAGAAGTTGATTGAAGAATCTCCTTCTCCAGCTATCACAGCCAATACCCGCGCTTCCATGAACCACGATGCCGTTCTTGCCGCAAAAGCTGTTGGTTACACAAATGCCGGAACGATCGAGTTCATTCTTGACCAAAGCGGAACTTACTACTTCATGGAAATGAATACCCGTATTCAAGTCGAGCACGGTGTCACAGAAATGGTTACAGGCACAGACCTGATTATTGAACAGATCCGTGTTGCCATGGGCGAGCCGCTTAGCTTCACTCAGGAAGAGGTCACACCACGCGGACATGCCATTGAGTGCCGTATCAACGCTGAAATTCCGGAGAAAAACTTTATGCCAAGTCCTGGTGTGGTAAAACATTTGCACCTTCCTTCTGGAAATGGTGTGCGTGTTGATACCGGTCTTTACACTGGCTACCGCATTCCTTCCGAGTATGACTCCATGATCGCGAAAGTTATCGTTCATGCACCGGACAGATATGCTGCAATCCAGAAAATGCGGTCTGCGCTGGACGAGATGGTGATCCTGGGCGTTGAGACAAATCTGGACTTCCAGTACCGGATCATGAAAAATCCTGAATTCTGTGAAGGAAATGCAGATACAGGATTTATTGAGCGGTTGTTAAAAATTGATTAATTATCTTGCTGAAATAATTTTCAAACAATAACACTAAGAGCAGAAGCATTACCCCAGCCTCCGTTATGCAAAACATTCCGATGAGCCTTATGCTTCTTGCTCTTTTTTTCGTGTTGAAAATCCATGTTTTACATATCTCATATGCAATTTTTATGTTATTATATATGTAATTAGTCAATGTTTTGAATATTTATAATTTGTGTAGAAGTCATGTATGTGGAAAGGTGGAAAGGTAGCTATATATCTACAGAACCTTCTGATTTTCTATATAGATTATTAAATTTTATAAAAGAAGGGCAGGTTATGTTATTATGTACAAAGTTGATTTAAATAGTGATTTAGGTGAGAGTTTTGGCCGTTATACGATTGGAAATGATGACAAGATTATTCCACTGATTTCTTCTGCGAATATTGCATGTGGTTTTCATGCATCTGATCCGGTTGTGATGACGACCGCGATTGAGCAAACGAAGGAGGCAGGGATTCAGATTGGTGCGCACCCGGGATTTCCGGATCTGATGGGATTTGGACGTAGAAATCTGGCCGTTTCTCCGGCAGAAGCAAAAGCTTATACTCTGTATCAGATCAGCGCTCTTGGAGGTATGTGCAAAGCTCATAATATGCGCCTGCAGCACGTAAAACCACATGGAGCCCTCTATAATATGGCTGCAAAAGATTATGAGCTTTCTAAGGCTATCTGTGAGGCTATTAAGTCCTATGATTCGGAAATCATCGTAATGGGACTCTCTGGCAGTGAAATGATCCGTGCAGCAAAAGATCTGGGGCTTAAAGCAGCCAGCGAAGTATTTGCAGACCGCGCTTATGAAGAAGACGGAACACTTGTGAACCGCCGCAAAGAAGGTGCAGTCATCAAAGACGAGAACGAAGCAATTGCCCGCGTGATCCGCATGGTAAAAGAGCAGAAAGTTACAACAATCACCGGAAAAGATATTTCCATTCAGGCTGATTCCGTATGCGTTCACGGTGATGGCGAAAAAGCTCTTCTTTTCGTTGAGAAAATCCGAAAAGCTATGGCAGAAGAAGGTATTACGATCAGCCCATTAAAAGACATTTGTAATTAACTTTCCTTCCACTGAAAGAACAACAACAATTTTTCAAAAAAATTCAAAAAAGTGTTTGCATTTTCCGTCAACCTATGATATCATATCTTTTGTCGAGCGGAGATGGCGGAATGGCAGACGCGCTAGATTCAGGTTCTAGTGGGAGCAATCCTGTGAGGGTTCAAGTCCCTTTCTCCGCATTGGACATAAGATGCAAGACACCGTAAACTCAAGGGTTTATGGTGTTTTTCTTTGCTCAAAAATAGAAAAGGGGGGCAAAAAAGGGACACCTCTAATCAACGATGAGGACGTAGCACTTTAACACCGTACTACGTCCCCAGTTATTTTTTAGTTCAGGAAGTTTTCGATTATGACTCCTTCTGCTTCTTCTTCTGTCATTCCCAGTGTACGGAGTTTTACAAGTTGCTCGTCATTGATCCTTCCGATAGCCGCCTCATGGATAATTGCTGCATCTACATGTTTTGCGTTAATCTCCGGAATAGAGCTGACTTCTGCGTGATCCATGATAATAGAGTCGCATTGTACATGAGCATGGCAGAGATTTTTACCGACTGCTCTTGGGTGAAATATCTGCCTGGAGCTGCCTTTTGCAACGGATCTGGATACAATCTGTGCAGAGCTTCCTTCACCATTCATTTCTACCATCATATTGGAAGTTGCTTCCTGGTTTCCATGTGTCATCAGCTTCTCTATAACGTACAGTTTTGAGTTTGCTTCCAGATATACATTATTCTCACGTACAGTGGAATCTACACCTTTTATCTGTGCGGTATCAAGTGTAAATACGGAATTCTCGCCAAGATAAACTTCTGTGACCGGGTTGAGGACTCTTGTTCCTGTTCCTTCGCCTTCTCCGTAATGTTTCTCCACATAACGTACGTTGCAGTTTTTTTCTACGTGAAATGTGTGGATTCCATCATGGCGGCTTTCATTGCAACCGCTGTTGTGAATTCCACAGCCTGCAACAATCGTGACATTTGCTCCTTCTTCTATATAAAAATCATTATAAACCACATCAGTCATTCCTGTGGCATCTACAACGACCGGAATATGTACTTCTTCTCCATCTGTCTTACCATCAATATAAATGTCGATGCCCGGCTTATCCTGCTTTTTCTTAATTTTGATATGCTCGCTGTCACCGTGGCAGAGGGCAATTCCATTGTGTCTTAAGTTAAATGCACCTGACTGTTTAAATCCACTTGCATCGATCTGTTCCAGTACTTTTTTTGTAATCTCATCTAATGTCATCATATTGCTTTCCCTCCTCTTTATCTGCATGTCAGACAGCTATAAGAATCTGCTGTCTTTCCTAATAATTGTGGAAGGATCTCGTCAGTCGCTCCAATGGACGCGATCTTACCGTCTTCGATGACCATGATCCGGTCTGCCATCTGAATGATTCTCTCCTGATGTGAAATGAGAACCAGGCTTTCCTTCTTTTCTTTGTGGATTTTCTCGAACTGTTCAATCAGCATAGAAAAACTCCAAAGGTCTATTCCTGCCTCCGGCTCATCAAAAATACATAATTTGTGCGATTTTGCAAGTACGGTTGCAATCTCCAGACGTTTCATTTCACCGCCTGATAGTGTGCCGTCCACTTCTCTTTCAATGTACTCATTTGCACAAAGACCGACCGTACTTAAAAGCTTACAACACTCTTCTCTTTTTAATTCTTTACCTGCTGAGAGTGACAACAGCTTCATAACAGTCATTCCTTTAAATCTCGGCGGCTGCTGAAATGCATAACCGATTCCTGCATCTGCTCTGTGATTGATATCATAATTGCTGATATCCTCTCCATCTAAAATAATCTGTCCGGCGCTTGCTTTTTCAATTCCCATTAAAACTTTCGCAAGTGTGGACTTTCCTCCACCATTTGGTCCGGTAATGACAAGCATCTCGCCGTCTGCAACATCGAAACTGATGTTTTCAACAATGCTTCTCTCTACTCCATTCTCCTGAACCTGGAATGTAAGATTCTTTACCTCCAGCATAACATAATCTCCCTTCTGACCCATATCAGATTTCAAAATGTCCTGGCAAAAGCCCCAGACACCTTTCTATTATAAATCATGTAAAAAATGTTGTCACCTTTTATTCCAAGTGATTTCGTATATTTTACATTTTTTCTTACTTCCAACCACGTCACCATTATTTCTTAATTTTTAAAAGTGGAAAAGATTTCCATAAGAATTTTCCTTTTCTTTTTCCTCTCCATGTTGAACTCATATTTGACGAATGTTATAATAATGATTAGCGTAAAATGAATTGATAATTTTGATAACAGGAGAACTTCTTTATGCCAAATTACCCGGACTCAATCCAAGATCTAGAACCGCTTAGCGGTCTATATATAAGAAAAAGATTTTTAAATGAAGTGCGTGCTTTTCTGGACCAGAAGCATCCGCAAGGCTGGTGTATCGTAGCCATCGATATTGAGAATTTTAAATTATTTAATGACTGGTACGGGCAGGACAGCGGTGATCATCTGCTTCTGAAAATTGCCGCCTATCTTCGAAACCTTCATCGGGAAGATAACTACATCATCGGACACTTTAGTGCCGACGACTTTTTTATCTGCATGCCAGATGACGGTCACAAACTCCGCCACATTTATGCAACAATTTATCATTACATTGATAAGTTGGAACAAGATGACAGTTTCCTTCCATCCATCGGAGTTTATCGGATTGAAGACGAATCTCAGAATGTCAGCACGATGTGCAACAATGCGCAGATTGCGGCTTCCAGTGTTGTTGGAAAAATTGGAAACAGAATCTGCTATTTCGAATCCGGCATGACTAAAAAAATAGAATTAAAGCAGTGCATTCTCCGGGATGCACGACATGGACTGGAAAATCACGAATTTATCTTCTATCTTCAGCCCAAATGTAACATGCTGACCGGTGAACTGGTCAGCATGGAGGCGCTTGCCAGATGGCAGAAATCTGACGGAACATTTGTCTCACCAGGAGAATTTATCCCACTGTTCGAAAGCAGTGGATTTATTACCCGCTTTGACATGTACATCTGGAAATCTGTCTGCAAAACTTTAGCCGCCTGGCAGGATAAAGGCTACAAACTTGTTCCGATTTCCATCAATGTCTCTATGATAGACATTACGAATATTGACGTGCCTCAATATTTGTCAATGCTTACTGAGCAGTACCACATTTCCCCGGAATATCTGCCTGTGGAAATTACAGAATCTATCTTTGCAGAGAGCAACACCATTGTAAAGAATACTATTACCCGTTTCCACCAAAAGGGCTTTTACGTGCTCATGGACGATTTTGGCAGTGGATATTCTTCTTTAAATGTGTTAAAAGACGCGAATGTAGATTATCTGAAACTAGATATGAAGTTCATGCAGATCGATGCAAAGAATAAAGGAAAAGGAATTCAGATTCTGAAATCTATCGTAGATATGGCTCACCGGCTTGATCTTGTGATCATCGCAGAAGGTGTTGAGACAAAGGAACAGTCCGAGATTCTGAAATCCATGAACTGTAACTATGGTCAGGGATTTTATTTTTACAGACCTATGTCGGTAGAAGCAGCTGAAAAACTCATTCAGACGATCCCAATCGAGAACTTCCGGGTCGCCCATGAACAGGTCAGCCGGATCCGTAATGTCCGTGAAGCACTTCCTAGTTCCCCTGAAATGTGGAAGCTAGGCGACAATATTTTCCGGATTCTTCTGGATCATATGCTTCTGCTATCCAGATTTAATCTGATTACCGGAGGTATGGAAACGATCAAAAGAGATTCGTCTCTTGCAGGTTTTGGAATTGAATATGAAACCGATTATCCGACCTACATATCCCGCCTGCTGGGCGAACAGTTGGTCCACCCGGACGATGCAGATGAATTTCGCTCTATCATGGCTCTTGACCAGCTTCGTTTGCGTATGTTCCATGAAAAAGGATCTGTCATCTATCGCTTCCGCAGAAAATTCAAAGCAGGATATTTCTGGACATCACTGGAGCTTTTTCCGGATACGGAATGTTCCAAAGAAAATCCTTGGGTCGTTATGGTCATTCATAAATCTCCGTCAGTGAATCCAGATCTTTAAGCTCTGACGCTGACATTTCAAACATCTGGACATCGTCCAGATGTTTTTTTAATACACATTTTCCACCCACATCACCTTCAAGATTTTTTAGTTCCTCGTAATATTTGCACGCAAAAATCACAGGATTCCCCATTCTTCCAGCATTTTCACTAACCAAAATACCTTTCTTTGAGACATCCCATGTCTCCACCATGTTTTCAAGTGATTCTCTTGTCAGATATGGCTGGTCTGCCACTGCAAACATACAGCCTTCCCTCTTTCGGTTGCCTGTTTTTCCACATTTTTCTTCCAATTCTATAAGCTTCTCCACTCCAAGGCGGATTGATCCGGATATTCCAGTTTCCGGATGTGGATTATTCACGGTTTTCATGTACGGAAAATGTGCTTCTATGTCATAGATGATCTCTTCATATTGCGTCACAATCACTATGGTATCTAAAAGTCCTTTCTGCCACAATGCATCTACAACCTCCAGTCCATAGCGGTACATACATTTTCCATTCAACCTATATAACAACTTGTTCGAGCCAAATCGGATACTGTTGCCCGCTGCCAGAAAAATCAAATTCATTCGTTTTTCTCCATTCTTCTACTGTATAGCTTCCAGTGCCCGATTTGAGCCAATCAAAATCAGAACATTTCCTTCCTTTAGCTGTTCTCTTGGATCTGGATTGACTTCTACTTTGTCCCCCATCTTGATTCCCACAACAATAACGTCATAAGTTTTTCTTACATCTAACTCTAAAAGCGTCCTGCCAACCCATTTTTTTGGCACTTCTGTTTCGACCAGACTATAATCCGGCGAGAGTGCGATCCAGTCCGTAAAGTTTGCAGACATCAGATTCCTTGCCACACGCGTTCCCATCTCTTTTTCCGGAAAAATAATAGAATCTGCTCCGATTTTCTTAAGAACTGTTGCATGAAGTTCATTTTTTGCCTTTGCCATAACATATGGAACACCAATTTCCTTGCATACGAGTGTTGCCATGATACTTGCTTCCATATTGTCTGATGCCGCTACCACAACTCCGTCCAGATTCCTCGTTCCAAGCGAACGGATAAAGTCTGCATCTTCAATGTCTGCTTTCATAGCATAGGACACCTGATTCGCAATTGCCTCCACACGCTCCATATTTGCATCGATTGCAACGACTTCACAACCTAATTTTTGAAGCTCAACGGCAACACTTTCTCCAAAACCGCCTAACCCAAATACTGCATATTGTTTCTTCACTGTATCTCCTCCATATTACATCTTTATTTTATCTTCCATATTTTTTATCCCACCAGTATATTATTCGTCGGAAATGTACGCACCCTGTCTTTTTGATTCTTTTTTCCTGCAAACAAAAGTGCAATTGTCACAGGTCCGACTCTTCCAATATACATCAATGCAATAATTACCGCCTGACTCTCCCGGCACAAATGCGAAGTCAGATCTGCTGTCAGGCCGACGGTTCCAAGCGCAGATGCCGTCTCATACATAATGTTCAGAAAGGATAACTTGTCTGCTTCAAATACTGCAATCAATGTTGTTCCAGTCAAGTAACAGATCAGCGCAAGCACGACTGTCACAAATCCCATTCTGACATTTTGCGTGGATATTCTTCTTCCAAAACATTCCGTATCCTGTCCACCTCGAACAAATGCAATGCATGTGAGCGTGAGCATTGCTATAGTAGTAGTCTTCACACCTCCTGCTGTTCCTCCAGGTGATCCTCCGATAAACATCAAAAGGATATTCAGAAATCTTGTCTCTTCATGCATGCCTGCCTGTGAAAATGTAGAATATCCCGCTGTTCTGGTCGTCACTGACTGAAAGGCAGATGCCATCCATTTATCACCGAAGCGCAAGTGCCCAATTGTATCCGGATTATGATATTCCAGTAAAAATGTCAATAACGTTCCCGCTGCCAACAATATCAAGGTTGTCACGATTACAAGCTTTGAATGCAGTCGGAGTCTTGTAAACCACCATTTTCCAGGAATTTCTTTCTTTCGGATTTTTTTAATATTACCCAGCACATCATACCAGACACTAAATCCGATACCACTTAAGATAATCAGAAGCATTGTCGTAATATTAATGAGTGGATTACAGATATATTTTGCCAGACTGTCTGAACCTAGTATATCAATTCCTGCATTGCAGAACGCAGATACCGAATGAAAGATGCTATACCCAATTCCACGCAGCAATCCATATTCCGGCACGAACTGCACTGCATAGAATAAAGCTCCCACACCCTCAACCGTAAATGTTCCAATCAGAATTCTTCTGACCATTCCTACAATACCACCAATAGAATCTGCGTTATACGTCTCCTGGATAACCATACGCTCCCTGACAGTAATCTGTCTGCGTAAGAGAAAAAAGAATGCCGTTACACAGGCAATGATTCCAAGTCCGCCAATCTGTATCAATATCAACAAAATTACTTTTCCAAATAATGTGAATTGAGTTTGCGGAATGATCGTGACCAGCCCTGTCACACACACTGCAGATGCCGATGTAAATAACGCATCAAAGAATTCAATCGGCTTCTGGTTACTGACCGGAAGCCATAAAAGAACTGCTCCGGTCACAATTACAAGCAAAAATCCGGTTACCAGAATCTTCATCGTATTCCAGCGGATATTTTTCTTTCTATTATATCTTTTCATATGTTTTCTTCCTTTAATTTTTTCAATAACCACATTATGCTCTTTTTCTTTTCTTTTGTCTACATTTTATATGTCCATATAAGTCTATAAGTTTATTTCTTGCGAAACTTCTTTCCAGGTATTATACTGAATTTAGTTTCAGTTTTATATATCAGCTGGGATAGCCTCCGGCATGATTGCAGAGGCATTCTTGAATTGTTTTCTACGAGGAGATTTGATTATGATTACAACTACCGATTTTGGAACTTTATGTGACGGCAGAACAGTCAGATTATATACATTAAAAAATGACGCCATCGAACTTTCTGTCACAGATTACGGCAGCACTCTCGTACGCCTGCTCGTCCCGGATAAGAATGGCAAGCTAACGGATATTGTCCTTGGCTATGATGATCTTGCAGGCTACGTGGCCGATGACACCTGCTTTGGAAATAATGTCGGCAGAAGCGCCAATCGTATCGGAGGTGCTTCATTTACACTGAATGGTACAGAATATAAACTGGCTGCCAACGATGGTGAAAATAATCTTCACAGCGGTCCGGACTCTTACTCGAAACGGATCTGGGACGTAGCAGCTAAAACAGACACCTCCATTACATTTTCTCTGGAAAGTCCTCATATGGATCAGGGATTCCCAGGAGCACTGACCATGTCTGTCACCTACGAGATTTCTGACCAGAACGAAGAGCCTGCTTTCTCGATTACATACGAAGCAGCTCCGGATCAGGATACATTGATTAGCATGACGCACCACAGTTACTACAATCTGAACGGAGAAGGTTCCGGTAATATTCTGAATCATAAGGTTACGCTGGCAGCAGACTTCTTTACTCCAACTGATGCTACTTCTGTTCCAACCGGAGAGATTACTTCTGTCACCGGAACGGTTATGGATTTTCGTTATCTTGGCACTGACATTGAAGATTCTACGTTACAGACTGCCCGCGGCTACGATCACAACTGGGTAATTGGAACCGGATATGGCGTTCCTCACAAAGTGTTAACCGCAACAGGTGACCAGAGCGGCATCTCCATGGACTTATCGACAGATTATCCTGGAATCCAGCTTTACACTGCCAACTATCTGGAACATGTTGCCGGAAAGCAAGGGCATGTATACGAAGCAAGAGATGCTGTCTGCTTCGAGCCACAATATTTTCCAGATGCTATTCATCATCCGAATTTTCCAAGCCCTGTGGTAAAAGCCGGTGAAACCTATAAAAAGCAAATTATTTATCATTTTTATACAGACTAACTGCAGTAAAATGATAGAATCCCAAGATGGGTAACTCCTCTACAAGCTCTCCATCTTGGGATTTTTTATGAGATTCTAACAACCTAATATCCTGTCTCCGTTGTATACTGCTCTGCCATCGTATCCCAGCTCGTAAATTTCTCATCGCCTCTGTGATCCGGCAGCATATAATGCTCCTGCAAATACGCGGTCATGTAATCTGTAACTTTATGTGCTCCTGACAGGTTCAAATGATCGCCTTTATCCAGGGTGTCACTTTTCCAGTCGATTCCCAGTTCCTTAAGTTTCTGATTAAAATCAAGATAAGGGACTCCATACTTCCCGGCATATTTTAGCACTGCATTGTATCTCTTGTAATTATGATTCACCGGAGAAGCCGATGTATAAAGCAAAAGCTGAATTTTGTTTTTCTCACACAGTTTCCGGATTTTATCCAAATACCAGAGATTTATTTGGGGTATTTCTTTTTCCTTTTTCGTCTTCTTCATGTAACTGCCTTTGCTGTACGGTGCCACTCCCGGCCGGATTGCAAAGCCTTTGTAAGACTGCCATCCTTCTGGTATCTGGTCATTCACAATATTTTTCCACAAATTATGATATTGTAACACTGGAAAATAATACATAGCCGTATCACTGATGGAGCTGCGCAGACTATCCGGCGTATTCGTATAGCGAAACAGCATATTTGTTTCCAAGAGTACGACCTGTGGTGACTGATAATCTAAAGCATGCTTTAACATATAATACGATTCTGAAATGCGCTGACCAGATTGTCCACATACATAACTTGTAATTCCGGTACTTTTCCACAATTCCATCGGAGATATCGACGTCATGCTCTCACTGTCCCCAAGTACAAGCATATCTATAGAGTCTTTTTGTTCTTTCTGAATACCGACATAGCTGTTATATCTTCCCGGCAGCCCTGCAAGTCTGCCGATATAGATACGTTCTATCCAGTCAGATAACATTACTGTACTGCATATCACTATAAATATAAATATTCCTATCTTTTTCTTCATGTCTATATCCCCTAAAATCCTGCATAAATCAAATCGATCATCTGATAACCTTCTCCATATGCCCCAAAGATCAGAATTGCCATAACAAGACCATAACAAATGACCCATTTTCCAGGAACAAATGCTTTTTCAACCGTACAGATCCACTGTTTTTGACACATTTTTGTTTCTTTCGGCCAATATTCCTTTATCAGATCTGCGAAAAATACTATTATACAGCCGATTATTATAATTCTGAAATCATTCTGATCCAAACCTAATGTAAGCAAAGTGCCATCCTTAAACGTCTCTGTCGTGAATCCCTGAAAGATACTTTTAAACATATGAAATCCCTGACGGAAGCCATCTCCTCGGAAAAACATTTCACCCGTGAATATGATGATCAGCATCTTCACTGTCTGAAATGCTTTATAGAACATACACTCTGGATTAATATGAAGTACTGCAAGAATTCTGTCTCTTACCGGTTCCAATGCAAGTCCCATAAAAATCAAGCCAAAGTAATATAATCCGTAAAAAATGTAATTCCATTTCGGACCATGCCACAGACCATTACTGATCCATACCGGGAAAAGTGCCATTGCTGCAATTCCCATTCTCGCCATATATTTTCCAAAATCCCCTTTGAAATGTTTTCTCGTAAATTTATTCCACTTTCTGGCCGTCTTGGAAATGGATACCGGATAAAAAATATAGTTCTTGAACCAGACACCAAGCGTAATGTGCCATCGTTTCCAGAAATCTGTACATGTCTTTGCAAAAAACGGCTGGCTGAAATTCTCCGGCAGGCGAATTCCAAAAAGTCCGGCACTTCCGATGACCATATCCATACAGCCCGAAAATTCCATATACAACTGTATCGTATAAGAAATCGCCGCTGCCACGATCACGGCACCACTGTAGCTCTCGTATCCGACATACACCTTGTCGACCAGCACTGCAAGCCTGTCCGCAATAATCATCTTTTTAAACAATCCCCAGATGATCCGATAACAGCCCTTAAAAACATTCTCTGCTTTTACAGATTCATTTTTAAACAACGTATCTTCCACATCTTCCCATCTGCAGATCGGACCTTCTACGATTACCGGGAAGAATCCAAGAAACAATGCGGTCTTCACCAGACTGTACTCTGCCTTTACCTTTCCCCAGTACACATCTGCCATATATCCGATTGCAGATAGTGTATAAAAAGAAATTCCAATTGGCAAAAAGATCAGTTGATCTTGATAGCTCCAGTCTATATGAAGCACCATTGCCAGCTTCGAAACATTTCCAAAGAAAAAATTTCGATACTTCAGACACAAAATCGTTCCCAAAAGCAAAAGAATTCCTAACTGAAATACTCTCTTTTTTCTCTTGTCGCGCTTGTCCATCGTATCCATCCAGATACAGATATGGTGTGTCAGAAATGTTGTCCCGATCAGATAAATAATTAATTTTTCACTAAAGCTCCAGAAAAACAAATAACTAAATATGAGCAATGTATAACTTCTCCATTTTGCCGGAGTGATCTGATAGAAAAGAAGTGCTGCCGGCAAAAAAAGGAGTAAGTACGGTGTTGTGTGATAAGCCATAATAACCCTCTCTTTCACACTCCACTATACACTCCTTTTCTTAAGATTTTATGTAGTTTTACAAAATAATTTTAAATATTCAAAACTTTGTTAAAAAGTCATCTCCAACTATATGCAGGTCTGTTTTTATTTATTCTTTTCTTTCTCAGCTTCCGTAAAATTTCTGTGCAGAAGTTCATGTGTTTTACCTTTCAAAAGCCCTTCATACAAAGACTGTACCATCGGATTTTCATCTGATTTCTTAATCTGGGTATTGACATCTGCCTTATACAGTCCCTGCATACGTGCTTCTCTCGTATGCGCACCTGCATCCAGCGGCTGTCCGCCACCCATGACACATCCACGTCTGCATGCCATAACTTCTACGAAATCATAATGAACCTCTCCGCTCTTAATCTTCTTCAGCAGCTGGTCTGCATTTGCAAGGCCGCTTACGATTGCAGCTTTGATTTCTTTGCCATTATAATCATAGACAATCTCTTTGATTCCATCATCACCACGCACTCCGCTGGACTTCAATTCTTCCATATCTGCACGCTTGTGTCCCTGTGTAATCTTACGAAGAACAGCTTCTGTGACTCCTCCTGTCACTCCAAAGATCACTCCGGCTCCGGAACCAATTCCAAATGGTACATCTGCAGATTCGATTTCAACCTGGTCAAACATAATTCCTGCCCGCTTAATCATAG
>ENA-OWPB01001852-OWPB01001852.1-human-gut-metagenome-genome-assembly--contig:-NODE-1852-length-16896-cov-14.549967_pt1 | contig 16896 bp, 15 predicted proteins | sample MGYA00248260_ERZ651838 | MGnify/ENA primary metagenome ERZ651838 (study PRJEB26924, sample SAMEA4378304) | human gut metagenome | biome: human gut; feature: human-associated habitat; material: faeces...
CGCGGCCAGCAGGATGCAAGCGACAGCGCAGCAGACGCTGGGAGCCGCAACCCGGCCTTGTCTGCGAAGCAGACTGAGAGGTTCACCCCCTCGACAAACGCCCCCAACTCTCCTATAATAAAGTCATCTCAACGAAAGGCGGTGTCCCCATGCGTTTCCTACACCTCTCCGACCTGCATCTGGGCAAGCGGGTCTGCGAGTTCTCCATGCTGGACGACCAGCGCTACATTTTAGAGCAGGTCCTCTCCCTGCTGGACGCCCGGCCCGTGGACGGCGCTCTGCTGGCAGGCGACCTCTACGACAAGCCCGTGCCGCCCGCCGAGGCGGTGCGGCTGCTGGACTGGTTCCTCACCGAGCTTGCGGCGCGGGGACTTCCCGTTTTTGCCGTCAGCGGCAACCATGACTCGGCAGACCGCATCGCCTTCGGCGCACAGCTGCTGGCGGGGAGCCGGGTGTACGTCAGCCCGATCTTTGCCGCACCGCCCGCGCCCATCACCCTGATGGACGAATACGGCCCGGTGGACATCTGGCTCCTGCCCTTTTTGAAGCCCGCCGCCGTGCGGCACGTCTTCCCGGACGAGAAGATCGAGAGCTACAACGACGCCATCGGCTGTGTGCTGAACGCCTGCGCACCCGACCCCGCCCGCCGGAACGTGCTGGTGGCCCACCAGTTCGTGGCCGGGGCGGCGGTCTGCGAGAGCGAAGAGCCCAGCGTAGGCGGGGTGGACAGCATCGACGTCTCCCTCTTCGAGGGCTTCGACTATGTGGCTCTGGGCCACCTCCACAGTCCCCAGAAGGTGGGACGGGACACCGTCCGGTACGCAGGCAGTCCCCTCAAATATTCCTTCTCCGAGGCCCATCAGCACAAAGCCGCCCTCTTCGTCACCCTGGGCGAAAAGGGCAGTGTCCGCTTCGAGGCCGCGCCTCTCACCCCCCGGCACGACCTGCGGGAGCTGCGGGGCAATTACATGGAGCTCACCGACCGCCGGGCCTACGACGGCACGCCGACGGACGACTACCTCCACATCACCCTCACCGACGAGCAGGACGTTCCCGACGCGCTGGCCCGGCTGCGGGTCATCTACCCGAACCTCATGCGGCTGGACTACGACAACCGCCGCACCCGGGCCGCTGAGACGCCCGACGCCGCTGCCCGAGCCGAGAGCAAAACGCCCCTCGAGCACTTTGCGGCCTTTTACGAAGCCCAGAACGGCCAGCCCCTCTCCGACGAACAGGCGGCGTTCTGCCAATCGCTCATCGAAGACATCTGGAAGGAGGACGAAGCATGAGGCCCCTGAAACTGACCCTGTCGGCCTTCGGGCCTTATGCCGCCAAGACCGTTCTGGACCTCGCCCAGCTGGGCAGAGGCGGGCTCTACCTCGTCACCGGTGACACCGGCGCGGGCAAGACCACCCTCTTCGACGCCATCACCTACGCCCTCTACGACCATTCCAGCGGCGGCGTCCGGGAAGGGGCCATGCTCCGCAGCAAGTACGCCGAGCCCGGCACCCCCACCTTCGTGGAGCTGGAATTCGAGGTGCGGGGGCAGCGCTGCACCGTCCGCCGCAATCCCGAATACCTCCGCCCGAAAGCCCGGGGCGAGGGCTTTACCACTGAAAAAGCCGACGCCTGCCTCACCTACGCCGATGGCCGCCCGCCCGTCACCCGGGCCAAGGACGTCACCGCCGCTGTGGTGGACATCATCGGGCTGGATTACAACCAGTTCTCCCAGATCGCCATGATCGCTCAGGGGCAGTTCACCCGGCTGCTCAACGCTTCCACCGAGGAGCGGAGCAAGATCTTCCGCAAGCTGTTCCGCACCCAGCCCTACCAGCGTCTCCAAGAGCGGCTGCAGGCCGAGAACGCCGCCCTCACCCGCCAGCGGGAGGAGCAGAGCGTCCGCATCGGGCAGCTGCTCTCCGGCCTGAGCTGGGCCGAGGGGGACGCCGATAGAGCCGTTCTGGACGAGCTGTCCCCCCTCTGCGAGGCGGGCGGGCAGGCGTCGCCGGAAGCGGTGCTGCCCCTTCTGGACGCCCTGCTGGCCGGGCAGGAGCAGGCACTGAGCGCCGCCACCTCCGCCCGGACTGAGGCCGAGGCAGAGCTGGACAAGCTCCAGCAGACGCTGGGCCGGGCCGAACAGGCCGAGAAGCTCCGCCTCGAGCTGACCGCCGCACAGACCCGGCAGGACGCTCTGCGGTCCGTTCTGGACGCCGCCGAGGCCGAAGCGGCCCGCCACGCCGGGGATTCCGCCGCGCTGGACGCGCTGGCCGGAAAGCTCGAGCGGGCGAAATCCAACCTCGCGGCCTTCGATGGGCTGGACAGCCTCGAAAAGAAGCTTTCTGCCGCCCGGGACGCCGCCGCCCTCGAGAACGCCAGAGCTGAAAAGCGCCGCGCCGCCCTCGGGCAGCTGGACGGAGAACTGACCGCTTTGGAGCAGAGCCTCGCCGCCCTTGGGGGCGCGGAGGCCGAGAACGTGAGCCTTGAGGCCCGGGCCGAACAGCTGGCCCGGCGGGAAACGGCCCTCGCGCAGCTGGCCCAGAGCCTCGCCGAGGGGCAGCGCCGGGGGCAGGCCGCACGGCAGGCGCAGGAGCGTTATCTTCTCGCCGACGGCGCAAAGGAGCGCGCTCACGCCCTCCGCGACCACCTCGAGCGGGCCTTTCTCAACGCGCAGGCGGGCCTGCTGGCCGAAGGGCTGACGGACGGCACCCCCTGCCCCGTCTGCGGCAGCACCCATCACCCGAAGCGGGCCGTTCTGCCCGCCGAAGCCCCCACTCAGGCCCGGGTAGACGCGGCCAGACAGTCCGCCGACGAGGCCGACCGCGCCGCACAGGAAGCCAGTGCGGCCGCCGCCAAGGCCGTGGCCGCAGACCGGGAGGCCAAAGCCACCCTCCGCCGGGACGCCGAGGCCCTGCTGCCGGAGCGGTTCACCTCACCGGAGGGGCCGGTGAAGCTGACCGTCTCGCTTCTGAAGACGGCTCTGGCCGAAGAAAGCGAGGCTCTGCACGCCGCACAGGAAGCCCTCGACAAGGCTCAGAAGCAGAATGCCGCCGCCCTCGCCGCCAAGGCCCGGCAGGAGGACGAGCGGCAGAAAAAGACCGCCCAGCGCTCTGCCCTCGAGGCCGAGGCACGGGCTTCCGCTGAGGAAGCCGCCCGGCAGTCTGCCTCTGCCAAGGCTCTGGAGACCCAGTGTGCCGAGGCCCGGGCAGCTCTGCCCGCCGCCGACCGGGAAGAAGCCCGCCGGGCGCTGGCCGGGCTGGAAAACGAGCGCTGCGCCCTCCGGGCCGGGATGGATGCCGCCGCGTCGGCTCTGGCCAGGGCCCGGCAGGACTACGCCGCTGCCGAGGCCGCAGTCACGGCCCTGACGGCCCAGCAGACGGAGGCGGACGAAGCCGCCGACCTGCCCGCCCTCGAATCCCAGCGGGACGCCCTGACGGCCCGGCGCACCGCTCTCACGGCTCAGGAAAAGGCCCTGACGGCCCGCCTCCTGCCCAACCGGAAGGCCGCTGACCTCTACCGTCAGCACGCCGCCGCCCGGACGGAGCTGGAACGTCGCTGGCAGTGGGTGAACGCCCTCGCCTCCACGGCGGGCGGCACCCTCAGCAGCAAACAGAAGATACGCCTCGAGGCTTACATCCAGATGAACTACCTCGACGCCATCCTCGTCCACGCCAACACCCGCCTTATGCAGATGACCGCCGGGCAGTACGAGCTGGAGCGGGTGGGTGCCGAGAACCAGCGCAGCCAGTCCGGCCTCGACCTCGGCGTCATCGACCACTACAACGGCACCCGCCGCAGCGTCAAGACCCTCTCGGGCGGTGAGAGCTTCAAAGCCTCACTAGCGCTGGCGCTGGGCCTCTCGGACGAGGTCCAGAGCGCGGCGGGCGGCATCCGGCTGGACACCCTCTTCCTCGATGAAGGCTTCGGCTCGCTGGACGACGAGAGCCTTGAGCAGGCCATCCGGGTCCTCGCCGGCCTCACCGAGGGCGACCGCCTCGTGGGCATCATCTCCCACGTCGCCGCGCTCAAGGAGCGCATCGACAAACAGGTGGTCGTAAAAAAGGCCCGCAGCGGGGGGAGCACGGTGGAGGTCATTGTGTGACCGCTTCCCTTCTCTTCCTCATCGCCTGCCTTCTCAGGGCCGCGTCTTTCAGAAAGTCTTTTGCCTGCTCAGTCCCTTTTCCACACCCCGAGGCCCCTCTGGCCCCGGGGTGTTTTTGTATATTTTGCATAAAAAAAAAAAGAAAAACTTCGTTTTTTTGACGTTTTTCCCATTTTTTCTTGACATCAACTAGTAATATCTCTTATTATGGTATTATCAACTCCCCACGGGAGCTGGCGAATACTATCGAACTTCTTAAAAGGAGGAACTGCAATGAAATTAACAAAAAAGCTGCTGGCCATGGCTCTTGCCGGGGTGATGCTTCTCACCATCCTCACCGGCTGCAGCGGTGGAAAAACCGGCGACCGGCTGGTGGAGGAGTATTTGGATGCGTATTACCACAGCCTTGACGTTTATAAGGATAAGCCCATCACCCACGATGTCCCCGAGATAGAGACCGTTGCTGATATGTTTGAGACCTCCTGGTTGAATGACGACGGCTCGTGGAACATTACTTCGGGTAAGGATTCTAATGATCCGAAATACATAGCCCTGAAGGACGTTTTTAGCAAATACAGCAATAGCAACGGCTATACCGTGGTTCTTTACGCCTGCAAGGTAGACAGCAAGCAGAGCGAGCTGAACCAGGCCATGCGTGTTATGATTGGTACGCAGTTTGGCGGACTGCCGATTCATACTGATCATAGCCCTAATCTGACCGCCATCCAGTGCGCCACCCGGCTTGTAACAAGAGGGGACGAGAGCTACCGCATCGCCGTGATCATTTTTGATCATACCGCAGGTTAACAGCCTGCACGAACACAGGGAGGAATAACGATGAAAGCTATGAAAAAGATCCTTGCCCTCGCCCTTGCCGGGGTGATGGCACTGGCCCTGCTTACGGGCTGCGGCACCGGGGGCTCGGCCTCCCACAAGAGCATTGCAAAGGCTATGGAAGATTACGACAGAGTTATTGAGGTCAATCCTGATATCACCTATATCTCCTCTGCCGAACTGGATGCCCTGCTGCAAACGTGGGCAGCGGACTCCGGATTTGAAACTGCTGTCAAGGGGGTTTATACCAACGACAGCGACCTTATCTCGAATATTCGCACCTACTTCTCAAAGAACCCCGCTCTCTCTGGTAACCCCGCCCTCTCTAACAAGGTCGTCTGCCTCTACTGCGGCAAGTACGACAAGGATGCCGGAAAGCAGGCCATCAACCTGAATGTACACCACGCCTACATTAACATATCAAATTCCACTCTGGACAAGGAACGCCAGATCGGCCTGATCACCACCAGCTTTACGGACACCAACGGCAAAAAGGTCAAGGTCCGGTTTGCCGTGGTGGTATCGGAAATCCCCACCGCTACCCCGTAACATAACGCAGCACCTCTCCCCCCGGAGCCCCCGGGGGGATTTTTTTGTGCCGCTGGCAGGGGAGTCTCTCCCCCTATTGCCCCACGGCTGCATGAACGCCCCTGCCGCCGGGCATCCTAGGGGCGGAGGTGATCGTATGGATTCTCTTACCCCGTTTATCCGCCATGAGCTTGAGGATGCGCCCGGGCCGAGCGGCCCGCCGGAGGAGACGAGCAGCGTGGTCAGCCCGCCTTTGGGCGTGGGACCCGGTCAGCCGCCCGTCACGGAACCGCCAAAGCCGGGTCGCAGCTCCCAGCAGCCGCCGTCGCAGCCGGACGGCCCGGATGTGCAGCTCCCGCCGCCGGAAGTCCCGCAGCCCCGTCCGGACTGTAGCATCCCCATGACCGACGGCACCCCGGCCGCCTGTCGGCAGAAGAATGCCGCCGAGTATCTGGCCGGGCGGTCGCCGGGGGTAATGACGCAGTACGGCGGCGGGCTTTTCGGGGCCGAGCAGCATCTTCACAGCCGCGAACCTGCGCCCGACGAAGACAAGAGCGGCGTTTTACAGCTGGTAGAGTGGCGCGAAGAAGCGCCTTACGGTTGAAAGAGATGTAAAATTCAGAAATTATTTTCCAATTACCTGTTGAAATCTTCGCGCGCTTCTTTTATTATGGTAGCAAACAAAGCAAAGGCAGGTAATGCACTATGGCAGAAATCAAATACGAGATCGTTGAACGCATCGCAGTCCTCGGAGAGCGTCCCCGCGGCTGGGAGCGCCAGCTCAACCTCATCAGCTGGAACGAAGGTGAACCCAAGTACGACATCCGCGACTGGTCCCCGGACGGCACCCGCATGGGCAAGGGCATCTCCCTGAGCCACGACGAGCTGGCCATCCTGAAGGGCATCCTCGAGGATATGGAGCTGTAAGATGACGGACCGCGAGGAATTTCTGGAGATATTCCGCACCCACGTCACCCGGCCCGGCAGCGAGAAGCTGCTGGACTGGATGGACAGCAAGACGGACTTCTTCTCCGCGCCGGCGTCCACCCGCTTCCATGGGGCCTGCGATGGCGGGCTGTGTGCGCACAGCCTGAACGTCTACCGCGTGCTCCACGGCACCTTCTTCACGCCGGACGAGGACAGCGAGGAGACCTTCGCCATCTGCGCACTGCTCCACGACCTGTGCAAGGCCAACTTCTACAAAAAAGGCACCCGCAACGTGAAGAACGAGGCGACGGGCCAGTGGGAGAAAGTCCCCAGCTACAGCGTGGAGGATATGTTCCCTTACGGCCATGGCGAGAAAAGCGTCTTCCTCATCGAGCGGTTCATGAAGCTGAAGGTGGAAGAGGCCGTGGCCATCCGCTGGCACATGGGCGGCTTCGACGACGCCGTCCGGGGCGGCAGCTTTGCCCTGTCGGGGGCCTTCGAGAAGTACCCTCTCGCCGTCAAGCTCCACATCGCCGACCTCGAGGCGACCTATCTGCTGGAACAGCGGGGCGAATGATACAAAAAAGACCACCTGTCCCTCGACAGGTGGTCTTTTTAACTCTTACTTTTCCTGCGGCATCAGCTTCGAAAGCTCGGCCAGGACCTCGTCGCCGAGGTGTTCCAGCTTTGTTTTCGACTGACGGTCCGCAGCAGGCGGTGTCTGTGCTGCCGTCTCCGGGAACGGGACAGTGGGCAGTGCGGACGGAACATCCAGCCGCAGCGGGGCGGTGGATAGTTTGTCCAGCTCGCTCCGCAGCTCCTCACATCGAGCGGTCAGCTCGGCGTTCTCCTTCCGCAGGGCCAGCATGGTGCGCTCATAGGCGAACATCCGTGTCTCATAGCGGCGAAGCTCGGCGTTGGCCGCGTTGAGCTTCCGGCTCAGCTGCTCGAGCTGGGTCGGCCCGGACGCAGCGGGCAGAGCCTCAGGGCATGACTTCTCCTGTTCGGATGCCATCGCCTCTTCCACCTCCTGCAGTCTGCGCTGGGCGCAGCGATGCTCCCGGGCTGTCTCCCGGCAAAGCTGTTCCAGCCGATGCAGCTCCGGCGTCCGGCGGCTGCTCAGCCACTCCAGCGGCAGCTTCGTCTGTTGCTGCTCCACGGTACGGCCTCCTTCCGCTTTTTCTGCGCAAGGGGTTCTCTATTCTTGCGCTTATCTACGCTTGTTCAGGATCGCCAGCAGGTCATCGTAGTAGCTGGTGTCGCTGTTCTCCTCTTCCACGGGCTTGGCGGCAGAAGCATTGCCAGAAGCGACGGAAGGAGTGTTGACCTCGGCGCTGAAGACAGCGGACGGAGCAGAAGCCGTCACGCCGGGAGCAGTACCGGCGGCAGCAGTACCCAGCGTGCTACGCAGGCCGTCAGCAGCCTTATTGTCGAAGCCGGTAGCCACGACGGTAACGCGCATCTCATCGGAGAGGTTCTCGTCGAAGGCAGTACCCCAGATGATGTTCGCATCGGGATGAGCGCTCTGGGTGATGAGACCTGCGGCAGTCTCGACATCCTCCAGACCAATGTCGGGGCTGGAAGTGATGTTGATGATGACGCCGTGTGCGCCGGCGATGCTGGTCTCCAGCAGCGGAGAGGAGATAGCGGCCTTGGCGGCGTTCTCAGCCTTGCCGGCGCCCTTGGCGCTGCCGACGCCCATGTGAGCGTAGCCGGCGTCCTTCATGATGGAGCGCACGTCGGCGAAGTCCAGATTGATGAAGGCCGGCACATTGATCAGGGCGGAGATAGACTCGACGCCCTGACGCAGCACGTTATCAGCGGCCTGGAAGGCGTTCATCAGGGTGATCTTCTCCTGACTGATCATCTTCAGGCGCTCGTTGGGGATGACAATGAGGCTGTCCACGTGCATCAGCAGATTTGCGATGCCCTGCTCAGCCAGACCCATCTTCCGCTTGCCCTCAAAAGAGAAGGGCTTGGTGACGATGCCCACGGTCAGGATGCCCAGATCGTGTGCCACCTCGGCCACCACAGGAGCAGCACCGGTGCCGGTGCCGCCGCCCATACCGGCGGTGATAAAGACCATCTGGGAGCCCTTCAGAGCGTTTGCGATCTCGTCCTTGCTCTCCTCGGCAGCGCGCTGGCCGATCTCGGGGTCAGCACCTGCGCCGCGGCCCTTGGTGAGCTTGGAACCCAGCTGCACCTTGGTGGCGGCATGGTTCTTCGCCAGTGCCTGCTGGTCGGTGTTCATTGCGATAAATTCGACGCCCTGCAGGCCGTCGCTGACCATGCGGTTGACGGCGTTGCCGCCGCCGCCGCCCACGCCGATGACCTTTATCGTCGTTACGTTTTCGTCCATTTCTTCGTCGAGCATGAGTGCCATATCATTGTCCTCCATCGGATTTTATCGTAGACCGCGCCTTGGCGCAGGATAGAACTCAACATTACTGCTACTATATAACAGTATCGTATCATCTTTTGGCCCCGAATGCAAGATAAATTTGCTTTTTCGATGGTATTTTTTTCACAGCGGCGTCAAGGGGCTGCATTTCTCTGCCAATTCGTCCCCCTAAAGAGGCCAGAACTTCGCACAGGCCGGCATAGCCCCGGTCGATATGACGAGTCTCTTCCACGAGGCTCTTCCCCCGTGCCGACAAAGCCGCCACCACCAGTGCCGCGCCGCCCCGCAGGTCAGGCGCAGTGAGGGTGGCGCCGTGGAGGCCGCTTTCCGGCAGCGGACCAACAGAGAGCACCCGGCCTGACCGATTTACCCGCCCGCCCAGCCGCTCGAAGCCCTCCGCGCAGCCGAACCGCCGTTCGAAGACGACGTCCTCGATGCTACTCTCCCCCTCGGCACAGAGCATGGCAGCGGCCAGCAGGGGCGCAGCGTCGGTGGCGAGACCCGGGTACACCCCGGTGAAGACCCGGCCCGCCCCGTACAGCCGCCCGAAACGGGCCACCTCGGCCCGGTCTGCGCCCCGCTCCACGGTGCAGCCCATTTGTTCCAGAATTTCCAGCACCGGCGCATAGAGCGCGGGCGGGCATCCGGTGAGTTCCACCCGCCCTCCGGCAGCAGCGGCGGCACAGGCCAGTGTGGAGGCGAAGATGCGGTCCGGCAGGGGCGAAAAATCGCAGCCGGAAAGCGCCCGCCGCCCCTCGATGTGAATCGTTGAAGTCCCCGCGCCCTCGATACGCCCGCCGCAGCGGTTCAGGAAGTCGGCAAGGTCAGAGATTTCCGGCTCCCGCGCCGCGCCCCGCAGGACGGTGGTGCCTCGGGCGCAGGCAGCGGCCAGCAGCAATGTCTCCGTCGCCCCCACGCTGGGGAAGCGGAGGGTGAAGTCTGTCCCGTGGAGTCCCCCCGGCGCGGCCAGCACCAGCTTTCCCGCCCCAGCGTCCAGCTCCTTTGCCCCCATCCGGGCCAGACCTTCCAGATGTAAGTCGATGGGCCGGGCGCCGATATTGCACCCGCCGGGCAGCGAAGTCTCAGCCCGGCCCAGCCGTGCCAGCAGCGGCGCGCAGAAGAGGATGGAGGCCCGCATTTGTGCTGCGGTTTCTCCCGGAAGGGTGCTGTTTGAGGGCATCCCGGCCACCACGATGTCTGCCCCCTGCCAGTGGGCGGCGCACCCCGCGCCCCGCAGCAGCCCGAGGCTGCATTCCACGTCCGACAGCCTCGGCACGGCCCGCAGCCGCACCGGTCCTCGGCAGAGAAGCGCCGCCGCAAGGAGCGGAAGTACGCTGTTTTTTGCCGCAGGTATTGCCGCCGTGCCGTTCAGCGGCCGTCCGCCAATCACCCAAATCCGCCCGCTCTGCTGTGTCATATCCGCTGCCCCCATTCCGCAAAAGATACCCCACAATATGCAAAAGCAGGGGCGGATGTCACGATTTGAGTTTGTTGAAAGATTTGTAAGACTACGGTCAAGCCTTCCTTCGTACAACCTCTCCGTCACGGCTTCGCCGTGCCACCTCCCCTAGTAGGGGAGGCTTTGGCATTCCGTAGCGCTTTGCCTCTTCGCCAGAGGCTCCCCTACTAGGGGAGCTGTCGAACGAAGTGAGACTGAGAGGTTGTACAGAGCAGCGCCTTTCCTCTACATCTCCCCGCGTGACACCCCCAGCACCACCCCCATCTCCCCCAGCAGCATCATGAGGCTGGTGCCGCCGGAGGAGAAAAAAGGCAGCGAGATCCCGGTGTTGGGGATGGTGTTGGTGACGACAGCCACGTTCAGCACCGCCTGCAGGGCCACCTGCACCACGAATCCCACCACCAGCAGCGCTCCGAACCGGTCGGGCGCGTGGGCTGCGATGGTGATGCCCCGGCAGAGCAGCAGCACGAACAGCCCCACCACTGCGCAGGCCCCCACGAAGCCCAGTTCCTCGCAGACGATGGAGAAGATGAAGTCGTTCTGAGGCTCGGGGACAAAAAGATGCTTTTGGCGGCTTTCCCCCAGACCGAGGCCGGTGGCCCCGCCGGAGCCGATGGCATAGAGGCTCTGGATGGTCTGGTGGCCGTCGCCCAGCGGGTCAGCAAAGGGGTCGAGCCAGGAGCGGAGCCGGTCGGCGGCGTAGGGGACGAGGTCGGGCATGACGGCCACCGCCGCACCGATCGCCCCGACGCCTCCCGCGCCCGCCAGCAAAAACCACCGCAGCCCCGTACCACCCACGAACATCAGCACTGCGCCGATGCCGAGGATGAGGACAGTGCCGGACAGATGCGGCTCCAGCAGCATCAGGGCCGCCACCACCCCCAGCACCAGCGCAAAGGGCAGCACGCCCACGCTGAAATCCTTCATCCGGTCGTGGTTCAGTGCGATGATGTGGGAAAACACCAGCACCACCGCAAACTTTGCGATCTCGCTGGGCTGCAGGGTGCCGAACCCCGGGATGACCAGCCACCGCTTGCAGCCGTTGTACTCGGGCATGAAGAGCACCGCCGCCAGCAATATCAGTGACAGCCCCAGCAGCGGCCACGCCAGCTTGTGGAAGATATGGTAATCTACCCGGCTGGCCAGCCACATCCCGCAGAGCCCCAGCGCCGCGTAGAGCAGCTGAGGCCGCAGATAGGCCCAGGCGTCGCCCCGCCGGTAGAGCGCCACGGCGCTGGACGCGCTGGCCAGCATCACCAGCCCGAAGCCCACCATCGTGAGCACCAGGATCAGAAACGGCAGGTCCATGCCGGGCAGCGGACGCAGGATCCTCTTCTTCATCCTCTCCCCCCTTCCCTTTAGTGTACGCACCGGGGCGGGCGGCTAGTCACGGAGCCTCGCGCATATGATTGCAGGAAGGGAGGTGCTGTCTCATGTCCGAATCGCCAAAACCCGCCGACGCCCTGCGCACCCTGCCGGAACGGGCGTTCCGCGCCCGGGCAGGGCTGGTGGCGGGGGTGTTCTGTCTGGTCTGCTGCGGGCTGGCGGTGCGGCTTTTATTTTTGCAGGTGCTGGGCGGCGGCTGGTACACCGACCGCGCTCTGGGCCAGCAGCTGCGGGACACCGTCGTCCCCGCCGACCGGGGCCGCATCTACAGCGCCGACGGCGTCCTTCTGGCGGCCAACAGCAGCTGCTGGACTCTCCGGGCCTCGCCCCGGGAGATGCCGGAAGATAAACTTGCCCTCGCGGCCAAGGGGCTGGCAGAGATCCTGGAGCTGGACGAAGGAAAGCTTCTCGAGAAATTCAGCGACCGTCACTCCAACGACTGCCTCCTGCGCTACCGGGTAGACCGGGCCATGGCCGACGCCGCGCGGGACTTCTGCGAGGCAAACGGCATCACCGGCATCCGCATCGATCAGGACTCGAAGCGCTGGTACCCGCAGGGGGAGTTTCTGGCTTCGGTGCTGGGGTTCACCAATGTGGACAACGCGGGCGTCTCGGGGCTCGAACTGAAGTATGACGACCTGCTCACCGGCGAGAACGGCGTGGTCCTCACGGCGGTGAACGCCTGGGGCTACACCCTCGAGCAGAGCTATGAGACCGAGCGCTTCCCCACCGAGGGGGACGGCCTGCGGCTCACCATCGACGCCAACATCCAACACTACCTCGAGAACGCACTGGGCTACGCGGTAAAGGAACACCACGTCGCAGCCCGTGCCGTGGGCATCGTCATGGACGTGAACACCGGGGCCGTGCTGGCCATGTCCACCACCCCCGCCTACGACCCCAACCAGCCCCGTGTGCTGGCCGACAAGGCCGCCCGGGAGGCCGTAGAGGGGCTTTCCGGCGACGAGCGGGCGGCGGCATTGCAGCTGGCCCAGCAGACCCAGTGGCGGAACAAGGCCGTCAGCGACCTCTACGAGCCGGGCAGCGTCTTCAAGCTCATCACCTGCGCGGCGGCGCTGGACACCGGGGCTGTGAGCAAAAATTCCAGCTTCTACTGCGGCGAGAGCATCTCGGTGGCCGGCACCCGCTTCCACTGCGCCAACCACAAGCGTCACGGCGCGCAGACCGTCACTCAGGCCCTTGAGAACTCCTGCAACCAGAGCTTCATCCAAATCGGCGCAAGGCTGGGCAAAGAGGCGTTCTGCGACTACTTTGCGGCCTTCGGCCTCCGCGCGCCCACCGGCATCGACCTGCCCGCCGAGCCGAAAAAGAGTCTCTACTACACCGCCGACCGGATGGGGCCGGTGGAGCTGGCGTCCTGCGCCTTCGGGCAGAGCAGCAAGATCTCTTACCTCGAGATGGCGTCGGCGGTCTGCGCCGTGGTTAACGGCGGGCGGCTGATGCAGCCCTATGTCGTCTCGGACATCCTCGGCCCGGAGGGCGAAGTCATCGACCACCTCTCCCCCGTCTGCAAGCGGCAGGTGCTGAAAGAGGAGACCTCCCGCACCATGCGGGAGATGATGGAAGCCGTCGTCCTCTACGGCGGCGGCCGGAACGCCCAGATTGCGGGCTACCGGGTAGGCGGCAAGAGCGGCACCAGCCAGAAGCTGGACAGCGCCGACGAGAAGGCCCGCATCGCCAGCTTTGTGGCCGTGGCTCCCATCGACGACCCTCAGTTTTTGTGTCTCGTCTGCCTCGACGAGCCCCACAGCTGGACGACAGCGGGCGGCAGCCTCTCGGCCCCGGTCTGCGCCGAGGTCCTCGAGCAGACGCTGGTTTATAAAGGTGTCCCCCGCGCCGCTGTCCCGGATACGCCTGCTTCCGACGCTGAGACTTCCGCCGACCTTCCCGAGGACGGCGACAGCTTCGACGGGGCGTAAAAATGGGCAAAAGAAAAGACCGCCGGACGGCGGTCTTTTCTCACGTTCCTGCTTCGTCCGTCAAACGTACCAGCTCTGCGGCCAGCGGCGGAAGAGTCTCTATGCTTTCTCTCTCGTCCAGATAGACGACCTCGTGATAAAACGGCTCGTCGTTCCGCTTCGATAGGATGTGCGTCACCGGATACGCGCCCTCGCTCTTGGCAAAGCCGTCCTCATCCCGCAGTGATTCCACGATGTACTTGCTGCTCTTGTACTCCCCGCTGGCGTCCTTGTGACGGTTCAGGCAGAGCACAAAGGCAAGGTCCGTCGTGCCGAACTGAAACGACTGCGTTTCAGTCGTGATATTTTCCAGCATAAAGCACTCTGAAGTGACCATGCCGGCGATGTCGCTCAGGTGTACGAGCTTGCGCTGGCAGAGCTGATAGGGGTGGTGAGGCGAAAAGAAGATCTGGTTTGCCTGCAGCGTCCCGCTCACCGCCTTTTTGTAAAAGGACATCGCGTCCAGCCCGGTATCCACGCCGGTCAGGTGACGGAATCCCTTTGCCTGATAGGCCACCTCGATGGCTCTGCCGTCGAAGACATACAAAAAGTGTTTGCCCACCAGATTTTTCTTATAGAGGCGCGCCGCCGCAGAGATTTGGGCTACCACCTGCTTTTTATCGTTCAGCTTTTTCATACGTCCTCAGTTCCTTTTATAAAGAAAGGGCGTCAGACTCTTCATCCGACGCCCATCATTCTTAAAACAGCGGTTTTCTGCTGGCTGTCAGCCGCGATGCCCGGTAGAGCATCTATTGTCGCCGGAACTTACCGTCCCCGGCGCGGACTCACCTTATCTCCCCGGTGCGGGCGCGATGTCCGGTGGGACATCTTATGTCGTGGTAATTACCCTGCCCACGCACAGTACAGCTTTGCGTGCCGCTGCACGGAACCTTCCGGTTCACTTACAGTATACACAAAACCTGACGGATTGTCAACAAAAACCGTTCAGCTCTGCTGCGGCTGGTCGCGGAACACGATCTCGCCGGTGGCGCTGTCCATCGACTCGACGATGGCGAGGCTCTCCAGCTGGATGCCCTTGCTGCGGATGAGGTCGCCGCCCTGCTGGAAGCCCTTCTCGACGGCGATGCCGATGCCCTCGACAGTGGCACCAGCCTTCTCGGTCAGCTCCAGCAGCCCCAGCAGGGCGCAGCCGTTGGCCAGGAAGTCGTCGATGATGAGAACGTGGTCCTCGGGGGTGAGGAACTTCTTGGAGACGATAACATTATAAATTTTCTTGTGGGTGAAGGACTGGATCTTCGTCTCATAGTTATCGTAGTCCAGGTTGATGCTCATGGACTTTTTGGCGAACACCACCGGCACGTTGAACTCGCTGGCCACCACAGCCGCGATGCCGATGCCGCTGGCCTCGATGGTGAGCACCTTGTTGATGGGCTTGCCGTCGAACAGGCGCTTCCACTCCTTTGCCATCTCGCGGAACAGCGGAATGTCCATCTGATGGTTGATGAAGCTGTCCACCTTGAGCACGTTGCCCTCACGGACGATGCCGTCTTTGCGGATGCGGTCTTCCAGCATTTTCATAGTTCGTCTCTTCCTCCCAATTTTCCTGTCACAAAACGGTCGATATTTCATATCAGTATACCGGATACTCCTCCGGTTGGCAAGGTTTTTTCTGCCCAAATTTGACTCGTTCTCTCCGGTTTTTTCAGCCCTTTCGATTATAAGTACGACTTTTGTGGTGCAGTCTGTGTCTCAGGGCGGGCGATTTGTGCAGTTGTCTCTTGTTTTCTGCGCAAAATCGAGTATACTGGTAGCAACCGGAAACGGCTTGCTGCGGCCGACGAGGGCCGCACCGGGAAAAGGAGTCAGTATATGAAGACAGGGTTAGTATTAGAGGGCGGTGCCATGCGGGGGATGTTCACCGCAGGCGTTCTGGATGTCCTGATGGAGCACGGCCTCACCACCGATGGCACCATCGGCGTGTCGGCGGGCGCGGTGTTCGGCTGCAACTTCAAGTCGCACCAGATCGGCCGTGTCATCCGCTACAACACCGAATATTGCAACGACAAGCGCTACGCCAGCTTCCGCAATCTGCTGCGCACCGGCAACCTCTACAGCGAGGATTTCTGCTACCACGAGGTGCCGGAAAAGCTGGACCCCTTTGATGAAGAGGCCTTCCGCGCTTCGCCCATGGACTTCTTTGTCGTCTGCACCGACCTGCGCACCGGCGACCCTATCTACCACAAGTGCCGCAGCGGCGACGCCGAGGACGTACGCTGGATGGAGGCTTCGGCGTCCATGCCGCTGGCAGCGAAGGCCGTCAGGATCGGCCACTACTCCCTGCTGGACGGCGGCGTGGCCGACTCCATCCCCGTCCGCTTCTTCGAGAGCCTGGGTTACAAGCGGAACCTCATCATCCTGACCCAGCCCAAAGGCTTTGTGAAAAAGAAGAATCCCATGCTGCCCGCCATCCGTGCGCGGTATCTGCGCTATCCGGCCTTCGTGGCAGCGGTGGCCGACCGTCACGAGCGGTACAACGAGGCCCTCTCCTACATCGCCATGCAGGAGGCCTCCGGCAAAGACTATGTCATCCGCCCGCCCATCCCGCTGGAGATCGGCGCTATGGAGCGCGACCCCGCCCAGCTGCGCCGGGTCTACGAGACGGGCCGCGCCGTGGCGGAGAACCAGATCGATAAGATAGAGGCGTTCCTGAACGATGTGAAGCTTTCCCCCGAAGCTTAAGCCTCTCCCTTTGGGAGCAACGGCGATGACCGCCGCCAGCGGCGGAAACAGGGAGGAGCTGTTGGGGCCGTGGCCAGCGGGATGCGAGCGGTAGCGAAGCAGACGCTGGGAGCCGCAACCCGGGCAGTGCCACCGAAGGTGGCGGAGAGGGCAAGCCCGCTTATCAAGAGTTATCTACACAGCGATGAGCATTGGCTTTTGTCAGAGCGATGCCATCGCTGTTTTTTTGTTTCTCTGTGGCATCCTTGCCCTCTCAGGCGCTTCGCGCCAGCTCCCCCAGAGGGGGAGCCCTTGGCAGGCCGGGCCACTTTCTACTGGACGCTGAAAGCTCAATATAACGCAAAAAAGAGTGCCCTGCTACCAAGGCTAGCAGCAGCTTGACAAGGATATTGTTCCGAAGTTGCTGCCCTCTGTAGCAGGGCACTCCTGTTTTTTATATAAAGAAACTTTGCTCGTCCAGCGTGGGCCTGGCCGACACGCCAGAGGTGCTCCGCACCCGGGTTGCGGCTCCCAGCATCCGCGGCGCTTCGCTTGCGTCTTGCTGGCCGCTGCCCCAACAGCTCCTCCCTGTTTCCGCCGCTGG
>ENA-OWPB01001855-OWPB01001855.1-human-gut-metagenome-genome-assembly--contig:-NODE-1855-length-16862-cov-3.234724_pt1 | contig 16862 bp, 14 predicted proteins | sample MGYA00248260_ERZ651838 | MGnify/ENA primary metagenome ERZ651838 (study PRJEB26924, sample SAMEA4378304) | human gut metagenome | biome: human gut; feature: human-associated habitat; material: faeces...
AGCCTTTCGTAATTAGACATATAATTGTAAATGTCAGTAACCATTGATGGAAAGAAATTTTTTTTGCAAACTTCTATACTTCTCGTCATTCTATGTCTAAAGTTATCTTTAATTCCTATGTTAAAACAATCTACCTGTAGAAACTGTGTATATAAGCATAAACCTTTATATTGAAGACCTATCTTAATCTTATCCGTCAAACAATCCGATAATACTTCATTAAAGAGTTTAAATACACGCTCAGCCTTTCTGTCAAAATTTGCTGTACACTGATTTGTAACAGATTCCGGATTTATTGAATAAATATAAAAAGAACTATTATAGAAATAAATATTAGAAGCTTTTTTAAATGCCTGTAAATTAAAAACAGTATCCTCCATATGGGATACCCCATCTGGAAAAGCAAGCTCCTGCTTAGCAAGAAACTCTCTTCTATACACTTTTCCCCAAGGAACACCTATGTTAATTGGTGCAATAGCATTCCCTGCTAGTTTATTAGATAAGCAAGAGACAATAATATCTTCTTTTTCCTCAGTACAAATTCGGCTGTCTCCATTTAAGAAAGCACATTCTCGCTGTGGCATTCCTGCGGAATTTATGATATAATTGAATATGACTATATCATAATTGCAAATGTTACTCTCTATTTTTCTAAATTTTTCAAATGCATCGTTACATAGACAATCATCGGAATCTAAGAAAACAACCCATTTTCCGGTAGCTCTTTTAATACCTTCATTCCTAGCTCTCGACACACCGCCATTTTTTTTGTCAACTATCATTATTCTATTGTCATTATACCCCAATTCCTTACACAAGGTCAGCGTGTTATCCTTACTTCCATCATTAACAATAATAATTTCAAAATTATTATCATTCTGATTCAAAACACTTTTTACACAATTATATATCCATTTCTCAGCATTAAATGCCGGAATAATAACACTAATTTTTTCTTTCATATTCTATATTCCTAACATAGACGATGTGTATGGGTAAACATGATTAAATAATGCAATTATAAAGAAATAAACATAATATGCACCCAAGAAAATCAAAATACACCATCTTTCTAATATTATACGAAAAGTTTGATACTCAGTGCACCCACTCTTAACCATTAAAAGAATCAAAAATTGCATAAAATACAAAGAGATTCTGTACGATTCAGAATTAATACCAATCACCTGAAATAAGATTATACTTAAGGCAAACATTAAATACAAAAAGGAATACTCTTCATCCATGCTTCGGCGAACATTATACCTCTTAAATAGTAAAAAAATCGGCAATGACATAATAAGCCAATACGGCCAATACATGCTTATACCACCTGATAAAAATTCTAATTGGCCTTCAAACCTACCAGTCAAAGCAATAATAATAGGAAGCAATGAACTATATAAAAATAATACTGCAACACATAACAATATAATAAGTGCATATATCAATTTACGGTATGGTCCTATAATTCTGCTAAAAATATTCTTTGAATCTTTATCTTGAACATATGTCACCATTCGATGAATAGGATACAATAGCAACATTATTGCTGCTGTTAAATGAAACCCTGCCGCTATAACCACCGAAACACAGAACTTGATGGGCTTACGTTCGACGATATAATTATAGCCCCAAAAAATGATTGACATAGCAATACTTTGTCGCAACAAATTCAATGAAAAGCTGTAGAAGCATAAATAATAAATTAACATTCCAAGCCAAGAATACTTTTCCCACCCTCTACGCACAAATGTTGCATATACAGGCAGTATGCAAGCAAATTCTAATGCGAAATAATATCCAAATTGTCCAAAATAATGCGCCGAAATATAACTAAGAATCTTAAAAAGCGGCTCTCCTCCGAGATAATTAAAATTCATAAAACTCGATAAGGTGTTATATCTCTGTGCATAATTCAAATATGCGTCTCCATAAACCAACATATCTGTTCCAATTGTATTATCTCTTGCTCCTGCTAAAATACATGGCAATAAAAGTCCAATCAAAACAAATAGAATTTTAATTGTTTTATATTTTCTTAACAAATAAGCCAGTCTAAAATTCAAGCAAGACAAACCAAACATCAGTATATATGGCACCATTCTTTATCCTCATCTCCTTTATCATATATGTTTTTGTAGGCTTACAATTTTATCATACGGCAAATTAACTTTAAAAACTTGCTTCAAGAAACCGATTCGCCATAAAGCTACCTTATAATCTTTTAAAAACTGGTGTGGATTCTTCAGATAGTATTTCAAATTGTGGGCATATGCTATAAAGCTAATTTCTCCATCTCTAAATTTAAAACTTCCCCATTTTTTTGCATCTTGTAAACATGGTCTCAAAAACTGTTTAAATGCACAATTCGTGATAAACTCAATTGGCAAATCGTAAGAAATTCCATTCTCACAATAATCCTCAACAAAAGCCAATGCACCTTTTTGATACTCGTTCAGCCAATTAATACTTTCCGTATCGTTTAAATCCGGTTCCAATAATTCAACTGAATATTTACCTTCCTGTTCGATATATCTCTTTGCCGATCCGTGGTCAGCCATAAAAATAGTTTCGAAAACCTGATTTATTAGTATTTCTTTCTTATGCGACTTTTGATTGTGATGAATATCATATAGATACCCTTTCATATTTAAATGTTTTTGATGTTTTCCATCTGGTGCCAATGCCACATAATATCCGTATACATTTGCAGGTATTTGATTTTGCTTAATAATAGATTCGATATTGCTTTGCATATTGCCAAACCATCCAATATCAACAATTGCAGCTCTTCCACTAAACTGCTCTTGATTTAAATACCCGATGAACGATTTCCGTTCATTTTCTGCATTTTTCTTTATATAGTAAACCGCTTCATTCCATATTTTATTTCCTAAAATCCCATCTAAATCTTTTTTTGCTATAATCGTATCTTTTCTTTTTTCTATTTTTTTACATACACTATCGACAATATTATCATCGTCGATTCCTAGTTTGCGCAATAGACTTTCAATTGTTAATTCACTTGGAAAATAAATAAAACCTAAAATATCTTTTATATTTTTTTCTTCCACCAATTTAGGAACTTGAAGTGCTCTCCGTGATGCAAGAAAATAATTGCTGTCCGTTTCATGGTCACTGTCATATATGTCGAATGCACGTTTCATTATTTTCCCGTCCCTCGACAAGAAAAATATTTTATCAATCTTCTCTTTAACTACATTTTCTTTCAACCATTTAGAAAAGCCAAACAACAACGGACCAAAACTCTCATATCCTAGCTTGTAAGGTCTACTCCACTCTTCTTTCATATGATTATTTTGAAATGCAATAGTGTGATTACATAAAACAGACATTTCACTACCCGAATGCATATATGTATTATATATAAGCTGAAAACGATCTTTTTCTATGTGAATCGCCTCAATCCCTCTATCATGAGCCATGTCATAATCACTGTGCTTATTATCACCTATATGTAATATTTCACATCCATTGATTTGCAACTCTTTTAATGCTAAATCATATAGGCTTCCATCATTTTTAGTTTTACCACTTGTACTGGAAACAAATAAGCATCTCCAGCTATCGATTCCAACCTTTTTTAAGACTCTTTTGATAAATTTTTCAGGCAAGTAGATGTCTGTAATAATTATGATTTGTTTACCGTTTTCACAGCAATATTTATAAATGCTTTTTATCCAAGGATTCATAACCGTAAGGTTATATTCATATTCGAGTTCCAAATGCATGAGTTCATCTGCTATAGATGGAGTATACAGTTTTGCAAGCTCATTATATATCTCTGTTAACGTTACTTCGGTTTTTTTCGATTTTCTTATTTTTTCTTCTGTCTCGACCCTTAATTGACTATAACCCTGCACTATGTTTTTATATTTTTTTAATGCAGCTTTTTCAATAAGCTTAAATATGTCTTTTGGATCTTTTAAATCTCTTTTCACCAACGTATCATACATATCAAAAGAGATATACTGGTATTTTACCATTTTTTTATAAATTTCATCTTTAATCATCTTGTTTACTTCTCCTGAATTTCACCTTATGAAAGATGAAATTTTTTAAACAACATCCATGCAAAGTCTTTATTGAGTCGGAAACAGCAATAAAATAGCATAGTCTTAAAGGGCATATGTTCCTTATCAATCTCCTGTATGTTAATGAGCACACTTTTCATTTCGTTCTCTATGTCTTCATTATTATCATTACCAAAATTCTTTATCAATTTCAGATATGTCTTCATAGATTGATTTAAAAATCTTGTATTATTCTCTACTATATATTGTGGATAATTTTCCATGATGTAATGATAACTTTCATATTCACCAGCATACGCATCTATGCATAGCTTATACGAGTTACTTCCCATTATACTGTTATTTCTAACATAATAATTATAAAATACCTTATTATACAACATCACTGAACGAGCATTTCCAATCAGTTTATAGCATATAGCTAAATCTTCCGCTAATCTATTTTTTATAAATCGTACATTATCAAACAAAGAACGCCTAAACATCTTATCAGATACCATGTGAGTTATTATTTTTCTCTCAATATAAATTTTTTCCACATCGGGCTGACTGTATTTACTTATGCCTTCATCAACTTCTATCTTTTCTATATGATTATCATATACTCTTCGATATTTATATGCTATAATATCTACATCATCATCAAACAAGCCAATACATTTTTCGCACAAATCAGGTTCAATAAAATCATCAGAATCCACAAAAATCACGAAATCTCCAGTAGCAATATCTAGCCCCTTATTTCTAGCATCAGATAATCCACCATTTTTTTTATGAACAACTAAAACTCTATTATCCTTTTTTGAATATTCGTCGCATATTTTAGGACACATATCTTGCGATCCATCATCAATAAGAATTATTTCCAAATTTTTATAGGTTTGATTGATAACACTCTCTATGCATTTTACTATAAATTTTTCTACATTATAAACCGGAATAATAATACTAATTTTATTTTCCATCAAAAAAACTCCTTAAATTCTCTATTTTAGTTTAAAACACTTATAAAATTTTTGACAATAATGGAACCTTTAACATTATAAATGTTCCTCCCCAAGAGAGCAGAAACACAATAAGCCATAACAGTGGAATAGCAAATTCTATTCCCAGCAAAGGAAAATTAGTAGGTGTAATGTTCATCATCTTGTACAGAAGATTAATAAAGAAGGGGTGAATCAAATAAATCCCAAAACTACATCTGCTGATTGATTTTGCTAATTTTCCTACATGCACACCGTCCATATATTTTTTGAACAAACAAAATACTGACAGTGCCTGGATCATAGTAAATATTCTATCTCCCAGAATCAATGCAGAGCCCTCTCCGCATCTCATAACAGCAGCGTACTGTATAATAATTTTTATTACAGAGGCAAACAGCCACAATCCGAGCTGTACCCCTCCCCGGTTAGTGATGATATCTATTGCTTTTTTCTCTCTGCCATTATCCTCAGCATGGAGTCCACCAATAATGTAACCGAGCAAAACATATGTTACATACTGCGTAAACAGCATATAATTTTCTATCTTCGTACCAAAGGCAATATTAATTGTTGGGATAACAAAGTTTCCAAAAATTAATATCGCCGTAAATATGCAAATTTCTCTATTACTTGAATTATCGATAAATCTCTTCAAAGGAATAAGAATCAAGTAGATACCAATTAGAATATATAAATACCAAAGATGCGACCAACTTTTCTGTTGAAGAGTCATCAGCACTGAATTTGGTAGCATTCCTATTTCTAATGTTTTTCTTTCAAATACTTGTTCCAAAAGAGCAAAGGCACTGCCAAATAAAAGTAATACCGCTCCCATTCGAAGGCTCATTTTCTTTACCTTTGTAAATGCCAGCTTATTTGAATGCAAAAGCAAATTACCGCTGATCATCAGAAAAACCGGTACTGCCCACTGAATCAGCGTATATACACATGTAAGTATGGTATAATTGCTCTTTCCAATCTCCTGCACTGAATAATTATTTGGCTGTGTCATCGTTATATGAATTCCAATGACTGCAATAGCACTAATTATTCTCAGCCAATCAATATATTCAATTCTTTTTCTTTCCATAGCTCCCACACCTATTTCTTTATCTTGACAAAAAAGCATAATGCTCTTCTTGTTAACGAATATCCAATATATTTTTTTAATTTTTTAACTTTCTTGACTTTTCTACTAATGTCATAATTCAATAAAATTTGCAGATTCTTAACTTTACTCAAGAGTTCCTTATTCTTTACTCCTGAAGATACCCCTAGAAGAACAGAATACTCATATGCATAATAAGAAGCAAGCAATTCAGTCTTTTCCTTGTCCTCCAGCTTTAGTGCCTGTCTATAACCTTTCTCACACATATAAAGCTTATCGGAGATTAACTTTTCAGCTTTTCCAGCAGTAATTGAACCATTCCGTTGTTGTCTATACGCATAGAATGGATTATCATAAAAATCAAACCGTTGCGCATAAAGAAGGAGATCTCCACACCAATCCATGTCCTCACTAAGATATCCGTCTTTAAATCTCATCGAATAGCTGTCAATAATAGATTTTTTAACCACTTTATTCCATGCTGCTGCTCGATAAATATTATTTTCAATCATATAACAGATTGATGCATTAACATCTTTATCTATAATCTTCGTCCTGTCCACGGCTGAGGTGATGATATAAGTATATTTATCTTCACTCTCATAGTATCTCTTTGCAGTGAATACAAGTACGTCAGCATCCGTTTCTGTAAGGTTAATGTGAATGTGCTCAAGAGCACTAGCATCATCCCAAAAATCATCACTATCAATAAAGATGACATACTTACCGGTGGCAATATCCAATCCTGCATTTCTTGCACTTGATAACCCACCATTTTCTTTATGAACTACTTTTACACGTGTGTCTGACGAGCTATACCTATCACAGATTTCTCCACAGGTATCTGGTGAACCATCATCAACCAGTATTAATTCAAAATTACAAAAAGACTGTCCAATAATGCTGTCAATACATATCTCTAAATACTTTTCAACCTTATATATTGGGACAATAATACTAAACTCTGGCATCTTCTCACTCTTTTACTCTTTCTTGCATTCGTTTATAGTTCTTCTCAGGAATTATGACACCATGCAGCACAGATGCCACTTCACAAAGTACAAATCGTGGTGCTTTACGAATCATCGTAGTTCTAAACTTAACCAAACCACTTCTCTTATCCTCCTGAAGTGGAATATCTCTCCACGGTGACATTTCTTTATACTTTAAAAAAGTTTTTAAATATGGATGTTGATTTCCTTTTATCCAAGGCCTTAGACCATCCAAAAAACATGTTGTAAAATGTACTAAGCCGGGGTTTGATATGGCTTCTGAAAATTCTTCTTTACTGTAAAAATCTTGGCTTTTCGATCTCCTGATTTTTAGCACCTGCTCATATGTAGCATAAAAATAAATCGAAAGCGTGTTATAACGCATAGGAAGTTTTACTTTCTTCTCTTGTTCCACAACACCATTCAAAACATCCTGATCTAAGTATGCTAGACTGCTACCGTATTTTGTAATGTAATCCGTGAATTTTCTTTCGTAATTCCCAACACGTACTTCATCGAGATTCAAAAACACAATACCACCATTCAAATAATAGTCGCCATCATTTTTCCCCACATTACGTCTGTAACGGTCATTAATACATTCCAACATTCCACCAAATACTTTTCCCGTCATATCCGTATTCCACAATGGTTCAATAGTATCTACAATAATAGTATCACAGTCAATATTTAGAACTTTATGTACTGTTTCAGGCAATGCACTCGCCATATATAACCGGCCAAAAGTACTGATATTCCATCTTCTTGTGTCTATTTCTTGTCCGGTAAGTTCTTTCATGTCAGGCATCGGAACAAAAGAGATGTCACGCCGATACTCCTTAACAACTTCAATCAATTTATTTTTATTTATATCTGAAATATGATTATCCATAATATAAATATGGATAGCATCACACTCTCTATTATTTTCTAACAATGACAATATTGAAATACCTGTCAAAAAGGCATAGCTGTCACTACTTGAGTACAAAATATCCATCTTCCCACCGTATATCCTTTACATTCCTTCATCTTCTTTAATCCATCGAGCTGTTCGCTCAATCCCCTTCCTAAAAGGAATCAAGGGTTTAAATCCAGTATCTTTATAAAGTTTAGTAACATCAAATGTTGTTATCGGTAAAGAAATGACATTTGATGTTATTTTTCCAAAACCTAACTCAACTGGCTCACCATCGTGTAAATCATTAGCAACTTGTCCAACAATCTTTAAAAATTCCTTTAACGGTTTTGCATCACCGGAGCCAATCGTATAATTAGTTCCATCCACGCCTTTTTCTGCAATTAGAATAAGAGCTCTGGCGACATCCGAAACATGAACAAAATCATAATACTGATTTCCTGCCGATAAATCAGGCGACTCTCCATGAAGAACTTTACGAATTATTGTGTTAACAAGCCGAGCGGATTTTTCCTCTTCGCCATATGTATTAATCAAGGGCCAGAAAAAGCGAATTCCATAAGTTCCACATTTTGCCTTTCCAATCCAGTGAGCCGCTGTTTTTGTTGCCTTATACATATACCCAAGGTTCGAAATCACTTTATCTTCATTCATCTCAACCAGCGACTCTGCTTCATGCATACTTCCGCAACCAATAAAGCAGCCAATTCTCATAATATGCATAGCATCAATCAAATCAAGTGTTGACTGTAAGTTCTGCATCTGAATCGCTTCGTTTCGAGCATCCAGATCAGATACTCCCTGCCAGGCAATATGAAAGACAACGTCAATATCTCGATCAGCAATCATATCAGGCAGCATATGATAATCTGCAATGTTGCACTCCACTATCTTTACCGGCAAAGCATTGATCGTATTAAGATTTTTTGTTCCCCGTCGCACAACTGCAATGACTTCCACATTCTGTTTCACAAGTTCTCTTACGAGAAATTTTCCAATAAATCCTGTTGCTCCTGTTACAATTGCTTTTTTCATCACTCCGCTCCTCCGTTACTTTCTTAATTCAATATATTCAGCTAATGTTGGCCAATTTTTGTCTTTCTCGGTTGCAATAATATGTTCTACCCCATATTCTTTAAGCGGCCATGGGATATTTAATTCAGGATCATTCCAACGAATACCTCCACACGCTGACGGAACATACCTCCCCGAACACTGATAAGAGAAAATCGTATCATTAGTAAGCGAAATAAATCCGTGAGCAAATCCCTCCGGGATATATGTTACAAATTGATCTTCAGCCTTTAAAAGCTCAGTATGGTATTGACCAAAGGTCGGAGAATTCTCTCTTAAATCAAGAGCTACATCAAATAAAACACCAGATATGACGTGTATAAGTTTTGCTTGCGAATCCACTGTTTGATAATGAAGCCCTCTTAAAGCTCCCTTTTTAGAATATAAATCACTGCTTTCTGTAAATTCACATGTTATACCATTCTCTGCAAAAATATTTTTTTCATAATATTTTTTATACAAACCGCGCTCGTCTGGATACATATGTGGCTTTATGAGCATTAAACCCTCAATTTCGGTTTTCTTAAATTCAAAAGGCATTACTAATCCCCCTGTTCTAAAATCTTAGTTATCGTCTCTCGATAAAAATCTTGAACCGGAAGGAAATGTTCCGGTATATGATCAAACCATCCAAGATGAACTTTTATTTCTTGGTTGTCAAGCAGTCGAAGTTGAACTTTATCTACAGGCACACACTGATAAAGGAACGAAATAAAATGGGTTCGCCCCCTATCTCTTTTTGGCTCAATATTCTCCGTAATTAATACGGGTTTCATATCACAGAGAACATCTGTACCAAGTTCACTTTTAGCACAGACATGAAGTCTTTGTTCTAAGGTTTCTTTTAATCGGACACATCCTCCTGGCAAATGCCATCCAGCTCCGCATTGTTCATCATCTCTCCATGAAAGCAAAACCTTTCACTCTTTAACAATAAGAATGTCAACGTTTACAATAGGAGTCAGTGATGCCACAGCTAAAAACAATTGATCCCCCAGTCCTTCAGCGGGATCAATTTTTTCTTCTTTTATTTCCAAAAGTAGTTCATTTATAACCGCTGTAAGACTCATGCAAATTTTACCTTTTAACTTTCCATAAATAATTTAATTTCGTTATCCATGCAGACACGAATATCTCCACCTTCTACCCAACACTTGCTCCATTCCACGACCATCTCAATTGCCGTATCAAGATTCCAATGGGGCTTCCAGCCAAAGGTAGTCTTCAACTTGGAGCAATCCAGCTTCAAGAAATTCGCTTCGTGGGGACCACCGTCATACCGGTTGACCCATTTCATACCATCGCCCCACTTGCTCACAAACAAATCGACTAAGGCCCCCGTCTGGAAGCAATCCACATCATCGGGGCCTACATTATAATAGCCTGCATATTTAATGTCCTGATACTGCATTGCTGCAATCATCAGATACGCATACAGCGGCTCCAGAACGTGCTGATACGGACGGGTCGAGAACGGATTTCTTACTACAATATCTTCATGCTTGATTGCAGCACGGATACAGTCTGGAATAATGCGGTCATTTGCAAAATCTCCACCGCCAATTACGTTACCAGCCCGTGCCGTAGAAATAGCGACTTGATTATCTCCAAAGAAACTATTTTCATAGGAGTGTGTAACCAATTCAGAACAAGACTTCGAGTTCGAATACGGATCAAAGCCATCTAGTTCTTCATTCTCGCGATAGCCCCATGCCCACTCTTTATTCAGATAAACTTTATCAGTAGTTACATTCAAAAAAGACTTAACACAGTTGCTAGTTCGGACACATTCCAAAATGTTCACCGTACCCATCACATTCGTTTCGTATGTATAAGCAGGATCCTTATAGCTGTCACGAACGATAGGCTGTGCTGCCAGATGCAGTACCATTTCCGGCTGTGCTTCATCAAATGCGGCCTTCAATGTTTTAAAATCACGGATATCTCCAATTACAGAATGCACGTCCTGCTCAATTCCGGCAATCTCAAACAAAGAAGGACTAGTCGGAGGATTGAGGGAATAGCCAGTAACAATAGCTCCAGCATTAGCCAGCATCTTACACAGCCAAGATCCTTTAAAACCGGTATGTCCTGTTACAAATACTTTCTTTCCTTTATAAAAGTCTAAATCAAAATTCATGTTTATTTTCCTCAGTCTTTCCAAAGTTTCCACGGGGCGTTACCGTCTTCCCACAATTTTTCAAGCTTTTGTTTTTCTCTTAAAGTATCCATACACTGCCAAAAGCCTTTGTGAATATATCCTGCGAGCTGCCCATCTTCAACCAACTTCGTGAGCGGTTCCTTTTCAAAGATCGTGCTGTCTCCTTCAATATAATCAAACAGAGCAGGTTCAAAAACCATATATCCGATGTTAATCAAATCACCGTCAAAATCGGATTTCTCTCTAAATGCATTAATGATTCCATTGTTGCCAACATCAACAATACCTTTTGTCTGTCCAAAATTATACATTGACATTGTTCCGATTTTACCGTGTGCTCTATGAAACGCAAGTAATTCGTCTATGTTAATATCACCAACCGCATCACCGTAGGTAACCATAAATGTATCATCGCCAACAAAGTCTTTAACTCGTTTGATACGTCCACCAGTTTGTGTATTTAATCCAGTATCAACAACCGTTACCTTCCATGGCTCAGCATGCTTATTGTGAATAATCATTTCATTGCCTTTTGTGAAATCAAAAGTAATATCAGATGTATGGATAAAATAGTCTGCAAACCATTCTTTAATCACATGCTGTTTGTATCCGGCACAGATAATAAATTCATTAATACCATAAGCTGAATATTCTTTCATAATATGCCACAGTATCGGCTTTTCCCCAATTTCAATCATTGGTTTTGGTTTTAAATGAGACTCCTCAGATATCCTTGTTCCAAAGCCGCCTGCTAAAATAACAACCTTCATAGTATTTTTCTCCTCTACCCCTAGTAGGGCTCATACCTTATTTTTATATCTATCTACACATCCATATGGATGGTATTTCTCTCTAATTCCTCGTATGTTCATCACACACTCGGCTAAGTGTTTTCTTATGCTGTCGTATCCAATTACCACAGCAATCATATTTTGCCTGTTTTCTACTCCATAAAACATCCGTTGAGTACACTCGTCTCTATTTCTCTATAGCCGAAGTGTTGCTTTATATAATCGAACCCCGTATACCCTGCAATGACGTTTTTTCTAAGTGTTGGATTGTTGAATCGAACCCTGTCGGCGCATGAGTTTTATTAAAACTGTATATATCATCCAGTCCAATTTTCGTCATTCATTGTTCATTATGAATAAATCATTCACTCTCACCGCACAAAATCTGTATTTATCATCGCCATCCATACTCTACTCAACAGCTGTTTTATGAAGTAGAAATCATCTGTTTTTCCGTAATTTTCATGACTCAACAAACCGTTATGATGTAGGTGTCATTAGCGGGTCAGATAGTGTACTCAACAGCAGTTTCAGACGTTAATGATAAACTCATGGATTTTTGTTGTTTTATCCTGTTTTCCGCCATTTTCTCATAACTTCCAAAAAAGTTGTGACAATTTTGTGTCGCAGTGGTCAAAAGTTCAGCGTTTTGTATGAGTTATTGGCATTTTCAGTTCATACAGCTGTGAAATATAACCAATTTCAGTACCCCATATAGTGTGCAAAACGGGTTCTTTTCGACGATGCTACGTCAATACGGTTTGTTGAGTAGACATTTGTAGGAGCAACAATTACTACAAAGTCAGCATCGGCGTATGCGGTCTTAGCATCCAGAGTTACAGTCAAGTTCAGTTCCTTCTCTGCAAGATACTTTTCAATATAATCATCCTGAATCGGAGACTTCCGGTTGTGGATCATCTCGACCTTCTCCGGAATGATATCCACAGCGGTCTCATGATGATGCTGAGAAAGCAATGGGGCAATTGACAAGCCCACATAACCAGTGCCCGCAACGGCGATTTTGTACTTCTTCATGTTATTTACTCCTCCGATCCTCATCGGGCATATCCTCTAATTTTTGCACCTGTGTACACATCCTGTATTTCAGGATGGTATTTCATTTTCATAATCTCCTGTGTCATATCTCACAGTTCTATTAAAAATAACTTCGAATACACTCCCCAGCTTAAAGCCGGCACACTCTTCGCCGTGCCCGCACCTTCTTCAGGTACACACACGACAGGCGGTATTCAACCCGGCGGTGTTTATCACTGATATACACCGTGTTTTGCTTTCGCTTTCTTTTTGTCAGCACGGCAAAGCCGATGCACTGACCTTATGACATCTGTTTTCTAACATGCCATAAGGTCAATCCACCTGCTCGCTTTTCATACTGATATTCTGTTTCCTTTGTTCTTCCCTTCATGCTCTGCGTCCAAACTGTGTCAGGCACTTTTTCCCGAGATTTCTCACAGCATTCAGATATCGGTTCGTCTGATGTCCATTGGCGCAGCAGCATAGTTCTGTTCTGGTGTCAGTCCGAATGATTTCTGCGCCGCATCTGGCACAGTTTGTGCTGATGCCGGTGGCGTAGACTTCGATAACGATGATTCCGTTTTTCCATGCTTTGTAGTCCAGATACTGGCGGATCCTGGTGTTTAAGTGGAGCGGGCCCCAGTTTCCTGAGCCTTTCATGACGTTTCTGGAATATTCCTGGTTATAACGTGTAAGTACGATCACAGAAACGTCCTGCTCTACGGCAAAACGTAAGATCTGGCTTGTGACCTGGTGTCCATAGTGTTCAGAAAGATGTTTCAGATGCATCCAGTATTTCTGATCAACTCTGCCTGTCTGTCTGCCTCCGGTTGCTTCCTGGGATTTCTGGATCTTTTCCAGAAGCTTTCTGCAATGGTGGCTGTATTCCTTTCCGCCTTTCCAGAACTTCACTGCGATTTCCTGACCGGTTCCGTCCAGAACAACGCCTGCTGCAAAGGCATCACTGTTTGTAAACTGAATACAGAGTATCCTGCATCCTGCCTGCATCCTCTGACGTACTGTTGCTGTATTTTCATTGTTCTGACGTACTGGAACATGCAGCATGTCATATTTGTATTCAAAAACTACGGATGGTGACATGAGTCTGGCGTTTTCCGGAAAGTCTCTGCCTGACAGCCGGCAATGCATCCAGGTCCATGTGTCTCCTGTCCAAACACGCAGTGTGATCTCTTTAGCGGAAAAATCCTGATACATTCCTTTGTAATAGGTAACTGCTGCATTTAGTTTCTCTGCTCTGCCGCTCTTCTCATCCTGGGTAAAACGGCTGAGATAGCTTTTGGCTGAAGCAATTCCCTCATTGGCTGCTGCTCTTCGAAAATACAGCGGAACCTTTTGCCAGGGGAGGGGATCTGATGGTATGCGTCCGCCTCGTCCCGGAATGCTCATGATCTCCAGCTCGCGTAAAGTCTGCTGGCTTCCCAGTTCCCAGAGATCCGTATGATCCAGAAGCAGGTTGTAATAAAATTCAGCGATCCGGTTATAAAATTCCTGCGTGGTCCGCAGCCATTCCGGATGTCTGCACCAGAGATGCAGTCGCCAGGTTGTGATGCTGTAGCCGCTTTTTCCGGTGTTTTCTTTTTTGCCGGTTTCCGGTTCTTTCATTTTGGTTCTCCGTTTTTTGCAAAGAAAAATCATTATAATATAACTTATCTAAATTATTATTTTTTCCTGTCGCTTATCATTTCCATAAGCGACAAACAGGCCGGAAACCCGTATAAAAGCGGACTTCCGGCCTTGCTTTGACCATAATTCTGACTGCTAATAGCTCAGTTTTTCCATGCACTTCTGCTTTTGTTTTATACTGCTGTGCACATAAATATCCATGGTGATCTTGACGGACGAATGCCCGAGAATTTCAGAAAGTGTCTTGCTGTCAAATCCCATCTCTGTACATCGGGTGGCAAATGCATGCCTGAGAGAATGGATGTTGATGCTGGGGATTTCGCATTGCTGAAGAACCCGCTGGAATTTTCGCTGGATATTTCTGGGTTCCATGCATTTACGATTCGTACTCGTCAGCAGGTATGAATCAGGTTCAGCAGCAATCCGTTCCATTTTTTTCAATAAAAAATCAGGGATTGGAATATCCCTGATGGATGAGACTGATTTAGGAGGACCTATCATTAAAACGGTTTTGGGTTCGTCATCAGATTCACCAGAATAATCAAGATTTTTTATTCGTGAGATCGTTCGTCTTATATGTAGCAGTTTTTCATCAAAATCAATATCTTCCCAGCGAATGCCGCTGAGCTCTCCAACACGGATCCCTGTGTAAATACATAACAGGATGCCGATGGAAAACTCAGAATCCTCAGCGGAGAGAGTCGTGATCAGTTTTGTAAGATTTTCAGAAGAAATAAGCTCGAAAGGACTGGTATTTATTTTTGGATATCGAAAATCCAGTTGTGAAAGATTCAGATAACCCTGCTTCTCACCATAGCGTAAAATACTGTGGAACAGGATCAGAAGATTTTTGATGGTACGTGGCGAAAGCCCCTGACGTTTCAGCTTTTCGGAGAAAGCGTATACAGAAGCAGAAGAGATATATTTCAGAGGTGTATCTCCAAATTCCGGAAGGATATGTGTATCGAGCAGTGTCTCATAGCATGCATAGGTGCTAAGTTTCACTGCATAACGCATGGAAAGCATCCATTCTTCACTGAGATTTCGAAATACGTAGCGTTTTCCGCAAAATTTCCGAGGATTGTTCTGACACAGGATGTCCAGTTTTTTCTGTTTTACAGCTTCATATGTACGACCATACAGATATCCGTACTGGATCCGTCCATTCTGGTCACGACATTTTTCATAACGCGCCTCCCATCTTCCGTCTTTCCTTTTTCTGATATTTTCCCCTTTTCTAGGCATAATCGTAGTCTCCTTTTCGCACTATTATAGCAAAAGTCTGACCATTTTTGTGACCACTAATAAGCGAAAAAAAGGAAAATTTGTCGTATATAAAAAAATCAACCGAAAAAACCTGCATTTTTGGTCGAAAGTGGTGCATTTTTCGCATCTTGACAGCGACAGGGTGCAATGCTATCATTGATTAAGATTCGAGAACTATGCAATTTGAGAGAAAATCACCTGTCGCTTATGGAAATGATAAGCGACTTTTTTACCCTCAAAAAAAGCAACACGGCAGACATCCCTCCGGGGCTGTCTGCCGTATTTTATATCACTTTTATGTAATTAGGCTTTCTGTTCCTTAAGCCTCATATCCATTAGGGTTCTGGCTCTGCCATCTCCAGGAGTCTGCACACATCTCGCGGATTCCGTTCTCTGCCTTCCAGCCGAGCTCTTTCTCTGCTTTGGTTGCATCGGAGTAGCAGGTTGCGATGTCGCCTGGGCGGCGTGGTTTGATCACATATGGGATCTTGACGCCGGTAGCTGCCTCAAAGTTCTTAACGATATCAAGAACACTATAGCCTTTTCCGGTACCAAGGTTGTAGATGCTTAATCCGGAATTGTCTTCCAGCTTCTTAAGGGCTTTTACATGGCCCTTGGCAAGGTCTACTACGTGGATGTAGTCACGGACACCTGTTCCATCCGGTGTATCGTAATCGTTTCCGAATACGCCAAGCTCTTTCAGCTTGCCTACTGCTACCTGTGTGATATATGGCATCAGGTTGTTCGGGATACCATTTGGATTCTCTCCGATGGTTCCGCTCTTATGAGCACCGATCGGGTTGAAGTAACGAAGAAGAACTACATTCC
>ENA-OWPB01001878-OWPB01001878.1-human-gut-metagenome-genome-assembly--contig:-NODE-1878-length-16671-cov-5.865551_pt1 | contig 16671 bp, 16 predicted proteins | sample MGYA00248260_ERZ651838 | MGnify/ENA primary metagenome ERZ651838 (study PRJEB26924, sample SAMEA4378304) | human gut metagenome | biome: human gut; feature: human-associated habitat; material: faeces...
ATGGTCGGCGTGGATTACCTGTACAACTTTGTGCATGATACGCTGGAATGCAGCTACATCAGCGCAGAGAACGATATGGACCTCGGCCCTCTGGTCCTTGGCTCGCAGAGCAATGGTCTGACCGTGGTTCAGCTGGCGGGTGCCTACACGATGTTCAACACCGGCAGCTACACCACGCCGCACTACTACACCGAGGTCACCGACTATCAGGGCAACATGATCCTCGACAACAACAAGTATATCAACACAACGCAGGCCATCAGCGCCGACACGGCCTATATCATGAACCGTATGCTGTGGAATGTTCTGCACAGCCCCAAGGGTACTGCCTACGGCAGAGCCCCCGACGGCGAGATGGATTCCGTGGCCAAGACCGGTACGACGAGCAACTACAAGGATTACACCTTTGCAGGCTTGACGCCGTACTATGTCACCGCCATCTGGTGGGGCTGTGACCGCCCGACCGAGATGGACAAGCTGGGCAAAGCGGGCGGCAGCGGCAAGCCCATCCAGCTGGCATGGAAATACCTGATGGAGGACCTGCAGGCAGACCTGCCGGTCAAGGAATTCGCCAAGGGTGAGAATGTCGTTGAAAAACGGTTCGACACTTCCACGGGTGCCATCGTCTCCGGCGGCGGTGCCGTGGGCTACTATACCGAGGATAACCTCCCCGACAGCAGCTATACCGTCACGAGTGAAGAGGACCCCTTTGCCGCACTGGCACAGGCCGCCGCAGAGGCAGCGGCCGGGGCTGAATAAACGCCTTCCCCCTTGGGGGAAGGTGGCGCGAAGCGCCGGATGAGGGGCGCGTTTGCCGCAGCGACCCATTCCCGGGCAATAGAGGCAAAGCTGCCCCTCATCAGTCACCTTCGGTGACAGCTTCCCCCGCGGGGGAAGCCTTTATAACAAATCGCCCCAACCGTTTTGCGGTTGGGGTGGTTTTGTTATTGTGTGAGATACAGTTGTACCCGCACAAAAGATGCTGGCTTTTAACGGCTGTGCGCTGTGCAATCTGACAAAATGCACAAAAACCGCCCCAAAAGGCTTGCAACCTGCCCGCCGGCGTGGTATTATGGGACACATTGAGAAACACTTGTACACAAGGGGGAAACACAATGGCCGAGAGGCGTTTTCTGCTGGTAGATGCGGATGTTCTGCCGGAGGTTTTTGTCAAGGTGTTGCAGGCCAAGGAGCTGCTGGCTTCGGGTGCGGTGAGCAATATCTCCGCCGCCGCCAAGCAGGCGGGCATTTCGCGCAGCGCCTTCTACAAATATAAGGATACCGTCTTTGATGCCGAGACCGGGCGCGAGTCCATCACCGTTGTGGCCACGCTGCTCGACAAGACCGGCGCGCTGCAGAGCCTGCTCTCGGGCATTTCGGCGGCGGGTGCCTCGATCGTCACCATCACCCAGTCCCGCCCGGAGAACGGCGCGGCGCAGGTGGAGGTCACGGTCCGCACCGGCACGATGCAGATGCCGGTCGATGAGATGCTGACCCGTCTGTCCCACCAGCCCTGCGTGGTGGAGATTCACCGCGGGGCATGATGCAGGGGCGAGACATGCCTTGCCCGCCGCCCTGCCGAAATTGCGCTGTGGCGGGAAAGCTGAGGGCCGGATATGCCCGGCCCAGTGTAAGAACAGGGGAAGATAGAATGGCTAAAATTGCAATTATGGGCTTTGGCACGGTCGGCTCCGGCGTGCTGGAGGTCTGCCGCCGCAATGCGGCATCCATCGCCCGCCGTGCCGGTGAGCCGGTAGAGGTCAAGTATATCCTCGATGTGCGGGATTTCTCTGATTCCCCGGACGCTGCGCTGTTTACAAAGTCCATCGACACCATCCTGAATGACCCGGAGATCCGGGTCGTGGTCGAGACGATTGGCGGCACGAAATTTGCCTACCCGTATGTGCGGCAATGTCTGGAAAGCGGCCGCAGCGTCTGCACCTCCAACAAGGAGATGGTCGCCACCTACGGCGCCGAGCTGCTTGCCCTTGCCAAGGCGCACAATGCAGCGTTCCTGTTTGAGGCCAGCGTCGGCGGCGGCACCCCGATCATCACCCCGATGCACCAGTGTCTGGCCGCCAACCATATCAGCCAGATCCGCGGCATCGTCAACGGCACTACGAACTTCATGCTCACCAAGATGAAGCGCGAGAGCATGGGCTTTGACGAGGCGCTCAAGATCGCCCAGCAGCTCGGCTATGCGGAGACAAAGGACCCCGGCGATGATGTGGACGGCCGCGATGCCTGCCGCAAGATCGCCATTCTGGCAAGCCTTGCCTGCGGGCACCATGTCTACCCCGACAATATCCCGGCACGCGGCATCCGCGACATCACGGTGGCCGATATCAAGGCTGCGGAAAAGCTCGACAGCGCCATCAAGCTTATCGCTTGGTATGACGAGGGCGGGAACGGGAATATGGCCGCCGGCGTGGAGCCGATGCTTGTCTCCAACGCAAACCAGCTTGCAGGCGTGGATGATGTGTTCAATGCCGTGCTGATGAAGGGCGATATGCTCGGCGATGTGGTCTTTTACGGCAAGGGCGCGGGCAAGCTGCCCACCGCCAGCGCCGTGGTGGCCGATGTGATTGATGCACTGAAGGACGGTGCAAAGGTTCATGACAGCCTTTTCTGGAAGCCCGCCGAAAAGCCGGAGGGTCAGCTGGTGGACAAAAATACCTACCCGTGGTACATCCGGGTAACGGGTGTGGCGGGCGCGCTGCTGCCCAGCGTGGCCGGTGCGGGCCATCTGGTTTTTGAGGAAAACGGCGAGGCCGCCTACCTGATCAACGCCGCCACGGCTGCCGAGGCGGCCGCCGTCACCCGGAAGATCGAGGTGCTGGGCGGCAAGGTCGCGCTGGCCATGAAAAAACTGGAAGAGTAAGAGGGAACAGGGAATATGATAACAGTAACAGTCCCGGCAACCAGCGCCAATGTAGGGGCCGGGTTCGACTCTCTGGGCCTGGCCGTCTCGATGCACAATGTGTTCACCTTTGAGGAATCCGACCGTATCCAGATCACCTCGGTGGACGGCACCCATGTCCCGGCGGGCAGCAACAATCTGGTCTACCGCTCAGCCCGGGTCGTGTATGATCAGCTCGGCATCCCGCTGAAAGGTCTGCGCATCACCCAGCGCAATGATATCCCGATGGCGCGCGGCCTCGGCTCCAGCTCGGCCTGCATCGTGGCGGGCATCATGGGTGCCAACGCCCTGCTGGGCGATAAGCTGACCGAACGCCAGATGCTGACGCTGGCGACCGCCATCGAGGGGCACCCCGACAATGTGGCCCCCGCCATGCTGGGCGGCTTTGTGACGAGCGTCATTGATGAGGGTCAGGTCTACAGCGTCAAAAAGGACATCGACCCCGAGCTGGCCTTTGCGGCCTTTGTGCCGGATTTCCGCCTGCTGACCAGCAAAGCGCGTGCGGCGCTGCCTGCGATGGTCAGCCATAAGGATGCCGTTTACAATCTGTCCCGCGCGGCGCTGGCAACAGCCGCCTTCTGCGAGGGCAACTACGCGCTGCTGGGCGTGGCAACAAAGGATGTGCTGCATCAGAAATACCGCCTGCCGCTCATCGAGGGCGGCGATGAGGTGTTTGAGCTGGCACAGGATCTGGGTGCGCAGGCTGTGTACATCTCGGGCGCAGGGCCGACCATCATGGCCGTTGTGCATAAGGACGATACAGAGTTCTTTGCCCGTGCCGAGGCGGCGCTTGCGGCGGACGGCCCGCTGCATCATTTTACCGTGCATCGTCTGCTGGCCGACAATGTCGGCGCAGTGGTGAGCTGATATACGAAGGAACAGGGGAGAGGGATACTACCAATGGGCTTGATCGTACAAAAATTCGGCGGCTCCTCGGTCAAAGACCGGAACCGCATCTTCAATGTGGCGCGCATCGTCATGAATACCCGCAACGCCGGCAACGATGTCGTTGTTGTTGTTTCGGCGCAGGGCGATACCACCGATGACCTGATCGCCAAGGCGGCCGAGATCACCTCGGACCCGTCCCACCGCGAGATGGATATGCTGCTGGCGGCCGGTGAGGAGATCTCGATCTCGCTGCTGGCCATGGCGCTGCAGGAGCTGGGCGTCTCCGCCATCAGCCTGACAGGCTGGCAGGCCGGTTTCAACACCGACCGCGCCTACTCCAAGGCGCGCATCAAGCGTCTGGACACCGAGCGTGTGGAGAGTGAGCTGGCCCGCAACCGCGTTGTTGTTGTGGCAGGCTTTCAGGGGCTGAACCGCTCCGATGATATTACCACGCTGGGCCGCGGCGGCAGCGATACCTCCGCCGTTGCACTGGCGGCCGCGCTGCATGCGGACCGCTGCCAGATCTTTACCGATGTGGAGGGCGTCTACACCGCCGACCCGCGCAAGATACCCAAGGCCACCAAGCTGAAGGAAATTACCTTTGATGAAATGCTGGAGCTGGCTTCTCTGGGTGCGCAGGTGCTGAACAACCGCAGCGTGGAGCTGGCTAAAAAGTACAATGTCGAGCTGGAGGTCATTTCCAGCATCAATCCGGTGCCCGGCACCGTCGTTAAGGAGGAATGCAAAGTGGAAGGTATGCTCATCAAGGGTGTTGCAAAGGACACCGATGTTGCCGTTCTGACTGTCAAGGATGTGCCCGATGTGCCGGGCATGTCGTTCAAGATCTTCAGCCTGCTGGCCCAGAAGAACATCAATGTGGATATTATTCTGCAGACCACCGGCCGTGACGGCAAGAAGGATATGAGCTTCACCGTGCCCCTCGGCGATGCCGAGAGCGCTGTGGCTGCCCTCAAGAATGCCACCAGCCGCATCGGCGGCGGCGATGTCAATGTTGACAAGGGCTGCGCCAAGGTCTCCATCGTGGGCGCCGGTATGCAGAGCCACTCCGGCGTTGCCTCCACCATGTTCGAGGCACTCTTCAACCAGAACATCAACATCAAGATGATCTCCACCAGTGAGATCAAGATCAGCGTCATCATCGACGAGGCTGATGCCGACAAGGCTGTTGCCGCCATCCATGACGCATTCATCAACTAAGCACTTTTGTAAAGCAATATAGAGGGATATGGGTAGGCCCCCGTACACAGTGTGGTGTACGGGGGCCGTTGGTGTTGTATAAAGGCTTACAGCAGCTTTTTGCCCTGCGCAAACTTTGCGCTCAGCGCGCCCCTGCCAAGGTAGGCGTACCGCTCCAGACGCTCGGCGGGGGTGAAGGTACGCATGTTTTTCAGCGAATCATCGTCCAGCACAAGGGCGTCAAGGGTGTAGCCCTCCTCAAACAGGCCGACCTTCTCGCCGAAATCGGCCCAGAAGTCACCGCCGCCGACCGTAGCCATATACAGCGCCTCGGTCATCGTCAGCGGCTTTTCGCGCTGGTCAACATACCGCCAGCGCAGCTTGCTGACCTGCACGGCGGTGGCCATGACGGTGAACAGATCGAGCGTGTGGCCGCCCGCTACATCGCTGCCCAGCCCGATGCGCCAGCCGCCGCGCAGATACCGGGCGGCGGGGCAGATGCCGGCAATGACATTCTCATTGCTGGTGGGGCAGTGGGCGATCATGACGCGGTTTTGCTTCATCAGCGCGTCCTCCGCATCGGGGCAGTAGATGCAGTGGGCCATGACGGTCGGCACACTGCCGCCGAACAGTCCGCACCGGCTGTAGCTTTCGCCGTAGAAGCTTGTGTCAGGGCAAAGCTCGGCCACCCATGCGATCTCGCCGGGGTTCTCAGACAGATGGCTCTGGGCGGGCACGCCGTATTCGGCTGCCAGTGCGCCCAGCCCGGCCATATAGGCATCGGAGGTGCTGGGGGTGAACCGCGGGGTGATCATCGGCCGCACGGCCCCCGCGTGCAGGGTGTTCTCGGCCCGGCAGGTATCCAGCCAGCGGCGGGTCTCAGCCAGACCGGCAGCCGCATCGGGCTCCCGGTAGCTGTCCGGGCTGTTGCGGTCCATGCCCAGCTTGCCGACAAAGGCGGATAGCCCGGCATCGCGCAGCTGGTGCATCAGCTCCAGCGTGGCATCGGTGTGCAGCGTTGCAAAGATGCAGGCGCGCGTGGTGGCGCTGTTTTTCAAATCGCGCACAAAGTAAGCGTAGCCAAGCTTTGCATACGCCGGGTCGGCGTAGTGCGCCTCCTCGGGGTAGGTGTACTGCTGCAGCCAGTCCAGCAGCTCCAGATCCATGGCGGTGCCGCAGTAGCTGTACTGCGGTGCGTGCAGGTGCAGATCGACCAGACCGGGGGTAATGATTTTACCCGTATAGTCGAGAATTTCGACCCCGGCAGGGGCTGCTTCGGAAAAACCGGCGCACAGGCCGTTTTCGCACAGCAGGTATCCGTCCCGCACCCGCAGGGTATCGGGGGTGGGGGTGTCCAAAAAAGTGCCTTTCAGGGCGAAACGATCCATAGAAATGACCTCTCTATATAAAATTGCTTTGTAGGGGCCGGGCATGCCCGGCCCGCAAGTGTACGGTGGATACCCCTTTTCATGGGGGTGTAGGGCGGGGTGCCCTCACCCCGCGGCGGCCAGAGGGCTGGCCGCCCTACAAATCGGGCTTTCATAATCTCTATTATAAACAATATATAGCATCTGTTGCAAGTTTTTTGTTTACTTTATGTCGTTAAAGCGGTATAATACCAATATCTATTGATGTTTGAAAGGAATAACGATTTGGAACGTAAACAACTCGCACCCGGCGTATACATCACAACGCTGGATGCTGCTAAATTTAACCGCTGCCGCATCACGCTGCATCTGCGTTTCCCGGCCCGGCGGGAATCTGCCACCGATGCCGCCGTGCTGGCCCTTGTGCTGGAGCGCGGCTATGCGGCCTGCCCCGATATGACCGCCCTGTCCCGCCGTCTGGCGGAGCTGTACGGCGCGGACCTCGGTGTTGACCTTGCCAGCGCGGGCACCGACCGCGTGCTTTCCGCCGACATCTGCGGCATCAAGGATGCTTACGCACTGGCGGGGGAGAATCTGACCGATGCCTACGCCGACATCGTGTTCGGCACGATCTTCGACCCGTATCTTGTGGACGGTGCCTTTGACCCCGAGGCCGTGCGCATCGAAACCGAAACGCAGGCCCGCCGTCTTGAGGCGGAGTTCAACTCCAAGCGGCTTTACTGTGTGCGTCAGGCGCGCCGTAAATTCTACGGCGATACCCCGGCCGGCATCGAGCTGGGCGGCTACCCCGGCGAGCTGGTCCATGTGACCCCGCAAAGCCTCAAGACTGAGTATGACCGCATCCTCTCCACCGCATCCATTGATGTGATGGTGCAGGGCGTGGAGGAGGCCCGCGTGGCCGATCTGCTGCTGAAAAAGCTGGAGGGGCTGCACCGCGATCCGCAGCCGTTTGCTGCCCCCACCGCGATGCCTGCCACGCCGCTGCGCCATTTTAAGGAGGAAATCCCCGGTTTGACGCAGGCCAAGCTGTGTATGCTGTTCACCACCGGCGAGGAGCACCCCAACCCGCCCAGCGTCAGCATCCTGCGCGTTGCGATGAGTGTGCTGGGCGGCTCTGCGACCAGCCGCCTGTTCCGCAATGTGCGGGAAAAGCAGTCCCTCTGCTACTATTGCGGCTCTGCCGCCCAGCGGGCCACCGGCGTCATGATGATCGACTCCGGCGTCGAACCGGGCAGGGAGCAGCAGGCCGAGGCCGCCATCTTTGCCGAGCTGGAGGGGCTGAAAAACGGCCCCATCACGCAGGAGGAGGTCGATGACTGCCGCCGCGGCCTGCTGTCCAGCATGGACGCGCTGGGGGACAGCCTTGCTGCGCTTGAAAACTGGTACTACGGCCAGATCACCCGCGGCGAGCCGCTCTACCCGCCGGAGTACGGCAAGGTTCTGACCGGCGCCGTCAGTCTGGACGAGGTGCGCCAGACGCTGCAGAGCTACCACTATTCCGTCTGTTACGCCGTGACCGCCGAGCCGGGCACGCAGGGGAAAGGAGGCAGCGAGGATGTTGAATAACGACCACGCCGCTTTTGAGGCGGCCCAGAGCCGTGCTGCCGCCGCCGTAAGCTGTGAAAGCCTTGTACTGCCCAGCGGCCTGACCGTACTTTGCCGCACGATGCCGGGCTACAGCAGTGTACACGCCATCTACGCCACCGGCTTCGGCTCAATCCACCGCGCCTTCAGGCTGGACGGCAGGCAGGTCACACTGCCCGCCGGCACGGCGCATTTTCTGGAGCATAAGATGTGCGAGACGCCCAAGGGCGACTCTTTCAATTTTTATGCCAAGACCGGTGCCTCGGCCAACGCCTTTACCAGCTATGACCGCACCTGCTACCTCTTCTCGGCCACGCAGAAGATTGACGAAAATCTCGATATTCTGCTGGGCATGGTGGGCAAGCCGTGGTTTACCAAGGCCACCATCGCCAAGGAGCAGGGCATCATCGGGCAGGAGATCAAGATGTACGATGACAGCCCCGACTGGCGGCTGCTGAACGCACTGTTCCGCTGCCTGTATGCGGACCACCCGCTGCGGGACGACATCGCCGGCACGGTCGAGAGCATTGCCGAGCTGACGCCACAGATGCTTTACAGCTGCACCAAGGCGTTCTACGCGCCCTCCAACATGGTGCTGAGCGTGGCCGGCAAGATCACGCTGGCGCAGGCGGTCGATGCCTGCAAGCGCAACGGGCTCTACCGCGCCCGCGCCCCGCATGAGGTCGAGTGGGCGGTCCCCGCGCAGAGCGGCCCGCTGCCCCACAGGGAGGCCGTCTTTACAATGCCCGTCACAAAGCCCTGCTTCGGTGTGGCTTACCGGGAGGAGCCGCTGGCAGAGGGGGATATAAAGCGGGAGCTGCTACTGGATATGCTGGGGGATCTCGTTGTCGGCGGCCTGACGAAGCTTTACCGCCGCCTGTACGATGAGGCGCTTGTCAACCCGGAGTTCTCGGGCGATTTCATCGCGGTGCGCGGTGCCTGCGCCGTGGCCTTTACCGGCGAGAGCGATACCCCGCGCGAGGTCGTGGATCTGCTGCAGGCAGAGATCGAGCGGATGCGCCGCGATGGTGTGGACCCAGAGGTCTTTATGCTGGTGAAAAACCAGATGTACGGAGAGCTGCTGGGCGATGTCGAGGCCGTGGACGATGCTGCCGAGGAGGCCGCTGCAGCCTGCCTGAAGGGCCGCACTCTGGCTGACGAGATCGCTGCACTGGCTGAGCTGACGGTGGATGATGCAAACGCCCTGCTGCGCACGGCCCTGCGGGAGGAAAACCGCGCCTATGTGCAGATCGACCCGGCAGAAGCGTAAAGAGGGGAAAGGTAAAAATGATCTATCATGTGCAATTTCCCGGGTTGGGCCTTGACCTGACCGTGGACCGGGTGGCGCTGTCCATCGGCGGGTTCAATATCTATTGGTACGGCGTTATCATCGCGGCAGGTATGCTGCTGGCGATGCTCTACGCCTTCCGCAATGCCGTGGACTACGGCATTGACTCCGACCGGCTGGTCGATGTGGTGGCCATCGGCACCGTGATGGCCATCGTATGCGCCCGCATCTACTATGTGGCTATGGCGCCCTTTGCCTACCAGAGCATCTGGGAGATGATCGACATCCGCAAGGGCGGCATCGCCATCTACGGCGCGGTCATCGGCGCATTTGTCTTTGGCGGGCTGGCCGCCAAATGGCGCAAGGTGCCGCTGCTGCCGCTGTTTGATCTTGTCTCGCTGGGGTTCCTCATCGGGCAGGGTATCGGCCGCTGGGGCAACTTCGTCAATCAGGAGGCGTTCGGCACAAACACAACGCTGCCCTGGGGCATGTACAGCGAGGGGACTGAGGCTTATCTGCGATCCGTGCAGGTCACGCTGCCTGCGGGCATGACGGTGGACCCCACGGCCCCGGTGCATCCCACATTTTTGTATGAGAGCATCTGGTGTCTGGTTGGCTTTCTTGCGCTGGCTGCGTTCTTTAAAAAACGGCGCTTCAACGGGCAGATCTTCCTTGGGTATATCATCTGGTACGGCCTCGGCCGCGCTTGGATCGAGGGGCTGCGCACCGACTCGCTGCTCATCGGCAGCACGGGGCTGCGGGCCAGCCAGCTGGTGGCCATCGGCTCGGTGCTTGCGGCAGCTGTGCTGATGGTCATCGGCCTGCGCAGCACAAAGGGAAAAACGCTGACCGTCACGCTGGCTGTGAGGGACATCAAAAAGCAGGCCGAGGCAGGGGAGCGGTTCACCCCGGATACCCTGCCCGCCAATGCGCCTCACGCCGAGTTCGTCAAGGCCACCGATGCTATGAACGCGCGTCTCGATGCGCTGGATCTGAACACCGTGGAGATCGAAGAAATAGAAGGACCGCAGGAATAACCGGCAACCGCTTGCAGTACGGCGATAGGTGCTGCTGGTGTAAGGGCTGACACCGCTTTGCCCGCCTTGTGCGGACAAAAAATAGATTTGAAAGAGGGAAAGTATCATGGGAGCAACTATCATTGACGGCAAAGCGTTGGCCGCGGCCACGAAGGCCGAGGCCGCAGAAAAGGTCAGGGAGCTGAAAAGCCGGGGCATCAACCCCTGTCTGGCGGTCATTCTGGTAGGCGAGAACCCCGCCAGTCAGGTCTATGTCCGCGGCAAGATCAACGACTGCGCGCAGTGCGGCATCGAGAGCCGCAGCATCAACCTGCCTGCCGACACCACGCAGGAGGCGCTGCTGGCCGAGGTGAAAACGCTGGCGGAGGATGCCGCCGTCCACGGTATTCTGGTGCAGCTGCCGCTGCCTGCCCAGATCGACGAGAAGGCCGTTATTGACGCCATTCCGCCGGAGAAGGATGTGGACGGCTTTTCGCCCGTCAATGTCGGCCGGATGCAGATCGGCGAGCCGTGCTATCTGCCCTGCACCCCGGCGGGCTGCATCCGGATGGTCGAGTCCACCGGCACCGAGATCGCGGGCAAGAACGCGGTGGTCATCGGCCGCTCCAACATCGTGGGCAAGCCGGCGGCGCTGCTGCTGCTGGCCAAGAACGCCACGGTCACGATCTGCCACTCCAAGACGGCGAACCTCAAAGAGGTCTGCGCCGCCGCCGATATTCTGGTGGCTGCCGTCGGCCGCGAGGGCTTTGTGACCGGCGATATGGTCAAGCCCGGCGCTGTGGTCATTGATGTGGGCATCAACCGCGGTGCGGACGGCAAGCTGCACGGCGATGTCAATTTTGCCGAGGCTGCCGAGAAGGCCGCCTACATCACCCCGGTCCCCGGCGGTGTCGGCCCCATGACCCGCGCCATGCTCATGCTGAACACGGTCGAGGCGGCAAAGCGGCAGAGCCGTTAAAGGCTTCCCCCTCGGGGGAAGCTGTCCGCGAAGCGGACTGATGAGGGGCAACCTTGCCATTGCAGCCCACTGATGGGATATAACCGCAGACTTGCCCCTCATCCGGCCCTGCGGGGCCATCTTCAGTCTACGCGCTAAGAGCCGCCTACGGCGGTTGCGCTCCGACACGCGCCAGCGGGCGCAGCCCCTTGGGGGAAGGCGAAAATTTTAACCTTCCCACGCCCGAAACCCCCTTGACAACTGCGGTGGTTATATGGTAAGATACTAGAGCCGCGTGGTATGGGCTGTATAAGTGTGTGCATTTTTCGGCACGCCGCCCTACAGACCAGCGAGACTTATTGAAAGAGGTTATCACATGTACGCAGTTATCAAAACCGGTGGCAAGCAGTACAGCGTTAAGGTCGGCGACGTTGTTTATGTCGAGAAGCTGAACGCTGAGGACAACTCCGAAGTCACCTTCGATCAGGTTCTCGCCGTTGGCGAGGAGGGCTCTGTCAAGGTTGGCGCTCCCGTTGTTGAGGGCGCTTCCGTTGTTGCCAAGGTTGTCAAGACCGGCAAGGGCAAGAAGCTCAACATCCTGACCTATCGTCCCAAGAAGGGCAGCATGGTCCGCAAGGGTCATCGTCAGCCCTACACCAAGGTGGAAATCACCGCGATCAACGGCTAAGGAGGTAAATCACAATGGCACATAAAAAAGGCGTAGGTTCTACCAAGAACGGCCGTGATTCCGAGTCCAAGCGCCTCGGCGTCAAGCGCGGCGACGGTCAGTTCGTTCTGGCCGGCAACATCCTGGTCCGTCAGCGCGGCACCCACATCCATCCGGGTGAGGGCGTCGGCATCGGCAGCGATGACACCCTGTTCGCTCTGGTCGATGGCCGCGTTCACTTTGAGCGCATGGGCCGTGACCGCAAGCGCTGCACGGTCAAGCAGTAAAAAAACCGGTACGGGCGGGCCTTCGCGGCTCGCTCGTTTTTTGTAGTTATCAGAGAGGTACACAATGGCAACCAGTAATTTTATTGATACCGCCACGATCTGGCTGCACGCCGGCAAGGGCGGCGACGGTGCGGTGACCTTCCACCGCGAAAAATTTGTGGCGGCGGGCGGCCCGGACGGCGGCGACGGCGGCCGCGGCGGCGACATCATCTTTGTGGCGGACGATAACCTGTCCACCTTGATGGACTTCCGCTACAAGCGCAAATACACTGCACCCGACGGCGAGAACGGCCGTGCCAAGCGGATGAGCGGTGCGGACGGTGATGACCTTGTCATCCGTGTGCCGCGCGGCACCGTGCTGAAGGAGGCCGAGACCGACCTCGTCGTGGCAGACCTGACTGGCTCTGAGCCGGTGGTTGTGGCCAAAGGCGGCCGCGGCGGCTGGGGCAACAGCCACTTTGCCACCCCGACCCGCCAGATCCCCAAGTTCGCCAAGCCCGGCCTGCCCGGTGAGGACATGCACCTCAAGCTTGAGCTGAAGGTCATTGCCGATGTGGGTCTGATCGGCTTCCCGAATGTGGGCAAGTCCACCCTCATCAGCATCATCTCGGCGGCGCGTCCTAAGATTGCGAACTATCACTTCACGACGCTGACCCCGGTGCTGGGTGTTGTCCGCGTCGGTCCGGAGCAGAGCTTTGTCTGTGCCGATATTCCGGGTCTGATCGAGGGCGCGGCCGAGGGTGTCGGTCTGGGCCATGACTTTTTGCGCCATGTCGAGCGCTGCCGCCTGCTGCTGCATGTGGTAGATGTCTCGGGCTGCGAGGGCCGCGACCCCAAGGCTGACTTTGAGCAGATCAACCACGAGCTGGCCGGCTTCAGCGCTGAGCTGGCCGACCGCCCGCAGATCGTGCTGGGCAACAAGTGCGACATTGCCACCCCGGAGCAGGTCGAGGAGTTCAAGAGCTATATCGAGGCGCAGGGCCTGACCTTCCTGCCGATCTCCGCCGCGACCCGTCAGGGCGTGGACGGCCTGCCCGCGCTGGTCTACAACCGCCTGAAGGATCTGCCCCCGGTCAAGATCTATGAGGCAGAGTACAAGCGCCCCGACAAGAATGCCCAGCCTACCCGCCCCTTCACGGTGGAGCGCACCGGCGACCACGAGTTTACCGTCGATGCCCCGTGGCTGGAGCGTATCCTTGCCGGCACGAATGTCGAGGACTACGAGAGCCTGCAGTATTTCCAGACGCAGTTGGGTGATTCCGGTATTCTGGACGAGCTGGTCGCGCAGGGCGTTGAGGAAGAGGATACCATCAAGATCGGCGAATATGAGTTCGATTATCTGTATTGATTATGCTGTTTGAAACGAAATCTGAAGTTGACATTCATGAGATGTCGCCGCTGGCACTGGCCTTTGTGGGCGATGCCGTGCTGGAGCTGCTGGTTCGCGCCCGTCTGGTGGGCACGACCCGCTTGCAGCCCAACCGGCTGCACACCGTTGCGACGCATTATGTAAGCGCCCACGCCCAGAACCGGGAGCTGGAGCTGATCGAGCCGATGCTGACCGACGCCGAGGCCGCCGTGCTGCGGCGCGGCAAAAACGCCAGCAAGGCCACGGTGGCCAAGCACGCCACCGTGCAGGAGTACCGCGCCTCCACCGGCTTTGAGTGCCTGCTGGGCTGGCTCTACCTGCAGGGGAAGAATGACCGCATCGAGGAATTGTTCAACGCGATGTGGGATGGATATAAGCCGGAGTAATAAGTAAAAAGCCTTCCCCCGAGGGGGAAGGTGGCCGAGGCCCCGCCCGAGGGCGGATGAGGGAAAAGCCTCCGCAATTTGCCCGGTAACGGGTTGTAGTGGCAAGGCCGCCCCTCATCAGCCGCCTGCGGGCGGCAGCTTCCCCCCAAGGGGGGAAGCCTTAGGAAACCCGCCTCACTTGCGGCTCTTGCTGTTGGTGCTGTTGGTGCTGTTGTTGGTGCGGCTGGTGCTGCTCTGCTGGGTGCGGTTCGTGGTTTTCTGGGTGCTGTCGCTTGTGCGGTTGGTCGAATTGTTTGTCTGATTCTTTGCCATAGGTGGTTGACTCCTTTCGCAAGTAAAAAAGCGATCTGCGGCCCTTCTGGGCTGCACAGGTAGTTTGCCCGCCCATGGCTTTTTTATGCAAAGGGGGCCGTTTTGGAATTTCCAAAGGATTTTACGGCGCGGGAGAAAACGCTGCTGGGGGACCGCTTTGAGGAGCTGTATACCTACGCCACGGCGCAGCCCGCGCGCGGTGTGACGGTGAATACGCTGCGCTGCACACCGGACTGGTTTGCGGCACACACGGATTTTGCCGCAGAACCGTCAAAATTCTGCCGTACTGCGTTCACCACGGCGGCAGACTTCCGCCCGGGGCGGCACCCGTGGCACCATGCGGGGCTGCTCTACGCGCAGGAGCCGAGCGCATCCGCCCCCGCCGCCTTGCTCGATGTGCGCCCCGGCATGCGGGTGGCGGATCTCTGCGCTGCGCCCGGCGGCAAAACCAGTCAGCTTGCGGCTGCCCTGCAGGGGCAGGGCCTGCTGCTGGCCAATGAGTTTGTGGCCGCCCGCGCTGAGATCCTGCGCCAGAATCTGGAGCGGATGGGCGTGACGAACGCCGTCATCACCAACGAGGACACCGCCAACCTTGCCAAAGCCCTGCCCGGGCAGTTTGACCGGGTGCTGGTGGACGCGCCCTGCTCCGGCGAGGGGATGTTCCGCAAGGAGGCGGCGGCTGCCGCCCAGCACAGTGATGCCCTTGTTGCGCACTGCGCGGAGCTGGGCGCGGAAATTTTAGAAAACGCTGCGGCCCTGCTGGCCCCGGGCGGCGTGCTGGTCTACTCGACCTGCACCTTTGCCCCGGCTGAGGACGAGGCGCAGATCGCAGCCTTCCTTGCGGGGCACCCTGAGTTCACCCTCTGCGACCTGTCCGGCTGCGGCTTTGGCCGCCCGGGAGAGGAAAACCGCGCCCCGGCCGGGTTTGCGGCAGGCTGCTGCCGCCGTATCTGGCCTGCGGACGGCGGCGAGGGGCATTTTATGGCCAAGCTGCAAAAAGCCGCCGATGCCGAGGCACCGAGCCCGCCCAAGGTCAAGCCGCCCAAAGCGGTAAAGCCCCCGGCGGAATGGCTGGAATTTGCCAAGGCCTATTTCCCGGCGCTGGTATCCCGCCCGCTGGCCGGGGCGGGGGAGTGGCTGCTGCTGCCCGCACCGGGCAGCGAGGGGCTGAACACCGCAAAGCTGCGCATTGTGCGGGGCGGTGTGCTGGCCGGCAATGTGCTGAAAAAGCGGTTCCAGCCGGCCCACGCGCTCTTTATGGCTTATGGCGCGGACTGCACGAACCGGGAGGAGCTGACGCTCGCCGACCCGCGCACCGCCGCCTGGCTGCGCGGCGAGGAGATCGACGCTGTCACCGCGCAAAACGGCTGGTGCGCCGTGCTGGTGGACGGCTTCCCGCTCGGCGGGGGCAAGGTCAGCGGCGGGCGCATCAAAAATCATTACCCAAAAGGGCTGCGCAACCTGCAATAAAGCGCACGGCCCCTCTTGAAAAGCACGGCCTGTTGTGGTATACTATTTTAATGGTAATTATCGGCTTTACTGCCGTTGCCTTGTGAATACAAATTAGGGGGATTTTCCATGTCCGGACATAGCAAATGGAATAACATCAAACGCAAAAAGGAAAAGACTGACGGCGCCCGCGCCAAGGTTTTCACCAAGATCGGCCGTGAGATCGCCGTTGCCGTTAAGGAGGGCGGCGGCAATCCCGCCTCCAACTCCAAGCTGGCTGCGCTGATCGCCAAGGCCAAGGCAAACAGTGTGCCTAATGACAACATCCAGCGTATCATCAAGCGCGCCGAGGGCGGCGATAAGACGGAGTATGAGGCAATAACCTATGAGGGCTACGGCCCCGGCGGCATTGCTGTTATGGTCGAGACCCTGACCGATAACCGCAACCGCACGGCTGCCAACATGCGCCACTACTTTGACAAGTTCGGCGGCAATCTGGGTCAGATGGGCTGCGTTGGCTTTATGTTCACCCAGAAGGGCGTCATCGTTGTCGATCTCGAGGACAAAGATCCTGACGAGCTGATGATGGACGCGCTGGACGCCGGTGCCGATGACTTCGATGCAGGCGAGGAGGCCGCTGAGGTCACCACCAGCCCCGAGAACTTCACCGCTGTCTGCGAGGCACTCGAGCAGAAGGGCTACAAGTTCGTTTCTGCCGATGTGGCACAGGTGCCCTCCACCACCACCACGCTGACCGATCCCGATCAGCTGGTCCAGATGGGCAAGCTGCTGGATGCGCTGGATGACGATGACGATGTCCAGAACGCATGGCACACCCTTGAGAACGAGGAAGACCTCGACCGCTAAACCACAGAATGCAAAAAGAGAGTGAAGGGCGACTTTTGCTCTCTTTTTTTGATATTGTAAATTTGGATACCGTAGGGGTCGATGCTTGCATCGAC
>ENA-OWPB01001893-OWPB01001893.1-human-gut-metagenome-genome-assembly--contig:-NODE-1893-length-16538-cov-5.082085_pt1 | contig 16538 bp, 18 predicted proteins | sample MGYA00248260_ERZ651838 | MGnify/ENA primary metagenome ERZ651838 (study PRJEB26924, sample SAMEA4378304) | human gut metagenome | biome: human gut; feature: human-associated habitat; material: faeces...
CCTTTTGGTCGTTAGGGGTGCAGGGGCGAGATCGAAACGCCCCTGCCGTTCTCTTAGGGGTTCAAAAGGGGACCTTCTCTCATGTGAGAGAAGGTCCCCTTTTATCACCGCTTGTCCTGTAAGGACAAATAATTTACAGATACTTCTGCATGCCGTCGGTGGCGAGGGCGGGGTCGCCGGAGACGGAGATGGTGAACTTGACGCCGGTGGCGTTGCTGAAGCGATCGAGCTCGTTCAGGAAATCGTCGGCCGCCTGGTTGCACTCGCCGCCGGTGATCTTGAACAGGTTGTCGATGAAGATGTGGGAAATATCATAATTGCCCGCGTACAGGCCGAACAGGAAGCCGCGCAGGGCCTCGTAGTTGGACAGGTCGTACTCGTAGGCAGAGATCAGACGAACGTGATAGTGCAGGTCAAAGGTCATGGTAGACTTTGCCTCGACGCAGACGACGCTGCCGTTATCCTCCTGCGCAGTGGTATTGATCATTTCGATCAGCTTCTTGGTCTTACCGGTGCCCTTTTCACCCATGATGAGTCTGACCATAGAAATCACTCCTTTCAATAGATCCCCGCCTCTTTTGCGGGGGATGGTCTTTCTGATGGCATCAGCATAGCATAAATGAAACAAATTTGCAATGCTGAATGGAAAGTTTCAGGTTTATTCAAAAAATTCAGCGCAGGCGCTTACGCAGCTCCTCGCCCATTTCCTCGTATCCGGGCTTGCCGAGCAGCGCGAACATGTTCTTTTTATAGGCCTCCACGCCCGGCTGGTCGAAGGGATTGACGCCGAGCAGATAGCCGCTCAGCCCGCAGGCGTATTCAAAGAAGTAAATGAGCTGGCCCATCGTGCGGGCGTTGTTCTCATCGAGGTTCAAAATGATGTTTGGCACGCCGCCCTCGACATGGGCGAGCAGCGTCCCGTCCATGGCCTGACGGTTGATGAAGTCCATCGTCTTTCCCGCAAGGAAGTTGAGCCCGTCGCCATTCGCTTCGTCAAAGGGAACGATCATCTGGTGCTCCGCGGGCGCAAAGCGCACGACGGTCTCCATCAGCATACGCTCGCCCTGCTGGATGTACTGGCCCATCGAGTGGAGGTCTGCGGTGAAGTCGACGCTCGCTGGGAAAAGGCCCTTTTCCTCCTTGCCCTCGCTCTCGCCGTAGAGCTGCTTCCACCACTCGGCCATGAAGCGGAACGCGGGCTCGAAGCACGCGAGAAGCTCCACCTTTTTGCCCTGACGGTAGAGCTCGTGGCGCATGGCGGCGTACTGCCAGGCGGGATTGCTGTAATCGTTTTTCGCGCAGAGCGTCATCATCTCCTGCGCGCCGCCCATGAGTTCATCCAGATCAACGCCCGCGACGGCGATGGGAAGAAGACCAACGGCGGTGAGCACGCTGTAGCGTCCGCCGATGTTGTCGGGCACGACGAATTCCTCGTATCCCTCCTGATCGGCGAGGGACTTGAGTGCGCCTTTGTGCGCGTCGGTCGTGGCGTAGATGCGCTTCGCGGCCTCGGCCTTGCCGTATTTCTTTTCGAGCTTTTCGCGGAAGAAGCGGAACGCGACGGCGGGCTCGGTCGTCGTGCCGGACTTCGAGATGACGTTGACGGAAAAATCGTCGTCGCCGATGAGCTCCGTCACCTCGCGCAGCGCGTCGGAGGAGAGGCCGTTGCCGATAAAGTAGATGTTCGGTGTGGACTTCTTCTTTAAGTTATAGTTCGGGGAGCAGAGGCATTCGATGACGCCGCGCGCGCCGAGATAGCTGCCGCCGATGCCGATGACGACGAGCGCCTTGGAATCGCCCTGAATCTTCTTCGCCGCGGCGAGGATGCGCGCGTACTCGCCTCTGTCATAGTCGCGCGGGAGCGTGACCCAGCCGATGAAATCAGAGCCCTTTCCGCCGCCGTTTTGCAGCCAGCCAGCCGCGCGCTCAAGACGCGGGCGCAGCGCCGCTTCATACGGCAACGAGAGAAACGATGCGGCATGGGAGATATCAATAGACAGCATAAAAATAGCCTCCTGCGATCAAAAATTCTTGCTTGCATTGTAGCACACGGCAAAAAAAGAAACAAGCGCAAAGCGGGGAAAAACGGGAGGCAAACACCGCGCTGCCGTCCAGAAACCGTGAAAACTGTGGAAAGCGGCAAAAAACGATTCGCTTTATCGCTCCATCTTTGTAAAGTGCGTGTATTTACTGTCACACGTTATTGTGTTATCGTGTTACCACACTAAATCGAACGGCCAAGCGCCGGAACTTACAGGAGGAAGAAACGATGAAAAAATTCTTAGCAATGGCGCTTGCCGCCGTGATGGTACTGGCCCTTGCCGCCTGCGGCAGCAAGAACGACACCGCCGACGATACCGGTGATGCGCAGGACGCGCAGGGCGGCGAGACGCAAAAGCTGATCGTCGGCTTTGATGCCGAGTTCCCGCCGTTCGGCTTCATCGCCGCCGACGGCACGTACGACGGCTTTGACCTCGCGATGGCGAAGGAGCTGTGCGCGCGCCTCGGCTGGGAGTACGAGGCCGTGGCCATCGACTGGAACAGCAAGGACGCCGAGCTCTCCAGCGGCACGATCAACTGCATCTGGAACGGCTTTACCTACACCGGCCGCGAAAATGACTACACGTTCTCCGACCCCTATGTGGATAACTCCATCGTGATGGTCGTGAAGGCCGACAGCGGCATCACCTCGCTCGCGGACCTCGCCGGTAAGAGCGTGATGGCGCAGGCCGCGTCCTCCGCGGTCGACGCGATCAACGAAAACGAGGACTTCAAGGCGTCGCTCAAGGAGGTCGTGGAGCTGGGCGACTACAACATGGGCTTTATGGACTTAGCCCAGGGCACGGTGGACGCCGTGGCCGCTGACCTCGGCGTTGCGCAGTATCAGATCGCGAACAACGACGGCGACTATGTCATCCTTGACGAGCCCCTCTCCACCGAGCAGTACGCCATCGGCTTCCTCAAGGGCAACACCGAGCTGCGCGACGCGGTGAACGCCGAGCTTCTCAAGATGGCCGAGGACGGCACCATGCTGGAGATCGCGCAGAAGTACGTCGATCAGGGTCTCGTGCTCGACAGCCTGTGCCTTATCAACAAGTAAAAACGTTTACCTCGGGCGACTGTAAAAGCCAATTATAACTCATAGGCGCCCATCCTCTTCTCAGGGAGGGAGCGGGGGCGAAAGCCCCCGCTTTTTCCCGCTTATGACCGAATAAGGGAGAATCATTCCATGACTGTATCCACGATGCTTTCGCTATTATCCGAGGGCTTTGTCACATCGCTTTTGATCTTCGTGCTGACGCTGCTATTCTCGATGCCGCTGGGCCTTGCGGTGATGTTTGGCCGCCGCAGCAGATTGACGCCGCTGCGCGGCTTCATCAAGGCGTATATCTCCATCATGCGCGGAACGCCGCTGATGCTGCAGCTGATGGTCGTCTTCTACGGGCCGAAGCTCCTGCTTGGCGTCACGGTGCTGGGCAACTGGCGCTTCACGGCGGTCATCGTCGCGTTCGTCATCAACTACGCGGCGTATTTTGCCGAGATCTACCGCGGCGGCATCGAGTCCATCCCGCGCGGGCAGTATGAGGCCGCGCAGGTGCTCGGCTACACCAAGGCACAGACATTTTTCAAGATCATCCTGCCGCAGATGGTCAAGCGCGTCATCCCCGCGGTGACGAACGAGGTCATCACGCTCGTCAAGGACACGTCGCTCGCGTCCGTCATCGGCACGGTGGAGATGTTCACGCGCGCCAAGCAGATCGTTGCCTCGCCGAATACGCCGGGCATGCTGGCGCTGGTGGCGGCGGGTGTCTTCTACTATGTCTTCAACTATGTGGTCGCCTTCGCCATGGAAAAATGGGAGCAGGCGCTGCGCTATTACCGCTAAAGGGAGGGGAGAGCAATGGCAGTTTTTGAAATGCGGAACGCCAGAAAGGCGTTCGGCTTGCTCGAGGTCTTAAAGGGCGTGTCGCTCAAGGTGGAAAAGGGCGAGGTCGTGTCGATCATCGGTCCCTCGGGCGGCGGCAAGTCGACGATGCTGCGCTGCGCGACGCTGCTTGAAACGATGGATTCCGGCACGCTCGCGTATGGCGAAAACGTCGCCGCGCGCGAGGAAAACGGCAAAAGCGTCTACGCCGGAAAAGCCGCGCTCGCGCAGGTGCGGCGGCAGTTCGGGCTGGTGTTCCAGCAGTTTGACCTCTTCCCGCACTACACAGTGCTGAAAAACGTCTGCGACGCGCCGATCTCGGTGCAAAAGCGCGATAGAGCCGAGGTTGAGGCCGAGGCCATGGCGCTGCTCGACAAAATGGGACTAAAAGGCAAGGAAAACGCCTACCCCTATCAGCTCTCGGGCGGGCAGCAGCAGCGCGTGGCCATTGCCCGCGCGCTCGCGATGAAGCCGGAAATCCTTTTTTTCGACGAGCCGACCTCCGCGCTCGATCCGCTTTTGACCGGCGAGGTGCTGCGCGTCATCCGCTCTCTTGCCGACGAGCACATGACCATGGTCATCGTGACGCACGAGATGCCCTTTGCCCGCGCCGTGAGCGACCGCGTCGTGTTTTTAGACGGCGGCGTCATCGTGGAGCAGGGCAGCCCCGAGCAGGTCTTCGAAAACCCGCAGCAGGAGCGAACCAAGGAATTCTTGCAGTCTTACCACGAGACGAGCAGCGCTCAGGCGTAGTAATTCACGAGCAGGTCGACGACCGCACCGTAGCTCTGCGTGCCGAGTTCATCGCCGTAGGATTTGATCATCTTATCATTGAGCGACTGGGTGACGGTGGCCGTGAGGCCCTTGTACTGCGCCCAGTAGGCGCTGTTGTAGCGCAGATCGAGCACGATCTCGTCGGGTAAGCTGTCGCGAATCTGCTGCCACGCGTCGGGGTCGACGCGGTACAGCGCGTTGCCGAGGTGAATGTAGCCGAGCATCCAGCCCGCATAGTTGTAGTTTGCGTCGTCGCAGCGCGTGCAGGCGAGGACCGCAAGAAAGTTGCTCTGCTGCTCGGACGTGATGCCGCGCTGGTGCGAGAGCTCGTGCGCGCAGGTCGAGGCCAGCAGCATCGCGGGCGAGTCCATGTTCACGTTTGACTCGCCCGTGAACGGAAAGTAGAAGCCCGTGAAGTTCATCGCGCTCATGATCTTCGAAAAGAAAATGCCCTTGGGCTTCTGGCCCGGCATGTCGAGGAACGGAAATTCGTCGTACAGGCAGTCATACACCGTGTCGGCGTAGTTAAGAATCTCCTGCCGGTCGGCGGTGAAGAGGCCGTTTTCGTCGCGCGCGATGTGCGTCGACGCCTCGGCGAGATGGTCCGCGAAATACTGCGTGACGCGCACTAAGTCTTCATACGTGACGGGCTCGGGCGAAAGGCCGCTTCTGTCGCAGAAGTCGTCCGCGTAATAGTTCGCGCCCCAGAGAAGCGAGAACGCGGCGCAGACCGTGAGAAACAAGTCGAGCACGAAGAGCGCGCAGCGGTACGCGGCGCGCCCTTTTTGGCGCGACTTTATAAGATAGCGTACCATCAGCACGAGCAGCACGACCGCCGTGACCGCCGCGAGCACATACAGAAGCTCTGCGACCGAAAACGGCAGCGCCGCACACACGCGGCCTAAGAATTGCTCGAAGGGCAGCGTGACCGAATAGACCCAGAAATTGACGGCCGCGCGGTTTCCGCGGATAAGATAGAAAAGCACAAGGACTGCGCCGCAGGCGAAAAGCCAGCGGTGCAGTCCTTTGTTGTCACGGTACAGGGTTTTCATGGGGAGATCAGTCCTTTTTTTCATCCGGAGAGGCGAGCGGCGCGGGGGCGAACATCGCGTCGTCCGTCACGCCCTTTTTCGTGAGGCTGCGGTTCGTGAACCAGTTCACAAGCGAGCTGATGCACGCGAAGATCGGAACGCCGAGGAACATGCCGAGCACCCCGCCGAAGCCGCCGCCGACCACGATGGCCACGATGACCCAGAAGCTCGAAATGCCGGTGGATTTGCCGAGGATCTTCGGCCCCAGAATATTGCCGTCAAACTGCTGCAATGCGATGATGAAGAGAATGAAATAAAGGCACTGCTTGGGGCTGACGAGCAGGATGAGGAATGCGCTCGGAATGGCGCCGAGGAACGGGCCGAAGATCGGAATGATGTTCGTCACGCCCACGAACACCGAAATAATTGGCGTATACGGGAACTTGAAGATCGAGCAGCAGATGAAGCAGAGGATGCCGATGATGAGCGAGTCGAGCAGCTTTCCGCGCACGAAGCCGCTGAAGATACGGTCAGCCTCGGCCACGGCGCGCAGCGTGCGGCGGTACGGCGTTTCGGGCAGAATGGCGTAGAGGATCTTCTTCGACTGCTTGGCAAAGCTCTCCTTGCGCGCGAGCAGATAGACCGAGATCATCATGCCGATGAGAAGGTTCTTGAGGAAGATGACGACGCTCCAGATGCCGCCGGTCACGGCGACGATCGCGACCTGCGCCTGCGGGATGACCGTGTCGGTGACCCACTTGACGAGCTTATCGTAGTAGCCGTTGAGTGCGGAGAGCAGCTGGTCGGAGTAGATGTCGTCAGAGAAGATCGTCTGATTCTCCACAAGGCTGTTGACCCAGTTGTAGACGGTTTTATAATAGCTTTCAAAGTTGTCGGCCAGTGTCTTCGTGCTGTCGACCAGCTCGGGGATGAGGATGCTGAACATCAGGTAGATGAGGGCGATGACGCAGATCCACGTGACGAGGATGCTCAGCCCCCGGACGAGCGAGGACTTGACCTTCGGCAGCCCCTTTTGGATATACCGGTCGAAAAAGTCAACGATGGGGGCGAGAAGGTACGCGAACACAAGGCCGTAGATGACCGGCGAGAGCACGCTCATCAGCTTGTCGAAAAAGTCCAGCAGCACGCGGGACTGGAAAAACGTGTCGTAAAATATCAGCACCGCGCAGGCCGAGACGATCAGCGTTACGCCGAGGTGAAGATAGGTTTTGTTCTGCTTCATGGGCTCCCCCTTTTTTTGGGTAAAATGCGTTAAATGACTGCTAAAAAGATACCAAAAACAGCTTACTATTTTTTGCTGGGAATTGCAACCGCTCATTTCGTGTGTTATGATAATCTTTACTCTCTGTTAATGAAGATGAACAGAACTTGACTTTTTTGGCAGAGGGTGATTTTGACCGACAGGGCGCAGGGTGCTTTGCCGGTCTGATGCTGTGAAGAGCAAACGAGGAGGAACCCATGGACGACAAAAAGCTGCTCTTTATCGTCAATCCCCGCGCGGGAAAGACCAAATCCCTCGCACCGCTGTTTGACGCCGCCGCGATCTATTCCGAGGCGGGCTATCTCGTCTCCGTGCGCAAGACCACGCACCGCGGAGAAGCGACGGAGCTCGCCGAATCGCTCGGGCCGGAATTCGACGTCGTCGTCTGCCACGGCGGCGACGGCACGCTCAACGAAACGGTGAACGGTGTGATGCGCATTCCGCGAGAATACCGCCCGCTCGTGAGCTATCTGCCCGGCGGCAGCACGAACGACTTTGCCGCGAGCCTGAACATCTCGTCGAACCCCGCCGAGGCGGCGGCCTCCGCCATGCGCATGAAGCCGAGATCTCTCGATGTGGGCAAATTCGGCGAGCGGAACTTCGTCTATGTCGCGTCGTTCGGCGCGTTCACAAAAACGACCTACACCGTCCAGCAGGATATCAAGAATATGTTCGGGCACTTTGCCTACTTACTCGAGGGCGTCAAGAATCTCGACACGCTCTGCCCGTACCGCATGAAGATCACGGCGGACGGCGAGGTCTTCGATGGGGAATATCTCTTCGGTGCGATCAGTAATTCGACGTCGATCGCGGGACTGATGAAGCTCTCGCCCGACGAGGTGTCGTTCGACGACGGCAAGTTCGAGCTGCTGCTCGTGCCCGTGCCGCGCACGCCGGCTGCGATGCAGGCGCTCATTTTAGCGCTCATCAACAAGGACTACTACGACTCCGAGGGGCTCATCTTCCGCCACGTCAAGCACGTGACGGCGGAGACGGCCGAGGACATTCCCTGGACGCTCGACGGCGAGTACGACCCCGGCGCGCCGGTCGTGGAGATCGGGATCGAAGATAATGGGGTCACGATGCTATTATGACTTCAAAAAAGAGAGGCTGGCCTATGGGCCAGCCTCTCATAAGGGAAACATTTAAAAGAATCGTTTAGAGCAAGGCAAAAGCACAAGCGGCGCACCAGATTTGGTGCGCCGCTTGTGCTTTTATTTAGGAGCAGCAACCGATATGTGTATTTCTGAAATTTTGCCCAATATCAGTGCTCATACCGGGTCCAGTCGGGGTTTTGTTCATGCCGGTCCAGGTCCCATAGTTTCCAGTCTTGTACTGGAACGCGTGGGAGTTGGTGGCCTCCTGGACCGCCGGGGAGAACCAGTCGCCGGGGTTGCAGTCCGGCCAGGTGTTCATGCCTGCCGGCAGGTCGCTGTTCTCCTCTGGGATGCGGTTCAGCACCCGGTTGATCATGGTCATAGCCTGGGCACGGGTGATGTAGGCATCCGGGCGGAAGGTGCCGTCCTCGAAGCCCTTGATCCAGCCCAAGCTCGGTGGCGCGCGATATACTGCTCCGCCCAATGCCCATCAATGTCGGAGAAAGCTTGCGTATCGCTGATCTCGCCGGTGTGGAACCGGGCGCAGATGGCCGCAAATTGCGCGCGGGTGGTGGGGGCGTTGGGATCAAAGGTAGTACCGCTATGACCCTGCACGATGCCCAGACCCGTCATGGTGGAGATGGCGGTATTTGCCCAATAGTCATCCGGAACATCGGAATAGGTATTGCTGGTCAGAAGATTGCCGTCACGCACCTCATCTTTCAAAAGCCGGAAGAAAACGGCGGCGGTCTCCGCACGGGAGATCAGTCCATTTGGGTAAACATTGCCATCATTGTGACCGACGATATAGGCAAAGTGGTCTTCGCCGTTCAGCAGCTCAGGTGTGGAGCCGCGGTAGTTCCGAACCGTCGCGGCGTTCAGGGCGTGGCCGTCCTGCGTGTCCACCTTTTCAATGGCAAAATAGAAGTAGGTGGTGGTGGAGCCGCCGCCACCGCCGGAATTCTTGTTCCACTTGGCATACAAGGTGATATCCCCTGTGACAGGACTCGTAAAGTCATATTTGGTTTGGCAGGCCGCATCAGTATACCAAAGAACGGTACTCAGTGCAATGGATATTACATAATATTTTCGCGGAACGGGTGATTGACGGGCGCGGTGCTTGACAAGGCGGCGGGGGTTGATATATCCTTTACTGATAATAAAAACAGGGGCGGTGCGCGGTACAGGGCTGCGCTTGGGCTCCTGATGGGTGTAGAAAGGACACGGCAGATGATGAAGATCGGCTTTATCGGCACAGGAAATATGGGCGGCGCGCTGGCGAGCGCGGCGGCCAGAAGCGGCGAGGTGGAGGTGCTGCTCGCCAACCGCACGAAGGCAAAGGCGGAGACGTTCGCAGAGCGCATCGGGGCCGTTGTGAGCAGCAACGAGATCATCGCGCGCGAGGCGGACCACATCTTCCTCGGCGTGAAGCCGCAGATGATCGTGGACGTGCTCAAGGGCATCGCCCCGGCGCTCAAGGAGCGCAAGAGCGCGCCGGTGCTCATCAGTATGGTCACGGGACTGGACATCGCGCGCATTCAGGAGCTTGCGGGCGGGGACTATCCCGTCATCCGCATCATGCCGAACATGCCCGCCGCCGTGGGCGAGGGCGTGATCTTCTATGCGTGCAGCGGCAACTGCGACAAGGCGCAGCAGGAGGCGTTTTTGCGCTACATGGCGCCCGCGGGCAAGCTCTTCCCGCTGGCGGAGGAGCTGCATGCCGCGGGCTCGGCGGTCGCGGGCTGCGGTCCGGCCTTTGCCGCGATCTTCTTAGAGTCGATGGCCGACGGCGGCGTCGCGTGCGGCCTGCCGCGCGCGTCGGCGATCCAGTATGCCGCGCAGATGATGCTCGGCACGGCCAAGATGGTGCTCGAGACGAACCAGCACCCCGGCGTGCTCAAGGACAGCGTCTGCTCGCCCGCCGGTTCGACGATCCAGGGCGTGCGCACGCTCGAAGAGCGCGGCATGCGCGCGGCGGTGTTAGACGCCGTGACCGTGGCCTACGAGAAAAACGTCGAGCTCAAAAAGGCGAGCGACTGAGGCTGCGGCGGAAAGGTATCTTTCCTGCGCGGCAGGCATAGTTTGCTGTGCGGGTATTTCCAGTTTTTTGCAAAAAGTGAGGAATAGATCCTATGGCAGCGATCTCTCAGCAGCTCGCAGATATCACGGTGCTCTCGATCGTGGTGCGCATCCTGCTCTCCACGTTCTGCGCGGGCACGCTCGGCTTTGAGCGCGAGCGGCACAATCAGGCGGCGGGCTTTCGGACGTATATCATCGTGAGCGACGCTTCGGCACTCGTGATGATGACGAATATCTTTGTTGCCGGCCTCGGCGAGACGGACCTTGTGCGCATGTCGGCCTCGGTCATCACGGGGCTGGGCTTTCTCGGCGCGGGCACGATCTTAGTGACGCGCAATCAGGAGGTGCGCGGCCTGACGACCGCGGCGGGCCTGTGGGCGGTCGCCATCATCGGCACGGCGTTCGGCGCGGGTTTTTACGCGGGCGGCATCATCTGCTATGCGTTCATCTTCCTTGCGATGCAAGTGCTGCGGCGCGTGGACCTTCGCATCCGCAAGACGCAGCGCGTCTCCACTGTGTATTTCGAGATGGAGAAAAAGAGCACAGTCGGCCAGATCATCCGCCAGATAAAGGGCCACGGACACTACATTTGGGACCTGAACCTCTTCAGCGAGACGCAGGAGAAGAGCGGCGGCCCCGTGTGCGGCACGTTCACCCTCTGGGTGAACGGCAAAACGACGCTGGACGAGGAGATCCAGGCGCTTGAAGCGCTCGACGGCGTCAGCTATATGACGCTGATGTGAAAACGGAAAAGCAAAAAACGGCGCGGGAGACCGCGCCGTTTTTCTTTGCTGTGCCGCCTTTATACACCTTGTTAAGAAAAAGCCGCGCAGCGGGGCGGAATCCCGCCCGTTCGTCGATTGACAGGGGAAAGTGCGCGCCGTACAATGAAAATTAACACACAAAGAGAGGAAAAATCATGAAATATGTCAAGGAGTTCGGCATCATCCTCATCGTCTCGCTTGTTGGGGAGCTGCTGAATTATTTTTTGCCTCTGCCCGTTCCGGCGAGCATCTACGGCCTTGTGCTGATGTTTCTCTGCCTGATGCTCGGCGTCATCAAGCTCAGCGATGTGCACGACACGGCCTGCTTTCTCATCGAGATCATGCCCATCATGTTCATTCCGCCCGCCGTGGGGCTGATGGCTTCGTGGGACGTCATTCAGGCGAATCTTGTCGCCTATCTCATCATTGCCGCGGTGACAACGATCGTCGTTATGGCCGTGTCCGGCCTTGTGACGCAGGAGGTACTCAAAAAGGGCAAGAAGGGGGCGGAGAAGAAATGACATTTTTTGAACAGTCCGTCTTTTTCGGCGTCTCTGTCAGTCTTGCTGCCTACGGCATCGGCGTGCTGCTGCAAAAAAAGTTCAAGTTCGCACTCTTCAACCCGCTGCTCATCTCGGTGGTGCTGACCATTGCGGTGCTTTTGACGGCGCACATCAGCTACGACACGTTCTACGAGGGCGCGAAGTATTTGAGCTACCTGCTCACGCCCGCGACCGTGTGCCTCGCCGTGCCGCTTTATGAAAAGCTATCGCTTCTGAAGAGCAACTGGAAGGCCATCTTCGCCGGTATTCTCTCCGGCGTCATCACGACGCTTTGCAGCGTGTTTGTGATGAGCAAGCTCTTTCATCTTACACACGAGGAATACGTGACGCTTCTGCCTAAGTCCATCACGACGGCCATCGGCATGGGCGTTTCCGAAGAGCTCGGCGGCTACGTGACGCTGACGGTCGCCATGATCATCATCACCGGCATTTTCGGCAACGTGATCGCAGTTTCGGTGTGCAGGCTTTTCCGCATCACCGACCCCATCGCCAAGGGCGTGAGCATTGGCTCGGCCGCGCACGCGCTGGGCACGGCCAAGGCGCTCGAGATCGGCGAGGTCGAGGGCGCGATGAGCAGCCTGTCCATCGTCGTGGCGGGTCTTCTTACGGTCGTCGGCGCGTCGATTTTTGCCAACCTTATGTAAAAAAAGGGGCATTCGAAAGAATGCTCCTTTTTTGTGCGGTTCCCCCGCGGTGTGCGCAAAATTTGCATTTCTCAAAATGGGAATTCGACATAACGGGCAAAACATTATATAATGTAGGCAGAAAAAACAGAAAAGCAGCCGGTGCGAGCATTCGTGCCGCGACTGCAAAGGATACGCATTAGGAGGCATTGCAATGAACAGAGCAGAACAGGCGGAAAAGACCACAAAGGCGCTGTACGGCGGAGCGTCCGCACTCGGCGTCACCGACCCCGAGTTTGCCGCCATCAAGGAGCGGCTCATCTACGGCGAGGTTTACGCGGAGGAAAAGCTCAGCGCCAGACTGCGCGAGCTGGTCATTTTGGTCGTGGCGACGACGAATCAGACGATGAACGAGGTCAAGCGCCACACCGCCGCGGCGCTCGCGTGCGGCGTGAAGCCTGAGGAGATCAAGGAGGCCGTCTACCACTGCGCGCCGTACATCGGCCTCGGCAAGGCGGAAAACGCCGTGAACGCGGTGAACGCCGTGTTCGCCGAAAAGGGCATCGTCCTGCCGCTCACGAGCGGCCAGACCGTGACGGAGGAGAGCCGCCTTTTAGATGGCATCGCGGCGCAGAAGTCGATCTTCGGCGACCACATCGACGCGATGCGCGCCGCCGCGCCGGAGAACCAGAAGAACATTCAGGACTATCTCTCCGCCTACTGCTTCGGCGATTTTTATACGAGAAAGTTTTTGCCCATCCACGAGCGCGAGCTGCTGACGTTCTCGATCCTCGCTTCTCAGGGCGGCTGCGAAGGGCAGGTCAAGGCTCACGTCGGCGGGAACGCCACCGTCGGCAACGGGAAGGAGGTCCTGCTCGCGGCGCTCACGGTGTGCCTGCCGTATATCGGCTTCCCGCGCACGCTCAACGCGCTTTCCTGCATCAACGAGGTCCTTCCGGAAGCGAAACAGTGAGAAATTTCAATAGATAGGAGTGCAGTAGAATGAAAATCTTAGTTGCCTATTTTTCCGCCAGCGGCCAGACCGCGAAGCTTGCCAAGACCCTCGCCGGTGTGACCGGCGGCGACCTCTTCGAGATCGCGCCCGAGACGGCCTACACCGGCGCCGATTTGGACTGGATGGATAAAAAGAGCCGCAGCACCATCGAGATGAAGGACCCCAAGAGCCGCCCCGCCATCGCGGGCAAGGTCGCGGATATGGCGCAGTACGACACGGTGTTCGTGGGCTTTCCCATCTGGTGGTATCAGGCCCCGCGCATCATCGAGACGTTCCTCGAAAGCTACGACTTTTCGGGCAAGACCGTCATCCCCTTTGCCACCTCCGGCGGCAGCGGCATGGGCGGCGAGGACGTTTTGAGATCCGCTTGCTCGAAGGGGACAAAGTGGCTCCCCGGCAAGCGCCTGAGCAGCCGCGAGAGCATGGCAAGCGTGCAGAAATGGGTCGAGAGCCTGGGGCTGTAAACAAAAAAAGTGGCCCAAGTGAACCTTTAAGCCGTCTGCGGAAAAACAAAAAACGTGCCAAGCGGCGCGTCACAAGTGTTTTCGCTGTGCGAAAACCTTGGTGCACAAGCAATTCACCTGCTTGTGCGCTGTTAAATGTCCCACGGATACCAAAACCGGCGCATTTGCGCCGTGCAAACATTTTGCGCAGCAAAATCTTGGCGGAGGTGGGATTCATTTCCATCGAGCATTTTAATTACCCTTGGGGTGAACGAATGAAATGAGTGAACCAAAAAAATAAGAGACACGCGAAAGCGTGTCTCTTATTTTTTTGGTGGACCTGAAGGGATTCGAACCCACGACCTTACGGATGCGAACCGTACGCTCTCCCAACTGAGCTACAGGCCCAAATAGCAATGCTGGTCTCCCAGCGCGGATTATCATAACACACTTTTTTGAATTTGTGAAGCCCCTTTTTCATTTTTCTGTTGATATTTTTTCTGAAATATAGTAGAATACCATTTGTTCAACAACTCCTCCGCATACAGCTGCGGAACCGGTCTTGCGCAATGGGTACCTGCGAACCATGTCAGGCGGGGAACCGAGCAGCATTAAGCGGGACCATCCATGTGCCGCAAGGACGCCGGTTCCGCAGCTGTATACGGGGGAGTATTTCTATTGTAAGGGAGGGCTGCGGATGTATCAGGCGCTTTACCGCAAGTGGCGTCCCAAAACATTTGCCGACGTGGTTGGTCAGGAGCACATCACCGAGACCTTGCAGCGCCAGGTGGCGGAGGGGCGGCTGTCGCACGCCTATCTTTTCACCGGCACGCGCGGCACGGGCAAGACGACCTGCGCCAAAATACTTGCGCGCGCGGTCAACTGCGAGCATCCGGAAAACGGCAACCCCTGCAACCGCTGTCCGAGCTGCCTTGGCATCGAGAGCGGGCGGCTGCTCGACGTGGTCGAGCTGGACGCGGCGTCGAACAACGGCGTGGACAGCGTGCGCGCGCTGCGTGACGAGGCCATCTATTCGCCCGCGCAGGTAAAAAAACGCGTGTATATCGTCGACGAAGTCCACATGCTTTCGACGCCCGCGTTCAACGCACTGCTCAAGATCTTGGAGGAGCCGCCCGAGCATCTGATGTTCATTCTGGCGACAACGGAGCTGCACAAGGTGCCCGCGACGATTTTGTCGCGCTGCCAGCGCTTTTCATTCCGCCGCATCCAGCCGAAGGACATCGTGGGCAGGCTCAACTACATCGCGGGGCAGGAGAATATCGACTTAAAGGAGGACGGCGCGGCGCTGCTGGCCCGACTGTCGGACGGCGCGCTGCGAGACGCGCTGAGTCTTCTTGACCAGTGCGCGGCCGCGGGCGGCGCGATCGACGCGAACGCCGTGCTCGACGCGGTGGGTTTGGCCGGAAACGTGCAGACCGCACAGCTCATGTCGCTGATCCTGACGCGCGACGCGCGCGGGGCACTCGAGCTTCTCGGCAAGCTCTACGACGGCGGTAAGGATGTGGGCGCGGTGCTCGGCGAGCTCTCGACCCTCTCGCGCGAGCTGCTCATCAGCGCGACGGCGGGGGAGGGCGGCGAGAGCTTACTCAGCGGCGCTTATGACGCCGCAACGCTCCGAAACCTGCGCGCGCAGGGGACGAGCGCACGCTTCATCCAGCTCTGTACGATCTTGCAGGAGACGGCGGCGCAGCTCCAGTTCAGCGTGAACCGCCGCACGGACGCAGAGCTCTGCATTCTGAAGCTCTGCGACGAAACGCTCTCCGGCGACCTGGCGGCGCTCGGCGCGCGCATCGCGCGGCTCGAAGAGCAGATCGCCGCGGGCGTGCAGTTCGCAGCGAAGCATCCCGCATCTGCACCGGCGAGCGCACCCACTCCCGCGGCGGTACAGACGGTCACACCTACACCGGAAAAGGCCGCGGAAGCGCCCACAGAGAGCGCAAAGCCCGCCGAGGAAGCGCCGCTTCCGTGGGACGAGCCGCCGCTGCCCGACGATTATGACGCACCGCCGCCCTACGGCGAGCCGGTCGCGCCCGCACCGAAGGCCGCAGCGCCGAAGATAGCAGCAGCACCCGCGCCCGCGCAGGAAGCGCCGACGAGTGGAGACAGCGGGGACGATGAGATCTTCTACCAGCTCATGGAGAGCTATAAAAACCGTCTGACGCCCGACAAGCGCGCGTTCATCGGCATGGCGCAGGGCGATGTGAAGGATGACCTTCTCACCGTCTACTGCTCGACCGAGGTGCAGAAGTCCATGCTCGACCAGAAGGTCGTGACAGACGTTTTGAGCGAGGTCACGTCCCGCGCAGTTGGACGGGAGATCCGCGTTCGCTTCCTCGTGGGTGAGCGCCCGGGCGCGAAAAAGCGAGACAAGATGCAGGACCTCCTGCGCATGGGCAGTAAATTCGACAATTTTACAGTAAAATAAAAGGAGACAACAACGATGGCAAAGGGTTACAGCGCACGCCGCGGCTTTTCCAACGGCAGCGGCCAGATGCTCAAGCAGCAGCAGATGCAGCAGCAGATCATGAAGATGCAGGAGGACATGCAGAAGGCGCAGCAGGAGGTCGAGGAGAAGACCTTCTCGGCGAGCGTCGGCGGCGGTGTCGTCAGCGCCGAGGTCAACGGCAAGAAGGAAGTCACGAACATCACCATCAAGCCCGAGGCGGTCGACCCCGAGGATGTGGAGATGCTCCAAGACCTCATCATCTTCGCCGTGAACGAGGCGCTCCGCCAGGCCGAAGAGGCGATGGACGGGAAGATGAACGCGCTGACGAGCGGACTCGGACTCAGCGGGTTTGGGTTCTAATCGTTTCCCGAAGGGAAACGATTGAAAGTCCCCACACCGTGTGGGGGACGCGGGTAAAAGGGGGATACTCTCTTTCACGAAAGAGAGTATCCCCCTTTTGATCCCCCGAGAGAAA
>ENA-OWPB01001894-OWPB01001894.1-human-gut-metagenome-genome-assembly--contig:-NODE-1894-length-16537-cov-5.310157_pt1 | contig 16537 bp, 13 predicted proteins | sample MGYA00248260_ERZ651838 | MGnify/ENA primary metagenome ERZ651838 (study PRJEB26924, sample SAMEA4378304) | human gut metagenome | biome: human gut; feature: human-associated habitat; material: faeces...
CTCATCCGGCCCTGCGGGGCCACCTTCCCCCGCAGGGGAAGGCTTGGGGGCGGGCCGGGCGTGCCCAGCCCCTACGGAGTGGCAGGGGTTAGGTTGGTGGTATGGGTGAGGTGCGCGGGCGGCATGTATGCCACCCCTACGGGTAAACCGTTCGTTGTGTGGTTTCCGAGAGGGGCAGGTTTTGGCACAGTCGTATTTCACAGTGCCTCCAGCAGTTGTTCGCGCATCCATTTCAGGATGCGGCGCTCACGGCGGGATATTTGGACCTGCGTTGTGCCAAGAACGCGGGCCGTTTCGCTTTGGGTCCGGCCTGCAAAAAAACGCAGCCGGATAAGCTGGCGGTCTCCATCGCTGAGCCTGTCCATCACCTCCGCAAGGCCGATCCGGTCGGAAAGTGCCTCCTCCGGGGAGTCGATAGGTACATCGAATTCCTTCAGGCCATCCTCATCATCTGTCGGCGTCAGGCTCAGGGCCGGCAGCGAGGCCCGGATGGCGAGGGCGATCTGCTCCGGGGTCGTGCCCAGGGTTTCTGCCAGTTCGGTGACGCCCGGCTCCTGCCCGGTACGCTTCAGACAGCGCTCCCGCTCCTGATTGATCTTCAGTGACAGCTCCTTGAGAGAGCGGCTTACCTTGACTGTGCCGCCGTCCCGGAACAGCTTTTTGATCTCGCCCAGAATGACCGGTACGGCGTAGGTGGAAAAGCAGACGCCGCGGCCGGTGTCAAAGCCATCGCAGGCCTTAACCAGCCCCAGACAGCCCGCAGCGTACAGTTCCTCATATTCGATGCCCCGCCCCTTGAACCTTCCTGCACAGGCGTGTACGAGTCCCAGATTCTTTTCGATAAATTCTTCGCGCGGCAGCTGTCGGATATCGGCAGGCATGGCTGTCCCCTCCTTTTATATATGTAGAGGGTCAGGTGCGGGCCTGCAGGCGCTTTGTCAGGGTCACACGGGTTCCGCGCCCCGGTGCAGACGAAACCCGGACCTTATCCATAAAGCTCTGCATAACAGCAAAGCCGAGGCCGGCTCGTTCCTCGGCGTCACCTGTCGTGAACATCGGTTCCATCGCCTTGGCGACATCCGGGATGCCGACACCACGGTCGGATATCGTAATACGAACGATTCCACCCTCATAGATGGCTGCCGTCACTGTCACAGGGCCAATATGATCCGGATAGGCATGTACGATACAGTTGGTCACGGCCTCCGACACTGCTGTTTTTATATCCGCCAGCTGGGGCACAGTCGGATCCAGCTGGACCAGAAACGCCGCCAGCGCGGCGCGGGCAAAGCCCTCATTGACAGAGCGCCCCGCGAAGGTAAGCTTGACCTGATTGAGCATCTTCATCGTCTTTTCCTCCGTTCAGGCGTAGGTTATGTGAGCAAGATCGAGCATTCGCTGCACCGCCCGGGGCGGATTCTGGACGGTCAGCCGTCCGCCCAGCGCGCCGATATGCCGGCCGCGCCCCAGAATAAGCCCCACACCGGAGGAGTCCATAAAGGTGACGCCCGAGAAATCCAGCGTCAGCAATTCCGGAAGGCGGTCATCTATCTGCGCATCGATCTCCCGCCGCAGCGATTGGGCGGCGTGGTGGTCGATCTCGCCGCTGAGGTAGGCGGCAAGGGTGCCGCTGCCCGGGATGAAGGTTACTTTGGCCATGGAAGGTTGTCCCCTTTTGTAATAGAGTTGCAGCAGGTTGGTGGTTGCGGGCCGGGATGGATAAAATTCCCCCCACAGCATAAAGAAAAGCCTGTACCGTTATGATACAGGCTTCAGGGTGCATATTTTGTTGGAATTGTGCGGGCGGTTGTTATTTTTCTGCTTCCTTAAGCAGCCAGGGGCGGGCCTCCGCCGCAAGATAAAGCGAGCCGCAGACCACAACGCCGGCCAGATTGTTCTCATCGGCATAGTCAATGGCCTTGCGCAGGGCATCCTGCACATTGTCAGCAGCCTCGGCATCCATGTGGAAGCGCGCTTCCTTCTGCAAGTCCTCGGCGCTCAGTGCGCGGGGGCAGTTGGGGGTGACGGTGTAGACCTTGGCAAAGCAGGGGGCCAGATCAGAGAGCATCTCCTTGTAATCCTTGTCGGCCAGTACGCCAAGCACGCCAACAAGGTTTTCCTCAAAATCGGCGCGGGTCAGGGTCGCAGCCAGCATTTTAGCGCCGTCCGGGTTGTGGCAGCCGTCCAGCAGCAGGAGCGGATGGCGGCGCAGCACCTCAATGCGGGCGGGCATCCGCGCATTGGCAAGGCCCTGCAGAATGGCATCATCCGAGATCTCATAGCCATATTCACGCCAAAGGGCCAGCGCGATCTCCACCGCCATGGCCGCATGGTTGGCCTGATGGGTGCCGGGCAGCCCGAGGGCTGCCCGATAACCGCCGTAGTCGATGCGGTTTTCCAGCCGCTTGCCGCGCAGCAGGGTCAGATCATCCTTGTCGGGCGTGATGATGCTGGTGTGGGCTTCGGCCGCAGCGGTCAGGATCGGCCCCATCGCCTCGGCAGGCTGGTCGGGGTAGTTAACAACGACCGCGCCCTCCTTGATGATGCCGGCCTTTTCAGCGGCGATTTTGTCCAGCGTGTCCCCCAGAATCTCCATATGGTCATAGCCGATTTTTGTGATGGCGGCCACAAGCTTGTGCGGCACGATGTTTGTGGCATCGCAGCGGCCGCCCAGACCGGTTTCCAGCACCACAAGGTCGCACTTTTCGCGTGCGAACCAAAGCAGTGCCAGTGCCGTGACAGCCTCGAACTCAACGGGCTTTTCACCGCCCTCGGCCTCGATGGCATCCGCTGCATCCATGACCTTCTTCGTCAGGCTGGCCAGCGTGCGGGGCGGGATCATCTCGCCGTCGATCTGGAACCGCTCACGGAAGTCCACCACATAGGGGCTGATGGTCAGGCCGGTCTTATAGCCTGCCGCCGTCAGGATCGCAGAGGTCATCGCCGCAAGGCTGCCCTTGCCGTTTGTGCCCGCAATATGGATGCACTGCAGCTCCTTTTCCGGGTTGCCCAAGTGGTCCATCAGATTTTGCATGCGGGCAAGGCCGGGTTTCCCCTGCCCCATGCGCGGCAGGGCGTGCAGGGCCTCGATTGCCTGTTGGGTCGTCATTCTTCGTCCTCCTCATCGTATTCGTCATCATCGGGTTCCGGGCGGTTCAGCTGTGCCTCGTGGGCACGGTGGGCGGCGCGGCGGGCCAGCCGCTCATGCTCACGGCGGCGCAGTTCCTCACGCTCTGCGCGCAGGGCGCGGTTTTCCCGCTCAACGCGGGCAAAGGCAGTGATGCCGCGAACGATCAGCAGAATAACCAGCGCCGCCAGCAGACCTGCTGTCACACCGGCCATGTCGATCCAGACATCCACCACCGACGAGCTGCGGCTGATGCTGCGCAGCTGGATCGTTTCGTCCATCAGCGCTGTTGTCATACCGCCGAGCAGCGGCCAGCTCATATGCCGTACAAAATGCTTTGTGTATACGCGGATGCAGAGCATCAGCAGGAAGCCCTCCAGCGCAAACTCTGAAAAATGTGCCAGCTTGCGCACGGTATGCTCTGACAGCGGGCCGAGATGGACTCTGGCCAGCAGGTTGTTGATATAGACCATGACCGCCTGACTGCGGGCTGAGGATACGGTTCCGCTTTCCATCGAATTGCGGAAGATAAATGCGATGCAGGCGATGAGCGCCGCCGTAAAGATCACGCGGAACACGATCAGCCACGGGCTTGTTTTCTCTCTTTCCATAATTCTCCTTTATCGCTCACTACTCCTCTATGAACTGACATTATAGCACCCGCGGGCAGCCAGAGCAAGTAAATTGGCGTAAATTTTGCATACTGCAGCAAGATCGGCTTGTCAGGATGCGCGCTGCGTGGTATTCTTAGGGCAAAAGAAAAAACGACTGCTGGGAGGCACCCATGAACATCCAGATCTTCGGCACAAACAAAAGCTTTGACACCAAAAAGGCGCAGCGCTGGTTCAAGGAGCGCGGCATCAAATTCCAGATGATCGACATGAAGGAAAAAGGCATGAGCCGCGGCGAGTTCGACAATGTCTGCCGCGCCGTCGGCGGGTGGGCGCAGCTTGTCGATGAGAGCGCAAAGGACAAAGACACGCTGGCACTGCTGCAATGGCTGGACGAAAGCCAGCAGGCGGACAAGCTGTTTGAGAACCAGCAGCTCATCCGCCTGCCCATTGTGCGAAACGGCAGGCTGGCCACCGTGGGGTACTGCCCCGATATATGGGAAAAGTGGGCGTGAGCGCATTTATTATCCGGCGATGCCCTTGACAAATTCCCCGCACTGCGGTACATTATAAGATACAAATGCAGTGCGAAAGAGTGTGCCCGAATCGTACTTTTGCAGCAAGCCGGGGGTTGATGCAAGCCCGGCAGAGCGCGGCGGGCGCTGTCACTTTCAAGCAGATGCGGTGAGAGGGGTGCTTCCCCTGCCAGCCGCATCCGGGTTTGCCGCCGTTATCCGGGCAGGCGGGCTGTTCGGCCTGCCGCAAAGCGGCCCGTAGCCGGGCAACTTGGGTGGTACCGCGACTTGAATTGATTCAGGCCGTCCCATGATAACTCATGGGGCGGCTTTTCTTTTTGCGCAAAGCGCCCCGCACATTTATCAGGAGGTTTTATCACATGCCGAAAGAACTCGCCAAACAGTATGCCCCGCAGGGCACCGAGGACCGCATCTATCAAAACTGGTGCGACAAGGGCTATTTCCACACTCAGGTCGACCGCAGCAAAAAGCCCTTTACCATCGTAATGCCGCCGCCGAATGTCACCGGCCAGCTGCACATGGGTCACGCCATGGACGAAACCTGGCAGGACATTCTGACCCGCTACAAGCGGATGCAGGGCTATGCCGCTCTGTGGGTGCCCGGCACCGACCATGCCTCCATTGCGACCGAGGCCAAGGTCGTGGCCAAGATGCGCGAGGAGGGCCTGACCAAGGAGATGGTCGGACGCGATGGCTTTTTGGAGCGTGCTTGGGACTGGAAGAACACCTACGGCAACCGCATCGTCAGCCAGCTGAAAAAGCTGGGCTGCTCCTGCGACTGGCAGCGCGAGCGCTTCACGATGGACGAGGGCTGCTCTGACGCCGTCAAGGAGGTGTTCGTCCGCCTGTACAACGAGGGGCTGATCTACCGCGGCAACCGCATGGTCAACTGGTGCCCCCACTGCAACACTTCGATCTCGGACGCCGAGGTTGAGTATGAGAGCAAGGACGGCAGCTTCTGGCACCTGCTCTACCCGGTCAAGGAGACCGGCGAGATGCTGGAGCTGGCCACCACCCGCCCCGAGACGATGCTCGGCGATACCGCCGTTGCCATCAATGCGGAGGACCCGCGCTACAAGCACCTGCACGGCTGCCATGTCGTGCTGCCCCTGCTGGGCCGTGAGATCCCCATCGTCTGCGATGAGCATGCCGACATGGAAAAGGGCACCGGCGTTGTGAAGATCACCCCCGCCCACGACCCCAACGACTTCGAGGTCGGCAAGCGCCATGACCTGCCGATGATCCGCGTGCTGACCTACGACGGCCGCATGACCGGTGCTGCCGACAAGGCCGCCGTGGATGCCGAGAAGGCCGCTGGCCGCGCAGCCGCCGATGAGCCGGATGTTCTGGACTGCGGCAAATACGCCGGTATGACCGCGCTGGAGGCCCGCAAGGCCATTCTGGCCGATCTGGAGGCATGCGGTGCGCTGAAGGAGACCGAGCCGCTGACCCATGAAGTCGGCACCTGCTACCGCTGCCACTCCGTCATTGAGCCGATGGTCTCCAAGCAGTGGTTCGTCAAGATGGAGCCGCTGGCCAAGCCCGCCATCGAGAGCGTTGAGAAGGGCGAGATCAAGTTCGTGCCCGACCGCTTCACCAAGAACTACATCAACTGGATGAAGGGCGGCCGCGACTGGTGCATCAGCCGCCAGCTGTGGTGGGGCCACCAGATCCCTGCATGGTACTGCGATGACTGCGGCGAGACTGTAGTTTCCAAGGATGCTCCCTGCAGCTGCCCCAAGTGCGGCAGCACCAAGCTGACCCAGGACCCTGACACGCTGGACACCTGGTTCAGCAGTGCGCTGTGGCCCTTCTCCACGCTGGGCTGGCCCAACGAGGACGCCGAGGACTACAAGTATTTCTACCCCACCAATACGCTGGTCACCGGCTATGACATCATCGGCTTCTGGGTGTCCCGCATGATCTTCTCCGGCCTGGCCTACACCGGCAAGGCACCGTTTGACACAGTGCTGATCCACGGCATCGTCCGTGACAGTCAGGGCCGCAAGATGTCCAAATCTCTCGGCAACGGCATCGACCCGCTGGAGGTCATTGAGCAGTACGGCGCAGACGCTTTGCGCATGATGCTGATCATCGGCTCCACTGCGGGCAACGATATGCGCTACAGCGATGAAAAGGTGCTTGCCTGCCGCAACTTTGCCAACAAGCTGTGGAATGCCTCCCGCTTTGTGCAGATGAACCTGCCCGAGGACTTTGAGCCGGGCCTGCCCGCCGAGGATCTGCTTGACATGAGCGACAAGTGGATTCTGTCCGAGCTGGCCAAGGTCGCCGCCGAGGCCACCGCCAACCTTGATAAGTATGAACTGGGTCTGGCCGCCGAGAAGGTCGAGAACTTCATCTGGGAGGTCTACTGCGACTGGTATATCGAGATCTGCAAGACCCGCCTGAACGGCGAGGACGCGGCCGCCGCCGATGCAGCCCGCAAGGTGCTGGTCTATGTGCTGGACAAGGCGCTCAAGCTGCTGCACCCCTTCATGCCGTTCATCACCGAGGAGCTCTATCAGGCCCTGCCCGGCAGCGGCGAAACCATTATGACCGAGAAGTGGCCCGGCGATGAGAACATGAAGATCTGGGCCGAGGATTGCGCTGACTTTGAAAAGCTGATGGACTACATCAAGGCTGTCCGCGCCATGCGTGCCGAGATGAATGTTCACCCGGCCAAAAAGACGAGCATGATCATCGAGACCGCCAGCCCGGCCGCCTTTGAGAAGGGCGGCGCCTATCTGGCCCGCTTCGCCTTTGCGACCGATGTGACTGTCACCGGCAAGTACACCGGCAGCACCGAAGGCATGGTCAATGTGGCCACCCCCGATGCCAAGGGCTTTATCCCGATGATGGAGCTGATCGACCGTGAGAAGGAGCTGGCCCGCCTGAACAAGGAGATGGCGAAGGCCGAGAAGGAGCTGACCATGTTCGAGAATCAGCTCAAAAACCCGAAGTTTGTCGAGAAGGCCCCCGCCAAGCTGGTGGAGGAGACCCGCGCCAAGCTGACCGCCGCTCAGGATAAGCTGGCCAAGCTCAAGGAGAGCATCGCGGCGCTGGGGTAAGTCTGAAGGCTTTCCCCGTAAAGGAAGCTGTCACCGCAGGTGACTGATGAGGGCAGCGTTCCCGCAGTTGCTCGTTCACGGGCAATACTGGCACGCTCGCCCCTCATCCGGCCCTTCGGGCCACCTTCCCCCGCATGGGGAAGGCTTTTCAGCCACAAACAAAAATAACCCCGCCCCGTCAGGAGTTGCATCCTGACGGGGCGGGGTTTTCTCGTTACAGCACAAAAATCGCAGGGAAAAGTTTCAAAGCAAATTACTTGCGGCGCTTGCCCTTGCCGCACTTGCGGGTGTTGGCCTTGGCAGCAGCAGTCTTAACGGCCTCAACAGCCTTCTCAGCGGCAGGCTTCACAGCCTCAACCGTCTTTTCGACAACAGGCTCGGTGGCCTTGACAGCCTTCTCAACAACAGGCTTTGCGGCCTCAACGGCCTTCTCGGCGGCGGGCTTCACAGCCTCGACCGTCTTTTCAACAACAGGCTCAGCAGCCTTGACAGCCTTCTCGACAACAGGCTTCGCGGCCTCAACGGTCTTTTCGACAGCGGGCTTGGCAGCCTTGACGACCTCGGTAGCAGCCTTCTCGGCAGCGGCCTTGGCCTTGACAGTGGTGGCCTTGACGCTGGTCTTGGGCTTGCGGGTCACCTCATCAATGGTCCAGAACTGGTTATCGCCGTTGACATCGGCCCAGATCTGCAGCACAGTGCCGTTCTCGGTAGCCATGCCGGGGTCCAGCAGTTTGCCGGCCAGGTTGGACTTGATCTTGACGCGGCCGTCGTTGGTAGGCTCCACGACCCACAGCTGGCTGGAGGCCTGTGCGCCCTCCCACTGGTGAACGCGGGTGCCGTCGCTGACGCCGCCCATATCCAGATCCATCATCTTGCCGGTGAAACGGTTCTGGATGCGGTAGACGCCGTCGCCCGCTGCGACAAAGCCCCACTGCTGCCACTCAAAGTTGGCATTGTCCATCAGCTGGATCTTTGCGCCGTTGTCGATGTTATAATCAGCAACCTCAACGACCTTGCCGTTGGCGGCGCTGATGGTGTAGAACTTACCCGCGGTAAGTACGGTCTGTGCGATCTTCTTTCTGGGTGCCATAATGCAATACCCTCCTGTTTATCATAAAAAGTAAACTACCTTTAGGGCGGCCATTTTTTCCCTCAGGCCGCAGCGCAAGACACTGCATTTTGCGTGTCTACGCATCCTATTATAACCACTTTTTTCCTGTCCGTCAACTTTTTCGCGCTGTTGCGGCATTTTGCACAAAAACCGCCGGGGCAGCACAAGCTATCCCGGCAGTTTTGATTGATTTCAGGCTGATTTGCGACCTTTTTCGACCGCTGCAGTATCAGCTGTTCTCGGCAAAATTGCCGGTGTACAGCCGGTAATAGCGCCCCTTCTGGGCGATCAGCTCGTCATGGGTGCCACGCTCAATGATACGGCCCTGCTCCAAAACCATGATGCAGTCGGAGTTGCGCACCGTGGACAGGCGATGGGCAATGACAAAGGTGGTGCGGCCGTACATCAGGCCGTCCATGCCGTCCTGCACAAGCTTCTCGGTGCGGGTGTCGATGGAGGAGGTTGCCTCATCGAGGATCAGCACCGGCGGGTCGGCAACAGCGGCGCGGGCGATGGCCAGCAGCTGGCGCTGGCCCTGGCTCAGGTTCGTGCCGTCACCGGTCAGCATCGTGTTGTAGCCCTCAGGCAGATGCTTGATGAAGGTATCGGCGTTCGCCAGTCTGGCGGCGGCCATGCACTCCTCATCGGTGGCGGTCAGGCGGCCGTAGCGGATATTCTCCATAACCGTGCCGGTAAACAGGTGGGTATCCTGCAGCACGATGCCCAGCGAGGAGCGCAGCGCGTCCTTCTCAATGGCCTTGATGTCCAGACCGTCATAGTAGATCTGGCCCTTCTGGATATCGTAGAAGCGGTTGATCAGGTTGGTGATGGTCGTCTTGCCGGCGCCGGTGGAGCCGACAAAGGCGATTTTCTGGCCCGGGCGGCCGTAGAGGTTGATGTCGTGCAGAACGATCTTCTTCTCATCATAGCCGAAATCAACATCCTTAAAGACGATGTCACCCTTCAGCTCCGTGTAGCTGGGCTTTCCGTCAGCACCCACATGCTTCCACGCCCATGTGCCGGTGGACTCGTTCGTCTCGGTGACGGAATCGTCCGCCAGATATTTCGCATGGACCAGCGTCACATCGCCCTCGTTGACCTCAGGCTTCTCGTCCAGCAGGGCAAAGATACGCGCACCGCCTGCCAGAGCCATGACGACCGAGTTCAGCTGCATCGAAATCTGGGTGATCGGCTGGTTGAAGCTCTTGTTGAAGGTCAGGAAGCTGGCCAGCTTACCCAGTGTCAGGCTGCCGCCGACGCCGCTGATGGCCAGCGCACCGCCGACCACCGCGCACAGCACATAGGACAGGTTGCCCAACTGGCCGTTGACCGGCATCGCCACCAGAGAGTAGGCGTTTGCCTTGTCAGCGCTGTGGAACAGCTCATCATTGAGCTTGTCGAACTCGTCGATGGCGATCTGCTCATGGCAGAACACCTTGATGACCTTCTGGCCGTTCATCATCTCCTCAATGTAGCCGTTGACCTTGCCCAATTCCTGCTGCTGCTTGAGGAAGTATTTGCCGGAGTTTCCGGTCAGATACTTCGTGGCCAGCATCATAACGCCGACCATCACCAGCGTAAGCAGGCTCAGGGGAACGCTCAGGTAGAGCATCGAGAGGAATACGCTGACCACCGTAATGATGGTGTTGACAAGCTGCGGCAGGCTCTGGCTGATCATCTGGCGTAGGGTGTCGATGTCGTTGGTGTAGATCGACATGATGTCACCGTGGGCGTGGGTATCAAAATATTTGATAGGCAGCGTCTGCATGTGGGTGAACAGCTCATCGCGCAGGCTCTTCAGACTGCCCTGCGTGATGGTTGCCATCAGGCGGTTCTGCACAAAGACAGCGATAATGCCCACCGCGTAGAACCCTGCCACGCGCAGAATCGCATGGAACAGGCCGGAGAAATCGTTACTTCCATCCTTCAACAGCGGCAGAATGTACCCGTCAATGAGGGTCTGCATGAACAGTGTGCCCTGCACCTGGGCAAACACCGCCAGCAGAATGCAGCAGAGCACGATGATGACCTGCGCCTTGTACTGGTTCATGACATACCCGAGGATACGCTTGAACACCTTGCCGGGATTTTCGACCTTGGGGCGGGGGCCGTTACTGCGTCCGCCGGGGCCGACTTTTACCACTTTCGCTTGCTGTGCCATCAGGCTTCCCCTCCCTTCTCATCAAAATCGCCGGAGCCCTTGGTCTGGCTGTTGTAGACATCCTGATAGATCGCGTTGTTTTTGAGCAGGTTGGCGGGGGTGTCAAAGCCGCTGACCCTGCCGTTGTCAAGCACAAGGACCCGATCCGCATTCTCAACGGAGGAGATGCGCTGGGCAATGATAAACACCGTCGTGCCGGGGATCTTCTCGGCAAAGGAGTGGCGGATCTTCGCATCCGTGGCGGTATCGACAGCGGAGGTCGAGTCATCCAGAATCAGGATGCGGGGCTTTTTCAGCAGTGCGCGGGCAATGCAGAGGCGCTGCTTCTGGCCGCCCGAGACATTGTTGCCGCCCTGCTCGATGTGGGTCTGGTACTTATCGGGGAAGCGCTCGATAAACTCATCGGCACAGGCCTGCTGGCAGGCCTCCACGATCTCGGCATCGGTGGCGTTGGGGTTGCCCCAGCGCAGGTTGTCAGCAATCGTACCGCTGAACAGCTCGTTCTTCTGCAGCACCATGGCCACATTGTTGCGCAGGGTGTCCAGATCATAGCTGCGGACATCTACACCGCCGATGATGACGCGGCCCTCGGTCGCATCGTACAGGCGGGGCAGCAGCTGCACCAGACTGGACTTGGCCGAGCCGGTGCCGCCGATAATGCCAATCGTCTCGCCGGAGCGGATGTCGAGGTCAATATCCTCCAGCGCCTTCTCGCCGTCCTTCTTGTAGGCAAAGCTGACATGGTCGAATCTGACCGAGCCGTCCTTGACCTCCATGACGGGGTTCTCACCATTCTTCAGGTCGGACTGCTCGTCCAGAACCTCAGCCACACGCCTTGCGGAGGCCATAGACATCGTGATCATAACAAAGACCATCGAGAGCATCATCAGGCTCATCAGGATGTTCATGCAGTAGCTCAGCATGCTCATCAGATCGCCGGTGGTAAAGACGGTCGCGCCGGAGCTGACAATGAGCTGTGCGCCCAGCCAGGAGATCAGCAGGATGCAGCTGTAAACGGTCAGCTGCATGAGCGGGGCGTTCCACGCAAGGATCATCTCGGCGCGCATAAGCAGGCGGCGGACATTCTCGCTGGCCTTTTTGAACTTTTTGCCCTCAAAATCCTCACGGACATAGGCCTTAACTACGCGGATGGCGGAGACATTCTCCTGCACGCTCTCGTTCAGGTCGTCATATTTACGGAAGGCCTCGCTGAAATATTTGGTGGCGCGGCTCATGATAAAGACGAGCGCGCCGCCCAGCAGGATAACAGCGGCCAGATAGACGCTTGCCAGCTCACGATTGATGGCGAAGGACATGATCAGCGCCACGATCATGCTGGCAGGCGCACGGATCGACATGCGCAGCAGCATCTGATAGGCGTTCTGGATATTCGTCACATCGGTGGTCATGCGGGTGACAAGGCCCGCCGTGGAGTATTTGTCGATGTTGGCAAAGCTGAAGGTCTGGATGTTGCGGAACATCGCGCGGCGCAGGTTGCGGGCAAAGCCGGTGGCCGCATGTGAGCCGGCAACAGCGCCCAGAATACCGAACAGCAGGCCGAACAGCGCCGCCACGATCATCTGTGCGCCGACCGTGTAGATGACCTGCATATTGCCCGGCGTAACGCCGTTGTCAATGATGGAGGCCATCAGCCGCGGGATGATCATTTCCATGATGACCTCCGCGATCATAAAGACCGGTGTCAGCACGGATACCAGCCGAAAGCCTTTTGTTTCGCGTCCGAGTGTTTTTAACAAGTGGTATTTCCCCTCTCTTGTGTTATATTTCCTTCTTCCAGGATATGCTGCGCGTTTTTCAGCGTCAGTTCCAGCACAGCGCGGGCCGCGGCGGTCTGCTGCGGGTCAATGCCGGCCTGCAGGTCATCCTCAAACTGTGCAATGCAGGCTTCGATCTGTTCATGGCAGGCACGGCCCTTGTCTGTGGCCACCAGCCGTTTCAGGCGGGCGTCCTTCTCAACCGCACAGCGGGTGATAAACCCGTCCTGCTCCATCCCCTGCAGCATTGCCGTCACGCTTGAGCGGCGGATATTGAACCACTGCTCAATATCGCGCTGGTATACATCCCGCCCGCTGCGGTTGCCGCGGACGATGTCGCCCAGCACCATGCCCCGCACACCGGAAAGATCCGGGTTGACGCCGGATATGCGGGCATCGAGCGCCCTGCGTATGACCCGCGAGGTCTGGTTCAGCAGCGCGCCGAAGTGAACATTGGCACAGCAGCCGCATTCATTTTGCGATTCATCGCACATTTCTTCCCTCCTGTTCTGATTTTCGGGCAAAAATCAGTTAGCTTTCTAATTGTTCGTAACCTAACTGTTCGTTTGCGTACTTTACAAGTATAGCACAGGTTTGGGGAATGTCAAGAGGGATTTTCAGCTTGTGCCTGCGTTGTTTTCCGGTTCCACCCCCAGATACGGCAGCGCCTTTTTCAGCACCTCGGCACAGACCGGGCCGGAGAGTGCGCCGCCGCTGGTGGTCCAGCTGTGGGGTTCGTCCAGACAGACCAGCACCGCAATTTTGGGGTCGTCTATGGGCGCGACCGACACAAAGCTGGCGATGCGCGCCCCCTCGTTGGCGCTGTCCAGCTTCTGGCTGGTGCCGCTTTTGCCGCCGACACGGTAGCCCGCCACAGCCGCCTGCTTGCCGGTGCCGCTGGTCACGACGCCCTCCATCAGGCGGCACATCGTGGCCGAGGTTTCCTCGCTGATGACCTGCCGCTTGACCACAGGCTCTATCTCCTTTATGACTTGCCCGTCCGGCGCCGTGATCCTGCTGACGAGATACGGCTGCATCAGCTTCCCGCCGTTGACCACCGCGCAGACAGCCGTAAGCATCTGCAGGTAGCTCACCTTGCTGCTCTGCCCGAAGGAGCAGCTCGCCAGCTCCACCGGGCCCATCCGGTCGGCGGTGTAGTACTCGCTGCGGCGTATCTCGCCCGGCAGGTCGATGCCGGTCGGCGCCCGCAGCCCAAATGCCGCGAAATACTCACAGAAGCGCTCCTTGCCAAGCCTCGCACCGATCTGGATAAAGCAGGGGTTGCAGCTGACGGCCAACCCTTTGGCAAAGGTCTCGCTGCCATGGATATGGCCGTTGGCGCAGCGGAACCGTGTGCCCGCCACCGTGATCCTGCCCGCGCAGGTGAAATAATCCGTGGCCTTGCAGGCACCGCTGTCCAGGGCCGCCGCAGCCGTGATAAGCTTGAACACACTGCCCGGCTCGTACAGGTCGCTGATGGCCTTGTTGCGCCACTGCGCCTGCTGCGCCCGCTGCAGGGCGGCGCTGCGTTCCTCGCCCTGCAGGGCGTTCACCGTGTCGCGGGCTTCCTTGTTTATAAGGCTGCGCGGCGCGTTGGGGTCGTAGTCCGGCTGGCAGGACATTGCCAGCACCGCGCCGGTGTGTACATCCATAACGATGCCGACACCCCGCTCGGCGACATGATGCTCGGCCACGGCGGCGGACAGCGCACTTTCCAGCCAGTGCTGGATCTGAGCATCGATCGTCAGGGTCAGCGTGTTGCCGGGCACCGCATCCACAAGGGTCTGGTAGTGGGTGGGCATGTCGTAGCCCCATGCGTTTTTGGCGGTCAGGATGCGTCCGTTCTCCCCTGTCAGTTCGTCATTGTAGCGCAGCTCCAGCCCCCACAGCCCCGCATTGTCCACATCGGTAAAACCGAGGATGCCGCCCATAAAATTTCCCTGCGGGTAGACGCGCTTGGTATCCTGCCGGATCTGAACACCCTGCACACTATTGTCGCGGCACCAGTCCCGGACCGCATCGGCCATCGCCTTGTCCACGCGGCGGCGCAGCAGGCAATCGTTGGAGGTCCGCTGGCTGAATTTTGCCAGTGTCTCGGCGTAGTCCAGCTCCAGAATCTCGCTCAGCGCCCTTGCGGCAGGCTCCACGGCTTCATCCGCCATCTCCCGCGGGGCGGCGCGGATCGTCCAGCAGGTCTCACTGGCCGCAAGCAGCGTGCCGTCCGCAGCATAGATCTCTCCGCGCGCGGCAGGAAGCGTGGCCCCGCGCAGCTGCTGGTCGGCGGCGCGCAGCGCATAGCCGCCGGGGTCGCGCAGCATCAAAACAAAAAGCCGCACCGCCAGCCCGCCCAGACACCCGACCGCCAGCACCGCCGCCAGCAGCCGCGTGCGCAGGCGCATTTTTGTGTTCAGCTGCGGTGTGATATGACGCATAGCACCAGCCCCCTTCCCCATACGATAAGCGTATGAGGACCCGACTGGCAAAATGCCGAATAATCGCGGAGAAGTTCTCCGTATTGACGATTGACCTTTTAGACAGAAAAGAGGTATACTGTTAATACTTAATTGTGACATTTAATTGTCAAAGTACGGAGCATTATTATAAGGAGGCAATCCCTATGGCTAGATTTACTTTACCCCGCGACCTTTACCACGGCCCCAATGCACTGGAGGCATTGAAAACCCTGCCCGGCAAGCGCGCCATGATCTGCGTTGGCGGCGGCTCCATGAAGCGTTTCGGCTTTCTGGATCGCGTAGAGGCTTACTTAAAGGAAGCCGGCATGGAGGTCGAGCTGTTTGAGGGTATCGAGCCAGATCCCTCCGTCACCACCGTCATGAAGGGTGCCGAGGCAATGCTGAAGTTTGAGCCCGACTGGATCGTAGCGATCGGCGGCGGCTCCCCCATTGATGCAGCCAAGGCGATGTGGATCAAGTATGAATACCCCGAGATCACCTTTGAGGAGATGTGCAAGGTGTTCGGCATCCCGCCGCTGCGCCGCAAGGCACACTTCTGCGCCATCTCCTCCACCTCCGGCACTGCGACCGAGGTAACGGCCTTCTCGATCATCACCGACTATGACAAGGGCATCAAGTATCCCATCGCTGACTTTGAGATCACCCCCGATGTCGCCATCGTTGACCCCGAGCTGGCCCACACCATGCCCAAAAAGCTGGTCGCCCACACCGGTATGGACGCCATGACCCATGCGATTGAGGCGTATGTCTCCACCGCCAACTGCGACTTTACCGACCCGCTGGCCCTGCATGCCATTGAGATGATTCAGGCGGATCTCGTCGGCAGCTACAACGGCGATATGGAAAAGCGCGATGCCATGCACAACGCACAGTGTCTGGCCGGCATGGCCTTCTCCAACGCGCTGCTGGGCATCGTCCACAGCATGGCCCACAAGACCGGCGCCGCCTTTGCTGATTACGGCGCTCACATCATCCACGGTGCTGCCAACGCCATGTACCTGCCCAAGGTCATCGCCTTCAACGCCAAGGACCCCACCGCCAAGGCACGCTACGGTGTCATCGCCGACAAGATGCATCTGGGTGGCAGCAATGACGATGAGAAGGTCGCGCTGCTGATCAAATACCTGCGCGGCATGAATGACGACCTGAACATTCCGCACTGCATCGGCCACTACGGCCCCGACTCCTACCCCTGCGAGCAGGGCTTTGTCCCGGAGAATGTCTTCCTTGAGAGACTGCCCGAGATTGCCAAGAACGCCATCGCAGACGCCTGCACCGGCTCCAACCCGCGCCAGCCGAGTCAGGAGGAGATGGAAAAGCTGCTGAAGTGCTGCTACTACGACACCGAGGTCGACTTCTAAACTTTATACCAAAAAACCGGGTCCCCGCTGCGGGGCCCGGTTTTTTTGCTGCCCCAAACCGGGCAATATCCATCCGATTGCAAATTTTGTGCCATCGGCAGCCAGACAGCAAATTTGCGCAATTTTTGCCTGTTTGTCTTGCTTTTTATCAATTGCATCACCGCGGATGTTGGGCTATAATGATACATAATTCGTGCAGATATTGTGCCTTTTGGGTTTAGGAAAATGAAGGAGGAACTCCCGGTATGGGTACCGCAACGCAAGCAAAGGCGCCGCTTTTTACGCGGTCTGCGCTGGTGGCGCTGATCTGGCC
>ENA-OWPB01001899-OWPB01001899.1-human-gut-metagenome-genome-assembly--contig:-NODE-1899-length-16482-cov-4.178608_pt1 | contig 16482 bp, 14 predicted proteins | sample MGYA00248260_ERZ651838 | MGnify/ENA primary metagenome ERZ651838 (study PRJEB26924, sample SAMEA4378304) | human gut metagenome | biome: human gut; feature: human-associated habitat; material: faeces...
TTCAGGTAACAAGTTTTATATTATTTTACTTGTCTACCTAAAAGGGAGCATATCATTTTACACTAGGTCCTTCCAATTACACTTATGGATGGTTTATGCCTGCAAAGGAAAATGCGTTTGATTTATCTCTTTATCCAAAATATAATCAAGGAGAGGATTTGTTTGATGCTATTATAGAATTAGGAAAAGATGCAGTATATCAATTTGATTTTTATGAAAAACTGGATGCTCTTATGGAAGAAAACTCTCACCCATTATGCACTTTTATTTCTGATACAATAAATGCATTGGTTGATTATTTCATTGCAGGTTTTCCTACATCAGAAATGGCTAATAAACAAGCCGTTTTATTAAAGGAAATACAAGAATCTTCAATCGAACTTATGGATTACAGTATAAAATCTTCACAAAACGCCGGAATGGATATCAAAGGAAAATCCGTGAAATTATTGGCTGGCGAAGATATTGTTGACCCTATACTTGGAAAAACCTTAAAAAGACTCATTCAAACCAATCCATTTCTGCCAGTTGCTTTAGATGCCCTAAACGCCTGGGATTCATGGTCAAGAAGTAACTTTTCACGTACTATACTCACAAATAACCTTCCTGACTATGTATATGACTTATGGTCTGATACTTCTGATAATAGGTATGTTACTCATCGTTTATTAATGAGAATTTACACCGAAAATAGCATTAATTACATACAGGATTTGTCTATCGATGGAGTAGACGAACACAATTTGTATAATGGAAATCATACTCCAGAACAGATTTCCCAAATCGTTACATATTTATGTGAGAAATACATTGAACATGGGATTACTACTCCTACAGCATTATACGATAAACTCACAAGCAACCAAGCAAAGGCACTTGTCAACAGTTCTTTGAAGTTCGAAAGAATTAATGGTACTAGTTTGAAACCTAGTTTCTTTTATCTTGAAGAATATATTGCGCCAAAGTATGAGTTGGTCTCTTTTGAAGAAGCCTCTATTGCTGCCCCTATAGCATATTATTCAAAATTTGCAGAAGATTTAAATGTAAAAGCGTATGACAATTTAAAAGTGCTTCGCAATACGGATACAAAAAAGAATCTTGCTATAGTAAAGGGAAAATTCTTTAGGCAACCAGAATTTCCCCGAAGAGTAAAAGAAGAATCATATGTTGGACTTACCGCCAAATATGATTTGATTGACAACACCTTTGTTGAAAAGTATCCTAATTTGCCTTTTATCATTTTTATTGATATGGCTCAAAACTATACACCACCTGCATTCGCCATTAGAAGGTTAATAAATTATGGTTGGATACCATTCTTCCAATTAGATAAACTGATGGCATATTTAAATAAACTAAATGGAGATGATGAAATATAATGAAAAATTGCAAACCATTAGGAATTGTAACACAACAATTAATTCCAGATATCTTCGATAAAATAGATTGGAATGGTATTTGGAACAGAAAACTCGAAACCGGAACCGCTTTTGAATGGACCACATTCGCAGCATTAGTTAAAGTTGCTAGGGATAACAATATAGAAGTAACTTTTCCGTTAATTGAAGAATATAACGCCGGCGATTTTTTCGTGTTGAGAAATGAAATACCTCTTACACATGGTGCCCAAGCAGGTAACACTGCGACAGCACTTTCTTCAAAGGACCTAAAGGAGCGCTTTTTGTATTCTTTGGTGCCCAAGGCAGTTTTCAAATCAACAAACAACACCATAAGCGTTTTTAGAGAAGGCTGCCCTTATCATAAGATTATGTGCGGAAAAAACTACCTCGAAAGAACAGATATTATCTTTGTTCCAGGCAATCCTTCGGAAGGATATCCCAAATATAACTCCTCTAAAACAGAGGTATTGTTTTCATACAACTATCCAGCTCAACCGATAGCAGGCAACTTGAGGGTGTTAAATTCAGCAATTATTCCCTGCAGACGTCGTTCTCCACGCGGAGGATTGCAAATGTGTCCTAGTGGCATAATCGAATGTAGCGTAAATAAAGCAGCGGAGGTTGCCACAGAGCAACTTCAAAGATATGATGCTCTGTTTTCCACCTCTGCAGAAAAAACAAAATTCAGCTTAATTACTGGAAATGACTTATCTTTCTTGGAATATGATACGCACTTCATAGATTTGGTCACCGAGGATATGTCGATTTTGTTGGACAATTTTATAGTAGCAGCTGAAGGTATTTTGAAAAATTTTTCTATAATTGTTCCATAATCTTTGCAAACAACTGTCTGGCAAATAATGGTGGAACAGCATTTCCAATTTGCCTTCCTTGAGAATAAGTGCTACCCGAAAACTCAAACCAGTCAGGAAATGTTTGAAGCCTAGCTTGCTCACGAACCGCTAATTTTCTAGTTCCAGTAAGCAAGCTAGTCTTTTTTTTATTTACAACTCTTGGCTTTACATATCCCTCAATCCACTTAGGCGGTTCTTCTCTCATTGTTTTTTGAAAATCATTTTCACAGGAATAATAAAACAATTCACTTTGAGGACATTCTCCAGGAGCAAAAGCTCCTGTTGCAGGTTCCTCACAAAAAGCAAATTCATCTCCTCTTACACGTAATGTAAACGCAGGTTGTGTCATTACATCTCTATTTCTTGGACCTCTCATTTGAGAATTTGCCCTGTGTGAAAAATAGTTTCCTTTTGGCCACGGCAAATCAGATACCGCCATATTCACTGTTCTGTAATTCCATTCCATCCAAGTTGTCGCATTTTTATCCATCTTAACAAATTGTGCTTCTGGCCACACAAACTCTTTGTCAAAGCGATTTCCCACAAAAATAGTTCTTTTTCTTGCTTGTGGCACCCCATAATCAGCCATATTAATTATTTTATGGGTAAGTTTATATCCTATTTTTTTAAAGTCCTCGTATATCTGCTTTAGTACAACTCCATCTCCAATAGTTACAATCCCTGGTACATTCTCCATTACAATCCATTTCGGATTAAGTTCGTCTACAGCCTTAACAAAATATTTATATAATTTGTTTCTTGGATCATCAATAAATCTGTGACCCGCAGTAGAAAAGCCTTGACATGGAGGACCTCCTATTATGATATCAACTGATTCAATCTCTTTTTTTAATTTCCACTCCTCAATTTTTGTGCATTGAACATCTTCACACACACTAAACATTCTCGAATATGTTTCTATACTGTCTTTATCACAGTCCAGTGCTGCAATCGGGATACCACCAGCTTGCGTAAACCCTAATGTCAAACCTCCCGCACCGCAAAACAAATCAATGCACGTAGGAGCATTTTCATATTCTGAACAATACTTGCTAAATAACATATCATGCCTCCATTATGCTAAATCTCATATCATCTGGTATTCTATACATTTGCATCGCATACTCATCCAATTGCATTTCCTGATTTTCAGTAAGAAATCCAGTCTCTACTGCACATAATGCAAGATTTCGTATTTTGTTGGCGATTTCTAAATTCTCATTTTCAGGAACAACCGGAAAATTTTCTATATAAACCTTTTTAAATCTTATCCGTCCACCTTTCATCGGATTACCAATTCTGGCACACTTCTGTCTGAAATAATACCGCCCTATGCAACTATTAAGCACCCCTAGCAAATAGTAGTCCTCGCTCGGAATAAAGAATGCTCCATCCGGAATATACAGTGCTTCTTTATCCATTGAAAAACGACATTCTGTTGCTATATCAGGGTATATTATTTTGGGTATATCGAATTTGTCATAATAACTACACGGCCTTAAACCATACCAAGTCTTATGACCTGCTATATCAGACCTTGAGCACAACTCTGCTTTATACTTTACCATGTGTGCATATAATTTTGATGACTCATCCAACAGTTCATCTTTCTTTACAACTACCATATAATCATCTTCCCAAGAACTTCTCCATCTTTTGACTTTTTTAGGCAGCAACATTTTTCGGCATTTGCATAAATCCGATTCTTCAAATCCAGAAAGATCCTTTTCCTTCACAAAGAACGCTGATTTACAACTAGATTTTATGCCAGATAGAACGTTATCTGAATACTCACTCAGTGGAATCCCAAGACTTTCTAAATATTCTAATACCTTATAAGCATTTGTTGAACTGAAAAACCACCCTTTTTCAGAAACATTCTTTTGTGGAAATACAGTACCTTGATAATACAATTTTTCAAACGGAGTCTCGTTTGGCAAAACATCATATTCATATCTTATAAAATCTTTTCCTTCTTTTGCCTTAACTATTGTGTATACGGTAGTATGTACTCCGATGTTTTTAAACACGGATAGTTCATTAAAGTCTGCAACGGTGCAAATATCTCCTTTTTTCTCAATGACACGCCTAATTGATTTTCCATAGTGGCTCATCTGAAATTGTGCAGGAGTAACAAATGTTAAAATTCCTTTATCCTTCAAGGCATTCAAAGCATGACTTATGAAATAGGTGTACAAATCCGCCCCCTTATTTTCTATTTCAGGGTAATTTCTTTCGTATTTTTTCTTTACTTTTTTCTCAATATTTCCCGCTTTAACATATGGAGGATTCCCAATAACGATGTCGTAGTGTTGCTCTGATTTATTCCAACTAAATAAATCATATTGAGACAAATTACAATCTAATGCATCCCTACACAAAAAGTGTTCATCAAGCTTCACACTGCATTTTGTATCCAACGACAACTCAAATCTTTTCTTGGTTGCTGCCACATATAACGGATTTAAGTCATTTCCGTATATATTGGGAACAGTAGAAACCCCAAGTTCTTTGTAAACTTCAATAATTGACATTGGGAATACTCCACCGCCTACACAAGGATCATACCATGTTAATGCAGCTAAATGTTCATTTATAAATAATTTGTCCTCGTAACTAATACTCCTTGTTCCATAAAAATAGTCTGTAATGGTTTCCCGATTTAAATAAGTATTTGAATGCAACCACTCTATGATGCTCATCCTTACCATATCTTCTGCTAAAATATTGGAAGTTAAAACTACGCCATTTCCTCCGTTTAACAATAATTTTTCACTTAAAAAATATGCTATCTGGGATACGATATTATTACTTATACATTCATTACCATCAGAAAAAGTTTTTCTTAAATCCACATTACCACTATGGATATATTGCTCAATATTCATGATAATGCCGATATATTCATCGATGGAAAGATTTTTATCAATCAATTCTGTTGTGATTTTTTCGGCCATTTCACATTCAATCGGCGAAATAACTTGCCATGTATAGTTTTCCATACATTAAGTCCTCCTATTCAATGGCACTCTGCCCACTTTTTACCCAGATATCCAATTCCGACTTTTTAAACTTCCACAGTTTACCAATTCTATGAGCTGGGATTCCAGTATCTTTTTTTATCCAATTACGGATTGTGTCTTTATTAACACCTAGATAATTAGCAGCTTCTTCTATACCTATCCATCTATCATCTATTATTTTTTCCATATCGAATACCTCTCTTTAAAATCAGCCATGATTTATTTTACCACTTTCTGATACACTTTTCAACGTGTTTCGTATAGTTTTATATAATTTTATATGAATACATATGAATATATGAAATTTCATTTAATTCCAATTATCATACTATCAAAAATGTTGTACTAAAAAACGGACAACCAAATTCAATATTTTTGTCTACCCAGCCCCAAATCAATACTTCTGTCTATCCAACTATAAAAATCTGCCTATTTGCAGCTCCCAAAACGTAGAAAATCCGAGGACCTGGATTTACATCCAAATCCTCGGAAAAGCCTTATTTTTCAAGCCTTTTTCACACTTTTACTTGTGTACTTTAGTCAACAGAACTACGCTCTCAACATGCTCCGTAAACGCAAACATTTCCACCGGCTGTATCTTTTTTACCTGATATCCTTTTTTTGTCAGATACTTCAGATCTCTTGCCAGTGTCTCCGGATTGCAGGAAATGTACACGATCTTCTCCGGTCCCATCTTCACTGCAGATGCCATAAATTTTTCATCACTTCCGGCTCTCGGCGGATCCATAAACAGCACATCCATACTATTTCCCTCTGCTGCCATCGCCTCCATAAACTCCCCGGCATCTCCCTGGAAAAATCTCACATTCCGGATCTGATTCTCTTTTGCATTTAATATTGCATCCTTCACGGCATCCTTATTAAGTTCCACACCGACTACTTCTTTTGCATGTCCCGATGCGATCAGACCGATCGTTCCGATTCCGCAATATGCATCGATCACGCTTTCTTTCCCTGTCAGATGTGCAAATTCAATCGCTTTCTGATAAAGGATCTCCGTCTGCACCGGATTTACTTGATAGAAGGACTTTGGTGAAATCCGGAAAGTACACCCGCAGAGTTCATCCCGGATAAATCCTTTCCCATATAACACTTTTTCTCTCTCCCCAAGGATCATACTGGTCTTTCTGTCGTTGATATTAAGGACAACCGTTGTAATCTCCGGATGCTCTTTTCTGAGTGCTTTTACGAAATTATTAGACGATGGAAGGATTGGTGATCCAAGCACCAGAACCACCATAATCTCTCCGCTTTTAAACCCTCTTCTGATCAGCACATGACGGAACAGGCCATATCCTGTATCTTCATCGTAGGTTTTGATCTTAAAAGATTTCAAAAGTCCCCGGATCGTCCGGATGATCTCCTGACTCTTTTTGTCTTCGATCAGACAGTTTTCAACAGGAACGACCCGGTGTGTCTTCGCTTCATAGGTTCCGGATACGATATTTCCCTTTCGGTCCCTGTCGAATACGGCGTGTACTTTATTTCTGTAATAATACGGATTCTCCATTCCGATGATCGGTTCTACTTTTCCGTATTTTGACAACAGAGCGTTCACCATTTTCTGCTTCTTTTTCAGCTGCTCCTTATATGACACTCCCTGATACTGGCATCCTCCGCATTTTTTTGCCACTTTACAGGCTTCCGGTTCTGTCTGTTTTTTCTTTTCTTCCATTTTTTACCTCTCTTCTTTTTTTATTCTTTTCTCAAAAGAGATCCGGCATATTATCCAGATACAACTCTTCTCTGACCTGGAGATGGTAATATGCTTTTTTTGTATCTGATGTATTCATTCTTATTATAATCCTTTTAATCATTCAGATCCGTCTGGAATCTTGATAAATGTTCATACGGCAGGATCAGTCTCCCCCTGTATAATCCGCATCCGTCATTGATGAGACTATTATTTGCCGCAGCAAACATATTAACTTCCAGATCCTTCAGTTCCAACCCCAGAAGCCGCATTCCTCTTTCATATGCCTCATCAAAATAAATGCATTCTCCTTCCGGAATAGCTTCTCTTCTTGCCCTGACTCTTTCCTGTTCCTTCTCGTAGGTCTGGTGATTTGCCGCTCCAATCTCCGCTATATCATCCATCTTCTTTGTCCGCAGTTGTACTTCCATGTAACTTCTCGAACAGTTATCATAAAACGTGATGTGGAGTGATTGATAGCTGCCTCCGCTTCCATTGGAAATATAATCCCGATAATAAGGTTTCACCGCCTCATCCATAAAAGGAGATGTACTTTCAAGCACCCCTTTTGCAGGTTCTGCCGTAAATCCTCTTTCCTCCAGAAACCCCGGAAGAACATTCGCGATCCTGTATAAATACTTGATTTCCTCTTCTTCTCGCAGTTTGTCATCCCTGATATGGCATTTTGGAAGAGAAATTACCAGACGGTATGCGATAATATCCCGAAAGCAGCTCAGTTTTTCCCTTAGGTCAGGCACCGGCGGATAGGTATGATGTTTTTCATAATAATCATAAATATATTCTACAATATACCCGTTGAATTTTTCCTCTGCGCGGATCAGGGACTTGATCCTTCCTTTAAAAGTAAAAGCAAGCAGAGGATATTCCTGTACCATGTATTTATAAAAATCCCTGATTTTCTGCGACTGTGCAGTAAGGAAATCATTGTGTTCAAGCAGTTCCCTGAACTGGATCAGGAAATTGGAATGGATGAGATCTATTTCATTGTGATTCTTCTTTGCTTCTTTCTTCAGATCCACTGTATAATTTCTTAAAATCCGAAAAATCGTATCACCTGAATATAAATAGTCATTTAATGTGATCATACGTTCCACCCTTTCTATTTGATTTTCTTATACAGTATAGCAGAATCTGGCTGGATTGGATACCGTTTTGTTAAATAGAAGCAGGGATTGATCTGCTGCATATAATCCAGCAAGGTCAATCCCTGATTTATCATATTTCTAAAATAAAAGCTGAAGCCCCATAGCAATGATCCACATATACGCACATGTCTTCAGAATTATCAATAATCTGACTTTTGGTTTTATTTTACTGAATAGTGTTACCGGAGTGTAGCATCCAAAGGAGATAATGATAGCGGCAATCAAATCAAAAATCAAATATCCGACATCAAATGCTCCTTTCGGATCTGCTTACGAAGAACATGCTGCCATTAAGGATACTGCAGCAGAGGTAAGAGCGCTTCGCAAAAACGGAATTCATGTATCCGCCGTCTTTATGGGAAACGATGGCGAAGTGACAAATGCTAAACAGATTTACGGAAAAGAATTTACCAGGATCCGCCAGATTGATCAGCTTTCAAAAGCAGCTGGACGTCTGATTCAAAAAGAGATCCGGGAGTTATATAGTTAGTTACTTGTGGTTTTCCAGCTCCAGAACAACCACTTCACAGCTCCGTAAATTCAATGAATCCTTTTCACAATCTACCGTTCCATCTATACGGTTCGATAACCATACTTTTTCGATTTCGCTCTTCAGTTTGATTGTTGCAGCATTCTTTCCGAAATTAGCAGCCACAAGAATGCACTTGGATTCATCTTTACGGTAAAATGCCATGACTCCGTCCACATTTTCATATTCCGGAAGAAATTCTCCATAGGTAAATACTTCTTTCAGTTCATCCGATTTACGCAGTGCAACCAGTTTGCGGTAATAATTCAAAACTGAATCCGGATCCTGTTCCTGAGCTTCCACATTCACGTCTTTAAATAAAGGATTTACCTTTAACCATGGAGTTCCTTTTGTAAAACCGCCATTTTCCCCGCTCGTCCATTGCATCGGTGTTCTTGCATTGTCACGGCTCATACGGCTGCATACTTCCAAGGCTTCCTGATCCGATAATCCCGCTTCACGGGCAGTATGATACTGGTCTTTTGTACTGATATCATCAAATTCCTCCATGCTGTTCCATTTGGCATTTCTCATACCGATTTCCTGCCCCTGGTAAATGAAAGGAATTCCTCTGAGGAGAAGGCTTATGGTACCAAGCATCTTGATTCCGTCCGGTGTCTGAGCATAAGATGGCAAAAATCTGGATGCCCCTCTTGGCTCATCGTGATTTTCAATGATATTCGCCTTAAAGCCATACTTCTGTGTTTCTAATTGTGCCTGAATGATCGCAGCTCTCCATTTCGCAAATTCCAGCTTCGGAGCATCATACCATCCATGTTCTCCATCAGTGAGCGTATGGGCGCTAAAATCAAATATCGTTGAAAAATGACCGGTTTCTCCAATAAATTCCGGTAATTCATCCGGTTTCATGTTAAATACTTCTCCGACTGTAAAGGCATCATACTTTTCAAAAGTTGATTTTTTCAGATCTTCCAACAGCTCCCCTACTCCGTCTACACTTTCAACCATCTTCCAGCAGCTTGCCAGACCATCTTTCCCATCCGGTGCAAAATCAGGAAAGTTCAGATCCTTCTTAATGTTTATGATCGCATCGATTCGAAAACCGGAGAGACCTTTTTCCAGCCACCAGTTGATCATTTTGTACAATTCCTGCCGTAACTTCGGATTTTCCCAATTCAGATCCGGCTGTTCCTTTGCAAACATGTGAAAATAATATTTGTCCGTTCCCGGTACCTTTTCCCAACAGCTTCCTCCAAAATAGGAACGGTAATTGCTCGGTGGATTGCCGTTTTTTCCCTTGCGGAAATAAAAATAATCCGCAAACGCTCCATCTGGATCAGCAAGTGCTTTCTGAAACCACTCATGTTTATCGGAGCAATGATTAATAACCAGATCCATAATAATATGCATGTCTCGTTTTTTTGCTTCTGCCAGCAGTTCATCAAATTCTTCCATTGTTCCGAATTCTTCTGCAATTGCATAGTAATCCGCAATATCATATCCCTGGTCTACAAATGGTGATTTATAAATAGGTGATAACCAAATAATATCGATTCCTAATTTTTTCAGATAATCCAGTTTAGAAATAATTCCTCTCAGATCTCCGATTCCGTCTCCATTTGTATCCAGAAAACTCTTTGGGTAAATCTGATACGCTACTTTGTCATGCCACCACTTTTTTCCCATTTTTATCAACCTCTTTCATATATAATCATAATATTTGTTCGCCATTGCGTTATTGCTTTAGCTGTATTATACTGCTATTATAAGATCTTATTCTTGACAAATCTTGCATTATTTTTTCATTATATAACACAATACTGCTATTATGGAGAGGACAAAAAATGAAAACGCCACATTCACTTATACCGGAGCAAAAAGAAAATATCAAACATGGAGAAGTTTATTTTCCAATCCAGAAGTATATTACAAAGCTGACAAAAGAAGCACCTGTCATAACAATGCACTGGCACGAGGAAGCAGAGCTTACACTTATAACAAAAGGTTCCTGTGTCTACCAGATCGATTTAGTTGAATATGAAGCAAGTACCGGGGATATCCTGTTTATTCCTCCCCTGCTGCTGCATTCCATTATCCTGAAAAGCAGTCAGAACTTCTGTTCGGAAACCTATGTATTCCATATGAATCTTTTGGGAGGAAATACTGCAGACATCTGTTCTACCCGCTACCTTACGCCCATGGTAAACCACGAATTATCTTTACCCTATCTCATTACCGCGGATCATCCTGCATATGATTCTCTTTGCAAGTCTTTTGCACAGCTTGCCTCCCTTTACGATATCCGGATGTTTGGATATGAACTCGCCATAAAATCTTATCTGCTGCAGACACTTTTTCTTCTGCTCCAGTACAGTAGCACAAGATTTTCCACGGAATCAGACTCTTCCGACAAATTAAAAATTGTACTTGATCATATTGATCTGCATTATGCAGAAGCTCTGTCGGTTTCTGAACTTGCAAAGCTATGTTATTTCAGCGAGTATCATTTTATGCGCTTTTTCAAAAAACACATGAATATGACCTGCATTCAGTATATTAACAATATCAGACTGGAAAAAGCGGTAGAGTTATTTGAACACGGTAACACCTCCATATTAGAGGTATCTTTATCTGTTGGCTTTCATAATCTTTCTTATTTTTACAGAGCATTCAAAGCAAAATACCATATGACACCGCTGGCTTTTATAAAAAGATTAGAACTGGATTCTGTATAAGCTCATTCCCTGAGCGATTTTATATTTTCTTTAAATCCTGTTATTTTTTACGATAAATCCGAATCATCAAAGGCGTTTCTACCAAAAGCATGGCAACCCAGCCTGCCAGATAGGAATATGGCAACGCTTCAATTCCAAAGTTCCACAACAAAATCATAGGTGCTGCTGCAATGACTCGGACTGCCATATTGGTAAAACTGCTCATCAGTGTCACCTTCAGGTCTCCGATTCCACGGAAGAACCCTTGAATTGCATTCGTAACGGCCGGAAGAATATACATCACAGCAATCAGATGCAGATAAATGACACCATGTCCTATTACTTCCTCATCTTTTACGAAAAGTGCCATTAGTTCTCCGGCAAATACCTGGCAGATCACCATAACAGCTGCTCCATAAACAATTTCCAGAATCATCCCACAACGAAATCCCTCCCGCATGCGGTCATTTTTTCCGGCTCCCTTATTCTGCGCCATAAGTGCCGTCATGGCATGGGCAATATTCTGTTCCGGTGTAATTGCAAAGTCATCAATCCGATTGACCACCGCAAAAGCTGCAGCCACGGAAACTCCCATCGTATTAACCAGCGCCTGGATCGCAATTTTTCCCATTTGCACGGTGGCCTGCTGCATGGCGGATGCCCATCCGTAAGCAATTGTTTTCTTCAGCAAACGTGAATCGAATACCAGCCATTTCTTACCCAGACGAAGAATCGGTACTTTTTTCTGTATATAAATAATACAGAACAGGCAGCACAGTGCCTCACTAAGCACTGTTGAAATGGCGCATCCATTGCTTCCTGCCTTTAGTACAATGACAAAAAACAGATCTCCGAATATATTCAGGACTGCACTGATAATTAAGAAATACAAAGGCGATGCACTGTCTCCCAAAGCCCTTAAGGTACTGGAAAAAAAGTTATACAAAAAGGTGAACATTAGTCCCAGAAAAATAATCCGTAAATACTGCCGCGTCATCTCCATAATCGATGCATCTACCTGCAGCAGATGCAGGATCGGTACAGCAAATACCACGCAAAGTAAAGTCAGAAAAAATGAAAAAACTACTCCCGACAACATGGTTGTACTGATCTGCCTGTGCAAAGTCTTATAATCCTTTGCCCCATACTGAATTCCCATGAGGATACTTGCCCCCATACATAATCCATTTAAAAACAGTATCATAAGCGTACTGATCGGATTACAGATACCAACTGCCGCCAGCGCTTCTTTCCCCACAAAATGCCCCACGATGATGCTGTCCACCGCATTATAAGTCAGCTGAAACAGATTTCCCAAAACAAGCGGCACAGTGAAATTCACAAGAATCGGCATAATTTTTCCAGTTGTCAGATCTTTTGTCATCTCATTCCTCTCCTTCGGTAAAATTTAAAATTAATTCTCTTCCGTTTTCTTCCTTTTCCTTTCAGAAACCCTTGGCACTGACTGAAGAGTAATAGATGGAATTTTTAAACCCATTATTCCCTTCAGAATCCAGGTAAATGATAACATGACCAGAACCGGAATGGCACAGGTTGTCACAAGCAGCACTGCCACGCCCTCTATAATTCTGTTCAATCCATCCTCAAAAGCAGAGAGTTTTTCTGTAGCGACTTCACCTACCGCATCAATCGCATCATCAACCTTATCCTTCGCATTATTAAGAAATCCACTGAAAGAAAACTTTTTATCTTTCGTTTCTTGTGCTTCATCCTTCTTGTCTGCGTTTGCAGAGGTATCTCCCTCATCTAATAATTCTTCCGTATCTTCCAGTGTAAAATCAGCTTCATAGGACTTTGCATAGGTTTCATTTACCATATTCGTCACCCATGCACTGGTAGGAACCAGTCCCCACAAAAGAACACCCAGAATGATACTCTTGATTCCGATTCTGTAGATAAATTCTTTCCATCCGTTTTTCAAAAAGTTGCCTGCTGCCAGAAGCACGCATCCGATAGGAAATAAGATTTTAAATGCAATATACCCGGTGATAGTCAGTAAATATTTTTCAACAATGATCACTGCATAAACGATCACCATATAGCCTGCGACATCTGCCAGCTTATTGGCGATCGGAGTTGCGGCTTCTCCCGGTATTGCTGCAGCACCTGTTGCAAGAGCGGTTGCTGTTCCGGAAAGCCCAAGTGCTTTTTTCTGCAATCCATTCAGCGTTTTGATAACCCAACGGTACGATTCGACAGAAGTTGCCCATTTGGAAACAACAAAAAATGATGCAAGAGCAATCCCAATGCAGATCAGCATCATGATCAGACGATTTCGCATCGGTTGCTTATAGTTTCTAACTGTGATTTCATGGCTGTCTGCCATCATAGGTTCTTTCATACTTATTTTCCTTTCATGCTATCTATTCTCGGATAAAGAAAGGATCGGATACAAGCTCCCGATCCTTTCCACCTTTTCAGTTTTCTATTTGTCCAGAACCGCAACCTGAATTGTCTTTACTGCTTCCTCCATACATTTGATGTCCTCGGCACGCAACTTTATATCCAGACACTTTACGGTATCTTCCACACTGGAAGCTTTTCGCATTCCAACCAGAAGACTCATTCGGTCATACTGAGATAATGCCCAGGCTTCTACCAGCGTTGCAAAACTGCAATGATATTCCTCACAAAGCGGTTTCCAGATTTCAAAGGCCCTGCGAAGTCCTTCTTTTTTCTCCGGATCTGTCCAAGGTATTCTGGATCGGATATCGGTTTTTGCAAATTCACGTTCCATAAAGGCAGGAGAAGTTAAAAATCCTTCCTCCAACACACCATAGGTCTGAAATACCGTGTTATACTTTTTACACAGATCAAAATATTCTCTGCCATGGAAAGGAGAGAGAATACTGAAAAATTCCTGTACAACGGATACTTTTCCGCCGGCTTCCTGATATGCAGCTAAATCTGCGGGTTGACTGTTAGAAAGTCCATAGGTGCGGATTTTTCCTTCACGAACCAGATTTTCCAATGCTCCTACAGTTTCTTCCACCGGAAAGCTACCGCAGACATAATGTACGATAACAGAATCCAGATAATCGGTTCCCATTCTGCGCAGAGAGTCTTCCACGTCCTTTTTCACTGCTGATGCGCGGGTGTCATTGTTAACGGTATAACCGTCTCGTTCATAATGAAAATTACCGCCCTCATTTCTCCAGTTCAGAGAGCATTTGGTCTGCAAAACAAAATCATTTCTTCTGCCTTTCAGTGCCTTACCAAGCAGTTCCTCACTTACTCCTGTGCCATACACCGGTGCGGTATCGATGTAATTCACGCCATGTTCATGACAAATATCAAGCAGGTGCTTCGCGTCCTCAACTGTAGAATCTCCGTCTGTCCAGACACTTCCGCCGCCAAGCCCCCAAGTACCTAATGCAACCACAGAAACATCGATGTCCGTGTTGCCAAGCTTTTGAAATTTCATTTTAATTCCTCCGTTTTTCGTTATTCTTTCCTGCTTTTTATGCAGTATCCTAACCGTACAGCGTTCCCCTCACAAGGCTGTCTATATTTAAAAAGACAATTTTGTCACATCTGTGCGTTACTTACTCTACCTATTAGTATATACCACGCTCCGGAATAAGTAAAATAAAATCACTTTACCATTTCAAAAGCCACATGAATTCATCAAACCGGAATCGATTAATAACCCCAACTGATTATTTCCCAATTCTTTTTATCTTTTGTTTTCACTAAATGCCACTGCCAGTTGGTATATGTAGCATTAGGATTGACCCCACCATCTCCACCTTTTTCGTCTGTATCAAAGGTTAATAATACTACAATAAGTTCTTGATTATTTTCTTTCCAATCCATTACTTCTTAGTTATAAAATGTGAACGCATGCGTTCACTATTCCAACTGCTGTTCAACCAAAACTTTTTCCATTATACAGTGCAAAATAAAAGAGACTTCACTCACCATGAATGAAGCCTCCTCAAAATACAATACTGTGAATGATTCACAGAACATATTTTATCGCAAAGCTTTTAAAAATAGAATAGATTTTACCAAACGACAGTTTTCAAAAAAGCTTGCAAATATGCACGCTCTTGTTGTTGCACTTTTCTTCAGATTGTCTACAAACATCTGATAAGCTTTTTGAACATAAATTCAAACACTGCCTCTTTCGTCGGAATCGCAGGGATTCCACCTCTCTTTTGCACACACAATCCAGCAACTGCATTTCCCAAAACAGCACACTTTTTGATTTCTTCCCATTCCATTTTTTCAACATTCTTATTCATAGAAAGGATACTGCATAATACACCTCCCCAGAATGAATCACCTGCACCAGTCGTATCGACTGCATGTACCTGAAATGCTTTGATGATTTCTTTTCTGCTTTTTGTTGCCATAAGAACGCCCTGTTCTCCCAAAGTAATGGCAACCAGCTTTGGTCCCATGGCAAGGAGTTGATCTGCAGCCTGCTCATAACTTTTCGCCTCTGTCAACAGAGTACTCTCTTCATCCGATACCTTCATGACATCTACCAGTTCTACAACAGATTTCATTTTTTTCACTGCACACTCTTTACTTTTCCACAGGGATGGACGGTAATTCGGGTCGTAGGAAATAAGTACACCCGCTTCTTTTGCAATTTTTACTGCTTCGATCGTTGCGCTTTCTGCCGGTTCGTCTGTCAGCGATAATGATCCAAAATGAAAAATTCTACATCCGGAAATTAACGTCCGATCCAGTTCTTCTTTTTTTAACTGTGTATCTGCACCCGGTTTTCTTGCAAAAGAAAAATTCCGTTCTCCATTTTCACCGATTTCCACAAATGCCAACGTTGTAAAATAACCCGGGTCTTCAACAATAGCATCCGTATTAATTCCTTCCTTTTGCAATGTCTTCTTTAAAAATTTACCATGCATATCGTTTCCAACTTTTCCAATAAAAGATGTGCGATACCCAAAGTGGCTTGCAACGGTTAGAAGATTTGCCGGAGCACCGCCGGGATTCTGTTCGAACAATTTTCTCCCATCCTGACTGTGTCCTGCTTCCGTAAAATCAATCAACAATTCTCCCAATGCCACGATATCAACTTTTTCTTCCATTTTTCAGTTCCTCCACAATCTCGTTATAACGTTTTTTATT
>ENA-OWPB01001922-OWPB01001922.1-human-gut-metagenome-genome-assembly--contig:-NODE-1922-length-16256-cov-3.870502_pt1 | contig 16256 bp, 9 predicted proteins | sample MGYA00248260_ERZ651838 | MGnify/ENA primary metagenome ERZ651838 (study PRJEB26924, sample SAMEA4378304) | human gut metagenome | biome: human gut; feature: human-associated habitat; material: faeces...
TGTGCGGCACGAAGAATTATATCCGGATTTTTCTTTTCCATATCTTCAGTATTTACTGTGAGAAACTCCTGATTTGAACCTGCATACACATTCTCTCCACCGGCTAATTCCACAAGGCTTCCCACATAGGAATTCTCAGTTGCAATGACATAACTTCCAGGCATTCCCATAAGAATCAATACTTTCGGAGCCTGCTTGCCTTCATTTTCTCTTTTATATTTCTGATAAAATGTCTTAAAGTCTTCTGTAAGCGTCGATGCCTGCTCCTGCTTCCCAAAAATGTCTCCAAGTTCCTGAATAGAACGATACATTCCCTGCACACTTTTTAAATTAAGGAATGCCCAGTCCGTCTGGATATTTTCATATTTAGGCTGTAAGTCACTCTGCAAAGAAGAGGGACTCAAAATCCAATCTGGATTTAACGAAGATACGATTTCCATATCTGGGCTCATGGCTGTACCAATCTTTTTTGCCTTTTTGTATCGTTTTGGTATCTTCGATACAGAACTTGAACACACGCCCACAAGATCAAGATCTAACTTATCACAAATCTCCGCTACTGCAGGAGATGTGGCGATAATCCGAGGATTCGCATTTACACTGACTTTCCGTTTTGCACTTTCTACCGCAGCTTTTTCCTGTGGGTCTGTGATATCTAACATCGTTTCCACATTTTGATTTTTAGCGGAATCCGCTCCGTCTTGTGTGCTGCTTTCTGGATGCTGATCTACCATACAACCGCTAAGAAAAGAGAGCGTTAGAAGAAATGTTAGCAGCAAAGAAAAAAGTTTACGAAAGTTTTTAATTTTCATCCTTTCTCTCTCCTTCCAATTCTGCATTATTCCCGATTTCGTCATATTCTTTTACAAAAGAAGATTCTTCCTCATAGTCCCATATATTTTTTTCAGACTCCTTCTCTTCGGGCTCTTCATGAACAACTCCTTCCGAATCCCACACATCATTCTCTGTATCCGGTTCACCAAACCCATCTGCCATATAGACACTTTCTTCTTTATAATCCTGTTCTTCTGGAGTAAGATACAGCTTTCCTGCGCCCCAGCGTTTCCAGTTTTTTCGGAAAATATAAACAATATACGCCCCTGTAAAAAGAAGAATCAATCCAGAGATTGTCACGCCTGCACAAACGGCAAGAATAATTTCAACAATTCCTATCGATGAACTGCCATCACTTTCTGAAGGATTGGTATTCGAAGCGGTAGAGAGGGATAATCCCTGTGTATCCTTCAAAGAATCTTCCGTGGATGAGGAATTCCCCATCTCGTTATTTTCTGTAGTCAGCCCAGATGAACCTGAAGTCAAACCAGATGAACTGGAGGAATTCGAGGAATCTGTCCCACTTAAACCTGCTCCATTTGAATTTTCCGAATTAGATGTTGAAGTTCCTGACTGGCTTTGCGCTGCACTATTATTTCCCTGTGCATCCGTTGATTCTGAGAATGAAGAACTGCTATTTGCCGCAGCATTACTCCCCTGTGTATCTGCCGTTCCTGATGATGCGCTGTTTTGTGTTACGATTCCCTCCTTCATATTCGTACTGTTTCCTGCACTATAATCACTTGGGTAAAAATAGAAAATAACATTTCTTCCCATTGGTTCTACATACATCGAACACCGAACAATACAACTTTCCGATGGAATCTGGATACGCATATCGGCTGTTTTTCCGCTGCTGTCGCTTCCATTTCCTGTTACGATAGCAGAAACCGTATTCCAGCCGGAATCATTGATATTTTGTACGCTAAAACTTTGTTTTGAACTGTAATCCATCAATCCCAGTTGAAAGGTCAGATAATATTCTCCACTATCTGTCACCTCCAAAATCCCTTTCGATCCAATCGCTCCCTCTACCATTCCCTGGCCAGTTGTAGAAGAAGAACTGCCTCCGACATCTTCGACCTGTCCGGTCACTGGATGGGAATAGGACGGATTCATTTTACAAGTATAAACACTTCCTGATGCTGCCTGTACATTTTTACTTGAAAAAAGCAGCAGAGATAGTAATAAAATCATACTTAAGCAGCCAGAAATACCATATCTTTTAAACTTTTCAAAACAAAAATTTTTAAAATAAGAAACATAAGATGTGCCGTTATTCCCTCTAACATTCCTTTTTTCTCTATTTTTATTCATAGTTATTCTGTAATTTTGCTTCTCTTTCATCAAAATAACCTCCGGCTCCACATTTTATAGGCTCCGCCAGCAAGTACCGCAAGGATACTCATAAAGGAAGGAAGAATAGATGCACTGCTTTTTTTCTTTGTTGCTGCTGTATCACTTCCTTCGGAGGAAGTTTCTGCCGCATCCGAAGTTGTATCTGTGCTTTCTTCCATATTTCCCATATCTGTTTCATTTCCTGTTGAAGAATCTAATGCTCCATTTTCTGCCGAGGCTTTTTGCGCTGCGGTAAGATGCCCTGTTGTTTTTGATGCATTATTTTGCGGCAATGTACCTGTATTATTTTTAGAAGCACTACTGCCTGCGGAACCAGCACCCGGAAGGCTTGTTGCGGATTTTAATGCAGATGCCCCGATAGTTTTTCCAAAGCTGCCTCCGCCTGATGATGCTCCCGTTCCAGAAGTGCCTGTAGAAGTTTTTGAACTACTTCCACTGCTCTTGTTTGAACGATTCGAACTGGTACCTTTAAATGAATTTTTCGTAGCAGAAGCCAATGTGGAAAAGTCAAGCTTTAACCAGACTTTTTGCATTCCTGAACCTTTTGAGATAGAATCCATAATCGGTACAAATACCTGTAATGGAACCCATCCATCTTCTTTTACTTCTGAAATCATTGGGAACGTTACTTTATCTGGATAGTTTGTTCCAAAGCTGTCCTTTATTTTTTTCCCTTTACTGTCTTTTTGATAAGTATCAATGGTAACACTCTTTAAAGAGCCGGTCGGTGCCCCATAATTATCCACTTTATAGCCTGTTTTATAATAGCGCAGCTTCCCAAGATATCCTGCCTGTCCGTTAATATTCATCTTTTTAAAGTCCAGTGTCAGAGTATATTTTCCTTTTTTTACCTTAAGTTTCACTTTATGATTGATGGCATCATCCGCCATAGACGTTGTATTCTGATTGGTTTTATATACAGTACCATCCACGACGTATGTGCCATCAGATAAACTTTTGATATTTAGGCCTTCTGTCGTTGTTGAGGAAGTTCCCGAAGATGATTTCTGCTCTAAATTTACAACCGCCTTTGATAACTTATTTACCTGTGCCTGCGTTGCCTTTTCATTATAAAAAATATCTTCTGCACTGCTGATTGCTGTTTTTAATGTCTTGATACTTGAAGAAGTATACACGCTCTCTCTTGCCGCCATACTGGTTGCAGAAAGAATCAGCGTATGTAGTACGGTTTTATCCACCGTTTTTACGGTTTCTTCTTTTTTAGCAGTTGTGGTTGTATTTCCCTTGTCTTCCGTTGTTGTATCCTCTGGTAAATCTCCTGTTCGCTTTAATGTAGACCAGTCTAACTGCAGACGTGCATATTGCTCACCGGTTCCGGCTGCAATTGATTCCATTACTGGGACAAAAATCTGCGTCCATATTTCTTTTTCATAAAGTGTTACCGGCATTGTCAGAAAATGTGGACAATCATAGCCGTTATCCTTTTCTTTATAATAAGATTCTACCTCCGTTGCCACAGGTTCTTCTTCTGTTGGAAGTGTATATCCGTTAGAACCTCCATGCCAATCTGGAAAATAATTCATATATGCCAGATATCCTTTAAAATTAATAGAACCTAACTTTGAACTTAACGCAACTAACTCTAAGCGAAGTGTCGCCTCCCCGTTCTTTATACGAAGTTCCATTGGCTTTTTAATCGCACCATTGCCCATCGAATCCTGATTTGCTGAAGCGTGTTTTAACCCTCCGTTTATCTGGTAGACTCCATCTGCTGGCACCGATTCTTCCGCTGCACGAACGATTCCTATTCTGTTTTTGTCTGAAAAAAATGCAGAAATAAGAAATACGCTAAACAATACAGTCAGTAAGATTTTGCTGCTTTTTTTCTTTTTGTTCATCCTGTTTCCTCCCTTATTTCAATAATATGTCCGCCTTATAGCAGGAATCTTTTTTCTATGTCTATCTCTAAGACATTCCTGATAAAAGGCCGAAATACTATATATCCGGGCATATGGCAGCAGAAAGGGAGATTACTGCTGCCATTCCCCGAAATCAAACAAATACTTCGATAAATCCTATTATTTTACTTTAACTGTTTTTTTCTGTCCTTTTCCCTTAAAAAGCTTTGTATATGCTTTTTTATTTTTTTTCGGAACTTTGATCACAGCCTTTTTATAGATTCCCTGTAATGCTTTTGCTCCTACTTTTTTCAGTTTCTGGGACTGGATATTGATTTTTTTCAGTTTACTGCATCCTGCAAATGACTTCTTTCCAATCGTTGTTACATTAGACCCAACAGTTACAGAAGTTACTTTCTTCTTTGCGCTGGCAAAGGCATTATTTCCGATTGCTGTTACCGTTGCCTTTACTCCTGCAGTTGTAATCGTTGCCGGAACAGTAACAGAACCTTTATTGGTTGCCTTTACAAAGCTTATTGTATTCGCGGAAAGTGCCTGATACACATTGCCGCCTACCGTATATTTACTTCCCTTTTTCAGTTTTTTTACAGCAGGTTTGATCTGTGGTTTTTTCGTAGTATCAGCAGGCTTTTTGTTTCCATTGTCAGTGTTCTTATCTTTATTATCGTCCTTTTTATTATTGTCCTTATTCGTATTATCTGAGGCACCTGGATTTGTTTCCACAACATCCTCCGCAGAAAATGCCGGATCATCCGCAGAGGCTTTCTTAGCAGAATCCCAGTCAAGGCTAAGAGAAACATTTTGTGTTCCATTACCAGGCATAATTGAATTCATGACGGGTATGAATACCTGCAGAGGAACATTTCCACTGATTAGTGCTTCTGGAATCACTGGAATTGTTACGATGTCCGGATAATCTGTTCCAAATTCATCCTTTACTTTTGTTCCATCTGTATATTTTTGTACAGATTCTACTGTAACATCTGCTGTCTCTCCAACAGGAACTCCATACGCATTTTCTGCATAGCCTGTCCTGTAATATTTTATATTCTGAAGATAGCCTTTAAAACTTTGACCTGCCAGAGAAATGTTCATGCCCTTTAAATTCATCGTAATTGTATAATTTCCATTTTCAACAGTAAGCTTTAACTTGTGAGTAATCGCATTATTTGCCATAGAAACATCGCTTCCACTTGCCTTCTTCATTACTCCGTCAATAGAATATGTACCATCTTCTAATACTGGTTTTAAAGTATTCCAGTCCAATGTAATTGTAGAATCTGTGTCAAATTCTCCGTTTTTAATAGTAATGCCTGCCACAGTATCATTAAGATTTTTCATAGAATCTACATAAAGATGTACATTTGTGAAATATTGTTCCTGTGGTTTCTTTCCTAACGGTAACTGGACATCTGTTACTACTGTTTTATCATCTATAGCTGTTGTTTTATAGACTGCGTCTTTTTTCAGTGCACCATCTTTTACTGTAGTATAATATCCGTTAAATCCTAATACATACAACGGTTCTTCTACTGTTCCGGAAATATGTGTATAATACAGTGTCATTACTCCTGCAGCATCAACACCAAGATACGCATCTCTCCACTTATCAGTTCCAGCTGCGCCTATAATGCTGTGGTCAACAACATCTGTGATATTTTTTATCTTAATTTTATACATACCTGCTGCCGGAGCATTTTGAGGTGCTGTTGCAATGGTATCTTCTTTGATTTTGATGTCCAGAGCATTCATCACCGCATTCTTAATCGCAGTAGAAGAAGCAGTCGCTCCACTTACTACATCCACATTATTTATTAAATCGTCATCATTCGCATAGAGCCCTGTCAGTTTAGATTCCATTCCTTTAATTGCTTTTTTTAGATATTTCTGATTTTCTGTTCCAAACTGACCTTCCTGAAAATCTGTTCCTGTTAAACTTACAGAAGAAATCACACCCTCTGTTACAGTAACGTCGGCATTCACTGTGTATTTTCCAAACTGTTTTACCTGTGCAGAACCTTTTTTTATATAATTGTAAGTGCTGTCATTTACCGGTTTTGCATTGGCATAATCAATAAAAAGATACGCATCTACACCTGCATTCATTGCATCTACGTGCATATTCAGATACACACCGTCTGCTTTTTTAAAAACATCTGGAATAGTAAATGAAATCTTTTTTGGTGCGTAAGAAGACTGTCCATTTATTGTTTTAGGAACATCAGGATAAGTTTCTAATACGGTTGCCGCTGTTTTTAATTCAGAAGAACTGCGTTTTTCATTCTGATAGATCATAAAATTATAAGCATAATCTGAAAAACTCGACATGCTTACTTTCCTGCATTCCATTGTAAGTGATGCTTCTCCTGATTCAGAAATTGTAAGCTTACCGTATTTTCCTGGACAACCTGCTGCAACAGAATCTTTTTCGGGATTCGATGCATTCTTTAGGCGAAGAGAAACCGTATAGGTTCCCTCGCTTAATATAACATTCTTACTTCCAAAGGAAAATCCTTCGGCAGTGGCAGCTTTTGCCGGTATAACAGTCCACAGCATGGCAAGGGCTGCAATTAAAATAATAGCCAAAAACTGTATTCTTTTCGTGCAATTGTTCATTATTGCTTTCCTTTCTATATCTTATCTGTACATTATCTTCTGATAACCACTTTTACTTTGGAGGAAGCTGTACCTTTTACTACCTTTTTCGCTACAGTTTTATAAGCACTTACTTTGTAGTAATATGTCTTGTTCTTCTTTACTTTCTTATCGATAAATTTCACAGTTTTTACATTTTTGATTGTCTTTACAAGTTTGTATTTACCGTTTTTCTTTGTTGCACGGTATACTTTATAGCCACTTGCGCCCTTTACTTTTTTCCAGGATAATCTTACTTTCTTACGGGAAAGATTCTTTGCTTTTAATTTCTTAACTTTGGCAACCTTTACTTTAGTAGTATTCTGTTTTTCCTGTGTTGTTGTCTGTGGTTTCTTCTGGGTTGTAGAGTTATTGTTATTATCCTGCTTGTTGGAATCTTTTACGATAACATCGTTGGAGTATACAGCAAAGCGATATGGTTTTAATCCACTTGTACCAGAATATACTGTCTTTTTCACTCTGTAGATTCCGTTACTGTCTACCTTAATCGTTCCATTAAGAGTATCTTTTTCTTCTGATGTCTTTTCCTTGGAAATCGTTGTATATGTTCCATCTTCATTTTGTTTTTGTACTTCTGTAACAATATCCCAATCATAATTCTTGTCATTTAAAATATCAACAAGTTCTTTACCCTCATAATTATCATTTAACAAAGCCTTATAACCTGTCACATCAGCAACTTCACTTTCCTCATCTGACTGTGTTGTATCATACCAGAACATTAAATCAAGTATACTTAAATCCTGATTCCATTTAATATTCTTCTCTGCGTCTGCTGAAGCATTAAAATTAAGCACTGTTTTTTGTGGATACTGTTTATTAAAACTTTTTGCCATCTTGCGAACTTCAGGATCTACCACAACCATCTCATTTAACTGTAAATCCAGTTTATGAATTCCCCCGTCAACCTTAGGAAACATATCTTTAGAAACAGATGTAATTTTATTATCAAAGAAATCTACTTGTGTAATGTTTTTGTTTTGTGCAAGCATATTAGATGGCAGTTCTTTAATTTCGTTAGATTTTAAGTTCAGTACTTTCAGGTTTGGAAGCTTGCTAAAATCTATATTATCCAAGTTTGTAATTTTGTTGTTAAATATTGCCAGAGTTTGAAGTGCCTGCAACTGTTCTACCGTATCCGGAATTTTTACAAGCTCATTATTATCCAGCGAAATAGATTTTAATGTAGCTCCCATAGATTTCATCAGGTCAGAAGGCAAATCAGTAAGTTTATTAGATCCCAGTCCAAAATCATCCAGTTTTGTAAGAGAATCAAAAGCACCTGCTTCAATTGATTTAATGGCGTTTGATCCCAAATCCAGAATTGTTAAATTATCAAGACCTGCAAAATCATTTTTTTCAATAGAAGTAAGATTGTTGCCTGCAAAACTAATCCAGTCAAGTTTTGCTGTATCTTTAAATAAATTAGCAGGGATGTCTTTTACCTCATTATTTTCAATGTAAAATTGTTCCAGCTCAGTTTTTCCAGCTAATAAACCTGCTGGAATTTCTTTAATTTTATTATTAGATAAATTCAGAGAAGTAACGTTTGATGATAATCTTGTTAAAAGCGTAATATCTGTAAGATTATATCCACTAAGATCCACTTCACCAGAAATTGCATTCCATTCGTCTTCACTGATCGCCCCATCACCATCTGTATCATATCCAGCTGTTACTAAAGCATTAATCAATGTTTTATCCGCATCACTTTCTTCCTGCTGCTCTACTTTATATCCATCCCATCCCTTTTTTACGGATGTTACTGTAATAGCAGCACTCTTGTATTTACTCCAGTCACCTTTATCACTGGCCTGTCCGCCCATGGCTGAAACAAGAGCAACAACAGAAAGATTTTGTGTGATATCATCAATTTCTATCGTATATTCTTTATAATTACTCTTACTTCCATCTAAACTATACTCTTTTACCTCTGACAGATTATATGCTGCATTGGAACCAACAGATAAATCCAGAAGATAATCCTGCATATTAATATTTAACATTGATATTTTCATTTTTCCATTTTCTACAGTTAGCTTTGCTTTTGAATCAATCGTACCAGCAATCATATTTCCTCCTGTAGAATCTTCTACTGAATAAGAAAGTGTATATTCTCCGTCTTCTACTGGATTTTCAATGTTGTTATTTTCTGAATCTTTTTTCTTGAAAGTATCAATAGCTTCCTTTAAGGCTGTGACTGCGGCATTCACATCTTCCTGTGTCGCATTTTCATTGTCATATACTTCCTGTGCTGCTGTAATGGCATTCTGAAGTGCCTGCCATTTTTCATCAGAAGCACTGTCCTGTTCATATGCTTTTGCCGCTGAAAGCATGTTGTTTAATGGGTTTTTATCCACTTTTGGGGTAACGGGATTTTCACCAGTACCATCAATATCTGTCTGAGAAACTAATTCTGCTGTAGCTGCATCTTTATTTACATTTACAACTATCTTCTTATCTTTATATCCATTTGCATAAATAGTAATCGTATTTTCTCCATCTACGACAGATCCAAGATAAACTCTAAAACCATACATGGAAAATTCGTATTTATTATTCTCTCCAGAATCATCCCAGTCGGCTATATATTCTTTTTCATTTACGACTACTTTTGTAACACTGCCGATATAGTCTTTGACATCCTGAGAACCATATTTATCAAGTTCTTCAAATAAAATGGCGGAACCTACCGAGGAAGAACTTTCATATTTTACTTTTGTTAGAGCTGTTCCTGTTTTCGCTTCTGTAGTAGTGTCAGAAGCTTCCGCTGCGTAAACATTTACTGCTCTTAAGCTTGCCGGTAAAACTGCTGCCTGTGGTGCTGCCATTGTAACAGCCATTGCCAGTGCTAAAGAATAGGTTAAAAATCTTTTTCTCATGTTTTCTCTCCTTTATTTTACTTTGATTTTGCTTTTTGTACTCCATGTGCCGTAAATCTTTTGTCCTTTTACCTGTTTGTAAGAACGAAGCTGTACATAATAGGTTTTCTTCGTTTTCAACTTCTTAATGACAAAAGAAGTTTTCTTAGAAGATACATTTTTTACAGATGCTTTCTTCATATTTTTCTTTAAAGAATAACGAAGCTGGTAACCATTTATCTGACTTTGCTTTTTCCAGTAAAGCTTTGCTATTTTTCTTCCTGATGTAACTCTTCTTATTTTTACAGCAACAGGTTTTTTCACTGTTGTATTTTCAGTAGCATTATTCGCAGGCTTTGTATCATTTTTCTCTGTGGTAGTCGATTCTTTTGGAACAGATGGTTTTTCGGATGCTTTGTTTACTTCAATAGTAATTGCGTCTCCAATCTGTCTTTCATAAGAAGCTGTTTCCATTGCGATTGGATAAACAAGAACTTTACCCGTTCCGATGATTGTAACGTATCCATCTTCCCGAAGATTGATTACGGAATTTTTGTTAGTCTGGAAAATTACTTTTCCATCTCCCGGCTTATCAACAGATGCCTGAAGATAGAATCCTTTATCATCTTCATACTTTGTATAGGTTGTCTGTGGAACAGTGATTGTCTGCTCTCCTCTACTGACGGTGACCGTTACACTCTTACTCGTTTCTTTATATTTTGCAGTTTCGGAGGCTGTGATTACAATTTCACAACTTCCACCACCCTGAATCGTAACGATTCCTTTATTATCTACTGTAGCAACTTCTGGATTTGTTGTTGAGTAGATGAGTGTTCCATCTCCTTTTGTAAGCTGTGCTTCAAGGTCATAGGTCTTTCCTTTACTTGCAACAGAAGTTCTTAAGGAAGTATCTACATAGATTGCCTGATAAGACTTCTTTGTGGTATCGCTTCCCTCGTTTGCATAATCCGCGAGGTTAACATAACCATAACCGAAATCATCCTCCTTTCCTTCAGCACCTAAATCTACTGCATAGTCTCGCATAGTCGCATATACATCCCACTGTGTATAATCTGGATGTTTCATTTTAATCATTGCCGCTGCTGCTGCAAGATGTGGGGATGCCATTGAAGTTCCGCTCTCTATCTTTGTCTTTCCATCATTCCATGCACTTAAAATATATCCACCTGGTGCACAGAAATCAAGGAGTGTTCCGCTGTTTGAGAATCCCGAATGTACATATTCTTCTGGATTAGATGCAGAACGTTCGATAGAACCTACGGCAATTGTCCATCCGCTGCAGGCCGGATAACTTCTTGATACATTTGTATATTCGTTACCAGATGCTACGCACATCGTAATTCCGTAGTCGGCGGCGATTGCAAAAGAATCATCAATAAAAGATAAATCATCGGAACCAAGATTACTTATCAATTCTCTTGTATCATAACCAAGACTTAAGTTCATTACATCTACACCATGTGTTGTCGCATAATCAACACCAAGACGAAGAGTTAAAACAGAAGCTCTCTCAGATGCATCGAAAATACGAACAGTCATAATCTTTACATTATCTGTTGTTCCTTTTGTAATAATTCCAGAAACATGAGTTCCATGTCCTGTCACATCATCATAATCGGAAGCTTCTTTATCAACTGCCATATTGATACTTCGTTTATCAATTCTTCCTGAAAACCAAGAATGGTCTACATCAATTCCTGTATCAAGAACAGCAACTGTCACTGTATTCGTCCAATCCTTTGCTTGTTCTTTTAATGTGTCAAGCCCCATCGTATGGATTCCGTCAAAAGCTTCGGAAGAACCAGATTCACTTTCATCTGCATTTACAGCCTTTGTAGTTGTTTCAGTCGCTTCGGAATCTCCAAGGGATACAATCTGATCCTGAAATACTTTGCCGGCATCATACTGTTTTTCTAACTTTTTCTCTGCCAGCTTTGCCTGAGATGCATTGGCATATTCTAATACATAAAACTTACCGAAAGTATAGTAGTAGACATTCTCAGCTCCATAGACTTTCTCTGGCTTTTCTTTAGAATTAACAATTACTCTTGCATTGACTTCTGATTTCTTCAGCGTTCTGTTTTTATCCTTTGACTTTGCCAAAGAGGAAGTGTGATTAATTGCCTCCGCCAAATCTTCCGGACTGGACAAAGATTCTACTTTCACCCTACCTGTTGCCGCATAAGTAGTTCCTGTCATGCCGACAAAAGCAAAGGTTACCGTAAGCAGAAACGACAATAATTTCTTTTTCATACTCCTTCGTTCTCCTTTTCCTTTTTCAAAATGCTTTGCAATAATCAGTAACGGGCCCATTCCTGATTGTTAGCGCTACCTTAAATTAGCATGCACTAACTTTATGTTTTTCTTATACCATATATCTGCTTTTTACGTCAACATCCATCTATTTTCGTGATACAGTAACACGAAACAAATCTCGCTCTTTCCGCACCTTTCACCCTATTGATTATTTTTATCAAAATAGGGTAGGAAGATTTGAGGCGGAGAATTCACTTGAGCAAAAAACTATGGTAACCGGATAAAGGTAAAATGTAGAACAATTAGAATGTACGGGATTGTTTGATAAACGTCGCCTGAAAAAACTATATATGTGTAAGCAGAAAATCGAATTTCAACTCCCCAAATCCCCCACCATTGCGATTTAATTTCACCTGCCCCAGCCAACAAACAGCCCGCAAAGAGAGAATAGCCCCTATATCTGTGGCCTCGGAGCAAGTGTTGAATGCGAGCGCAGAAGCGAGTATTCAACACGCCGCGACTAAAGTCACAGATATAGGGGCTATTCTCTCTTTGCGGGCGTCTGTTCATTGTGCATCGAATCAAATCCAAAACACCAACATTGCCGTGCTTTCCGGCATATGGGTTCGTCCCACATTACAGGTGGCAGTAATCTGAATTATCCCACACATTTCCCCACCTTTTTGTCTGCGGAAATGGCAGGCAGACAGTGGTATTTTTACAATACCATTTTCATCAATTTCTGCTAAGTGCAGAAAACTATCACTGACATATTTTAAGGATTCCAGATGCCCACTCATCTGATGCCCGTTCACTCTTGAATTGGCACGCATTTCACAGATTTTTAATTCCAGCCAGGCATCCTCATCTTCAATGCATAGATAAGCTGGTTTTTCGAAGCCTCTGTCTGCCATTGAAATTCCTGTTTTTTCTCCTTCTGGCAAATGTAAGAGTACAAACCAGACTGGTGTCCGTCCTTTTGTAAAAATATCAAATACATTATTTTTCTGCATAGTTTCTGGCTTTCGTGCATTATTATTTGCAGATACTCCTTGTCGATTCATATTTTGAACCATAAATGTTAAAACATCATATTCCACATTTTCAATCTGGTTTTTCACACTCTCCTGTACCTGTTCTTCGCTCAGATTCATCTGACGGAAAAATGTTTCCAGGCCAGAAAGTATCTTTTGATAGCCACGCACTCTCGCCTTACCCAGTTCTGTAAATTCGTATTTATCTGTAAAAAAATCTCTCTCTTTACATTGCTTAAAATAGCGGCTTACTGCTCCGTGGTCTACCCCGCATTGCTTTGCCACTTTCATAACTGCACCTTTTTTTTCTGGAAGTTCATAGAGTGCCATCAAATAATGGAGCTGCTGGATAGTCGGAAGATTTTTCCGTTTAAAATTATCACCTTTTTTCATAAATAAATCCTTTCATTTGTCGTAGTCAGAAATCCGCCACTTTTAATAATACAGAGTTATCACGCTCTTTACCACATATGTATCTTTAACTCCTATCAACGCATGCTTCGAAGATGCAGATTTCCACACGCATTTACCATATATGTATATTTAATTCCCGGCAATCTTCTACGAGAGGTATTCTGTCCTCCTTTGTAAGTCCAATCAATGCAGTTCCCTCCGTTATGGAAACCATCTGACTTTTCACTATCAAAAAGATAGATGCCGGCAATAAAAATCCATCTTTTGTCCGAACCGCCTGTTTCCATTCTGCTCCTCTCTGATACCACAAATGCCAATGATTCTCTGCATCTTTTAGAAAAAGCTGCACAAAACTTTCTTCATTTACTTGCAAAAGAAATGTATCGCTAAAATCCTTAAATTCTTCTGCCAGAATACGGGGATACCTTTTATCACTCTCATAAAGTGTTATACGAAACTCATACTCGCCCGGCTCATACATTACTGTAAAATTCATATCCCGGATTTCACTGTCATAAATTTCCCCGTTCTTTAAAAACTTAAAAATTCCATCAATCACTTCTTCCCCGACAACATGCTCCATACGACAGGCACTCTCCGCCGCAATTTCTTCTTCCACCCCACAGGTAAGCTGAATAAAATGCGTGATATTCTGATGCCGTTCCCTACATTCATGTCCCTGTTCTTTTCCAAAATCCGTGAGAAACAGGTACTCTTTTTCCTCCGCCTCCTCTATATAACCGTGTTCTATCATTGAGTGAATATAATAGGCAAGCTGTCTTCTGTTTAATCCCATTGCTTTACAGATTTCATTCTTATCCAATCGTTTTTCCTGAATCCACCATTCATATAGTAAACGTAAAATATTTTCTTCGACTTCAATACGGCTCTGACTGATATTGCTTCCTATTTGCCCTCGAAAGCTGTCTGATTTTTCCTTCATTTTCTGTTCCTTTCTCTATAGCTCTCTATATGTGATGAAAATATACTAGTCAATTCTATTCAAAGATATAGCACCAAGTCTTTTTATCAGTCAACTCTATTTCGCCCATTTTTTTGTTATTGGATTTTTTTATCAATAAAAAGAGCTATCGTGTGGTTAACGATAGCCCCTATATTATGTGAAATTTAAAAATGTTTATTTCGAAAATACCACATCATTTTATGGTTAGACTATTGATTATTTTAATCTATCAACATCCGGTATCCCATGCCCTTCTACTAATGCCTTTTTCGCCAGTTTATCAACCCGCTCGTTATAAAAATCTCCTGAATGTGCCTTTACTTTCTGAAAAATAACTTCTATCTTTTCCTGCATCCGCTTCATAAAAGCCGCATACTTCTTAGTATGTGGATTTTTGGCACTCCATACACCAGTTGCCCACTTTTCGATTCCCTCATAATCGTAGTGAATAACAACAGAGGAATATCCATTTTCAAATGCCCACTGTACCGCATACATCGCACCATGCATCTCTCCGGCTACATTGCGAATCGCTAATAACTCCGGCTCCTCTCCATTCCCGCTTCGCTCAATAATTCTTCCATCTTCAAGTAAAATAACACAGCCAAAAGAGTATTTTTGAATACTTACATCAAAACTTCCATCCACATAAACAACAAGCCTGTCGGATGTCGAAGTTGTTAGTGCAGTGGAATCTACACTAGTTGTTGTTGAAGAATTCTTATTAGTAGTTGTCTTGGCTGCTCCAATATTTAAAAAAGCTTCTGCTTCTTCCTTCGTTAAAAATCCTTTATATTCTGCTCCGGAATATCCATACACCGCTTTTTTACATTCATCCCATGTATAAAATAAACCTGTTTTATGTCCTTTTCTTACAGCATAAATTTTCTTTTTTGCCATTCTATTTCCTCCATGTTTCGTTGATATAATCTCTCTTGTTTATTGCTTTTAAATTATATAATTCCTTTTCTGGATGTTCAAGTGAAAAAATATTATATGTATGGATGAAGCTCATCGTACAGACGTAGTATAAGCTAAACAATAAAAGATATTTCTTTAAAAATACTATATTTTTACCTCATTTTATGTTATTTTATCTTATATAATTTTTTTATTACAATAATAATTTTTTCTGATTGACAGAAGTTATTTAATCAGTCACATAAAGGAGCAACTATGACAGATTTACTTTATTCTTACAAAACCACCGTAAAGTTTCTAGGCAGTGTATTAGGACCAGATTATGAGGTGGTTCTTCAGGATTTATCTAATATAAACCACTCAGTAATTGCTATAGAGAATGGACATATCAGTGGGAGGACAATTGGCAGCCCTCTTACAAGTGCTGTATTCCAGATGCTTTCTTCAAAAGTGTATGAAGAGGATGACTTTATTGCCAACTATAAAGGGGTAGCAGAAAATGGACATATCCTTCGTTCTTCAAGTATGTTCATTAAAGATTCCAACGGAAATCCGATCGGACTCTTATGTATTAACTTTGATGACAGCCGCTATATGGAACTTCATGAAAAGTTATTTTCGCTGATTCATCCTGGAAATTTTGTAAAAAATATATCATCTGGCGTAGCAGAATCCAAAGGAAATGTAAAAGATTTATCCAGCCGGATTACCGAAAGCTTCGCCATTGATGTTGCTTCTCTTAGAGAACAGATTTTTAATGATGCAACAGCCAACTTTACAACACCTGTGGATCGTTTAAATCAAAATGAGCGGAAGGAAATCATGATCAAATTATATGAACAGGGGCTATTCCAATTAAAAGGTTCCATCCCGTTTGTTGCAAAAAGATTCTCCTGCTCACAGGCAACTATATACAGATATTTGGGAGAAATCAATAATTAAATAGGAATTTGCCGCAGGCAAGACAGACGCTCCCAAAGCGAGCAGGAAAAACACACTCTAGTGAAACTACAAACAAAGCCATTGCCCTCAATAAGGCATATTTGTGATTTTAGTC
>ENA-OWPB01001926-OWPB01001926.1-human-gut-metagenome-genome-assembly--contig:-NODE-1926-length-16235-cov-5.672064_pt1 | contig 16235 bp, 14 predicted proteins | sample MGYA00248260_ERZ651838 | MGnify/ENA primary metagenome ERZ651838 (study PRJEB26924, sample SAMEA4378304) | human gut metagenome | biome: human gut; feature: human-associated habitat; material: faeces...
CAGCAATGGCAGGTCTAGACAGATCGTCGTTTAATACAGAACCCGGCTTACGGTCCATCTCGTTTTCCGCTTTTATGCTTTCCGGCTGCCCGCATCCCTGCGGGCAGCTTTTGTTTTGTCACACTTCTTTTACCAAGCTGTTACTTTCCGTTTGTTGCAGTTTGTGGTATACTATGGGCACTGCAGGCCCTCTGCAGGCTAAAACGAAAGACAGGATGTGAAATCCTCCGATGAAAGATGGTTTTTTAAAGGCAGCCGCCTTCTCCCCCGCCCTGCGGGTGGCAGACTGCACCTATAACGCCCAGCAGATCCTTGCCGACGTGCAGGCAGCCGCCGCGCGCGGGGTCAAGCTGGCCGTGTTCCCGGAATTCTGCCTCACCGGCTACACCTGCGGCGACCTGTTCCTGCAGCACACGCTGCAGACCGGTGCGCTGGATGCCCTGCAGACCGTGCTGGACGGCACCCGGACGCTGGACACCGTCGTGCTGGTGGGCCTGCCGCTGCTGGTACACGGCAAGCTGTACAACTGCGCCGCCGTGCTGTGCCGCGGGCAGCTGCTGGGCCTTGTGCCCAAGACCTACCTGCCCAACTACGGTGAATTCTACGAGAAGCGCCAGTTCACCCCCGGCAGCACCGAGGTGGAAACGATCACCGTGTGCGGCCAGCAGGTGCCCTTTGGCACTTCGCTGCTGTTCCGCTGCCGGTCCATGCCCAGTTTTGTGCTGGGCGTAGAGCTGTGCGAGGACCTGTGGAGTGCGTTACCGCCCTCCACCTTCCACGCGCTGGCCGGGGCCACGGTCATCGCCAACCTTTCGGCCAGCGACGAGACCGTCGGCAAGGCCGAGTACCGCCGGGCACTGGTGTCCAACCAGTCGGCCCGTCTGCTGTGCGGCTACCTGTACGCCTCGGCCGGGCATGGCGAGAGCACCCAGGACATGGTGTTCGCCGGGCACGACCTGATCGCCGAAAACGGCACCCTGCTGGCCGAGACAGCTCCCTTTGCGGGCGGCATTGCCGAAACCGAGATCGACTGCCAGCGCATGGAGGCCGAGCGTGCCCGCAACACCAGCTTTGAGCTGAGCCGCGATGGTTACACCACGGTGGAGTTTGATCTGGAACTCACCGAGACCCCCCTCACCCGCTGGATCGACCCGGCACCCTTCGTGCCCGGCGACCCCAAGCGCCGCGCCGAGCGCTGCGAACTGATCCTGAAGATGCAGGCCGACGGTCTGGCCAAGCGGCTGGAGCACGCCCACGCCAAAACGGCGGTCATCGGCATTTCCGGCGGGTTGGACAGCTGTCTGGCCCTGCTGGTGGCGGTGCGCGCCATGAAGCAGCTGGGCCGCCCCGCCAGCGATGTGCTGGCCGTGACCATGCCCTGCTTCGGCACCACCCACCGCACCCGCAGCAATGCCGAGATCCTGTGCGATGAGCTGCAGGTCTCCTTCAAGGAGATCGACATCGCCGAGACGGTGCACAGCCACTTCCGGGACATCGGCCAGGACGAAAGCGTGCTGGACGTGACCTTTGAAAATGGGCAGGCCCGTGTGCGCACGCTGGAGCTGATGGACACCGCCAACCGCACCGGCGGCCTTGTGGTGGGCACCGGCGACCTGTCGGAGCTGGCACTGGGCTGGGCCACCTACAACGGCGACCACATGAGCATGTACGGTGTGAACGCCGGGGTGCCCAAAACGCTGGTGCGCCATCTGGTGCATTACGAAGCCGACATTGCCGCCACCGACACCCTGCGCACCGTGCTGCTGGACATTCTGGACACTCCGGTCTCCCCGGAGCTGCTGCCCGCCAAGGACGGCGAGATCGCGCAAAAGACCGAGGATCTGGTGGGCCCCTATGAGCTGCACGACTTTTACCTCTATCAGGTTCTGCGCTTCGGCTTTGGCCCGGCCAAGATCTTCCGGCTGGCAAAGGCCGCCTTTGCAGGCCGCCCCGAATACCCCGACAACGTGCTGTACAAGTGGCTGCGCAACTTCTACTGGCGGTTCTTCGCCCAGCAGTTCAAGCGCAGCTGCCTGCCGGACGGCCCCAAGGTGGGCAGCGTGACCCTTTCGCCCCGCGGCGACTGGCGCATGCCCAGCGATGCCTGTGCCGCCCTCTGGCTCGCCGAACTGGAACAGCTTTCGATCAAGGACTGACACATGAAACACAAAAAACTGCTGACCAATCTTCTGTTTGCCGCCGTCGTTCTGGCCATTGCCGCCGTTCTGCTGCTGGTGCGCAGCGCACACAGCAGCGGTTCCAAGCTGCGGGCCGAACTGATCTACGGTGACAACAACACCACCATGAACCTTCCGCTGGACAAGAACGATACCTATGACGTAGACACCGGGTACTACACGGTGCACATCGAGGTCAAGGACGGTGCTGCCCGCTTTGTGGACTCCCCCTGCCCGGACCACATCTGTGAGAGCTTCGGCTGGCTGTCCAACGAAGACCAGACCGCCACCTGCCTGCCCGCCCGCGCGGTGCTGACCATCGTGCCGGCTGACTGAGCCTTGCGCTCAAAAGGAGATTTCCTATGAAGGATGATTCCAACCGTTCCCTGCGGCGTGTGAACCGCAAGAGCCGCAGTGCGGCAGACCGCACCGTGGAAGTGGACAGCTCCGCTTTTTTTGCGGAGGACCCGTCCCCCACGCCGCCGCCCCAGAAAAAGCCCGGTTCTTCTGCCCCGCGCCGCAGCGGTGCCCCGGCACAGGCTGCCGCCGCCCGGCCCTCCGCTTTCGGCAGGATCCTGCTGCCGGTGCAGGGCATTCTCAGTGCAGCCTCGCTGGTACAGCTGTGGCGCACCCAGATGCTGCCCGTGCTGTATCTGGTCATTCTGGCCGCCCTGCTGTTCCTGCTCTGGCTGCTGGTCAAGCGCTGTCAGGAGTACAATGTGCCCGGAAAGGTGTCCCGGGTGTTCTCGGTGTTCCTGTGCGCCTGCATGGCGCTGGGCTGTGTCTGGGCCCAGCAGGGTCTGACCGCGCTGGACAACATGACCAACGGTCTGCTCACCGGTGCCGAGGCCAACAAGATCACCAAGGAGCCTTTCGTCATCTACCTCAGCGGCGTGGACACCCGTGGTGAACTGACCGAAAAAGCCCGCAGCGACGTGAACATTCTGGCTGTGGTGAACCCCCAGACCAAGCAGGTGGCGCTGATCAACACGCCCCGCGACTACTATGTGGATCTGGCCGGCACCAACAGCAAGGACAAGCTGACCCACGCCGGTCTGTACGGCGTGGAGACCAGCATGGCTACATTGGGCAACCTCTATGGCATCAACGTGGACCACTACATCCGCATCAACTTTGCGGGCTTCATCAATATCGTGGACGCCCTGGGCGGCGTGGACGTGTATTCCGACCAGGCCTTCACCTCAGTGGGCAGCCCCGGCTACTACGACCCCACCACCTTTGCCGAAGGCTGGAACCATCTGGACGGTAAGTCCGCCCTGGCCTTTGCCCGGGAGCGCCACGCCTTTGCCTCCGGCGATATCCAGCGCGGCATCAACCAGATGAAGGTCATCGACGCCATGCTGAACAAGATCAAGTCCCCTGCCCTGCTCATGGGCTTTTCCAAGATCATGGACGCCGCTTCGGACTGCTTTGTCACCGATTTTTCGCAGGATCAGATCAGTGCGCTGGTGCGCATGCAGCTGAGCGATTTTGCCAACTGGGACATCCAGAGCTACACCGTTACCGGCTCGTCCGGCACCAGCACTCAGTGCTATTCCGCCAAGGGCCAGAAGCTCTACGTCATGAAGCCGGATGAAGCCTCCGTCAGCAAGGCCAAAGAGATGATCGCGACCGTGCTGGGCGGTGAGGGCACTGTGAGCGACACCGCCCAGACCCCGGAAAAGACCGACATCTTTACCCCCACCACCGACCCGAACGCCGCTGCTTCCATTCCGGAAGAACCAGCGGAAAGCGTCATCGTGGAGGAGCCCGCCGAGAGCGTGCCGGAAGAGACCCCGGCCGAAACGCCTGCTGAGCAGCCTGCAGAACAGCCTGCCGACACCCAGCCCCAGGAGCCGGAGACTCCGGCCGACAGCGGCACCAGTGACGGCAGCACCGAAGCTCCGTCCATCTCCCTGCCCACGCAGGAAGAGGTGGAACAGGCTGCATCCTCGCTGTACAACGCAGCGTCCACCATTCTGGATGCCATCTACAATGCAGCGTCCCAGAACGACGCCGCCTGATTTCCCACAACCGCAACGAGGCCCCGGAGGGCAGAACCTCCGGGGCCTCGTTTTTTCGTTGTCAGGATCTTATGCCTTGATTTCGTTCCACACGCTGTGGCCGTCCAGGCTGGAGGCATCCACGCCCAGATACTCGCAGATGGTCTGGGCAATGGTGCCGAAGCAGAGCTTCGTGCCCAGGTCCACACCGGGCTTCACGCCCTTGCCGCAGACCAGGTACGGCACATACTCGCGGGTATGGTCGGTGGTCTTGGTGTAGGAGGGGTCGCAGCCGTGGTCTGCGGTGACCATCAGCAGGTCGCCCTCCCGCATGCCGGGGATGAAGTCGGCCAGGAAGCGGTCGAACTCGGTGGCGGCAGCCGCGTAGCCCGCCACATCGCGGCGGTGGCCGTACAGCATGTCAAAGTCCACCAGGTTCACAAAGGCCAGGCCCTCGAAGTCGCGGGTCTGCAGGGCCTTGGTGAAGGCAATGCCGTTGGTGTTGCCGGTAGTCTTGATCTTCTCGGTCACGCCCTCGCCATCAAAGATATCGAAGATCTTGCCCACGGCGATGACGTCCTTGCCGGCGTTCTTCAGCAGGTCCAGCATGGTGGCGCGGGGCGGCTTCAGGCTCAGGTCGTGGCGGTTGGTGGTGCGGTAGAAGGTATCGGCGGTGCGGCCCAGGAAGGGGCGGGCAATGACGCGGCCCACGCCATACTCGCCCTTGAGCATCTCGCGGGCGATCTCGCAGTAACGGTACAGCTCGTGCACCGGCACCAGCTCTTCGTTGGCGGCCACCTGGAACACGCTGTCGGCACTGGTGTAGACGATGAGGGCGTTTTCCTTCATGGCCTGCTCGCCGTAGTCCTTCAGCACCTGGGTGCCGGAATAGGGCTTATTGCAGAGCACCTTGTGGCCGGTTTTTTCCTCAAACTCGTGGATGAGCTCTGCGGGGAAGCCCTCCGGGAAGGTGGGCAGCGGCTTCGGGCTCACCACACCGGCGATCTCCCAGTGGCCGATGGTGGTGTCCTTGCCCATGCTCTGCTCCTGCAGGCGGGCAAAGGAACCGGTGGGAGCGGCGGTCTTTTCCCCGGCGGTCACACCGTCGATGTTGAACAGGCCCAGCCTTTGCAGGTTGGGGCAGTTGAAGTTGGGATGCTTTGCAATGGCTCCCAGCGTGTTGGTGCCCTCGTCGCCAAAAGCGGCGGCATCCGGCTCGGCGCCGATGCCAAAGCTGTCGAGCACGATCAGAAAGACACGTTTTTCCATCTTGGTTTTCTCCATTTCTTCCGGGTCAGCCCGGATAAGTGACACTTTTACTTGCCACCATTATAAGCAAAAACAGGCCCGTTTGCAAGGGCTGTCTTTCCATGCTGCACAGCTGTCCTGACGGGCAGGATCTTAGCCATTTCTTTAACGATTTCTCTGTGCAAAATCCGCAAAATTACCGCGTCCCTGCGTCAAGCATCTGTTCAAACCTCCCGGCATGCAAAAAAGTTGTATTCATCCTGAAATTTCACTTGCTCTCTTGTCAGAAAGCGATTATAATAGTAGTTGGTAAAGTTTTGGATTTTCACTTTACCGTACATTCCAACCCACAGCACGGGGAGTTTTCCCTGTTGGTCGTGAGCGCGGGCCGTTCTGCATGACAGCAGACAGCCTGCTGCAAAATAAATGAGAGAGTGAGAACGTAGACGGAGGTATTTTGAATGAGAAAAACGAAAATTATCTGCACCCTGGGCCCTTCCACCGACAAGGACGGCGTCCTGCGTGAACTGATCGCCAACGGCATGAATGTTGCCCGCTTCAACTTCTCCCATGGCTCCCACGAGGAGCACAAGGGCCGTCTGGACCTGCTCAAGTCCCTGCGCGAGGAGCTTGGCAAGCCCGTGGCTGCTCTGCTGGACACCAAAGGCCCTGAGATCCGCCTGAAGGACTTCAAGAACGGCACCGAGATGCTGGAAGCCGGTCAGACCTTCACCCTGACCACCCGCGATGTGGAGGGCACCAAGGAGATCTGCTCCATCACCTACAAGGATCTGCCTCAGGATGTGGCCCCCGGCGGCACCATCATGCTGGATGACGGCCTGATCAAACTGCAGATCCAGACCGTGAACGATACCGACATCGTCTGCACTGTGCTGAACAACGGCAAGATCAAGAACAAGAAGGGCGTCAATGTGCCCGGTGTGCATCTGTCCATGCCGTATATGAGCCAGCGCGATAAGGACGATATCATCTTCGGCATCGAGCAGGGCTTTGATTTCATCGCTGCTTCCTTTGTGCGCACCGCACAGGATGTGTACGAGATCCGCAACCTGCTGAACGAGTACGACTCCAACATCCGCATCATCGCTAAGATCGAGAACCGTGAGGGTGTGAACAACATCGACAGCATCCTGGCTGCCGCCGACGCCGTCATGGTGGCCCGCGGCGACCTGGGCGTCGAGATCGACTTTACCGAGCTGCCCGGCATCCAGAAGACCATCATCGACCGCTCCTTCTCCTTCGGCAAGCCCATCGTCACCGCTACCCAGATGCTGGACAGCATGATGGTGAACCCCCGCCCCACCCGTGCTGAGATCTCGGACGTGGCAAACGCCATCTACGACGGCACCTCTGCTATTATGCTGTCCGGTGAGACCGCTGCCGGTGCTTACCCCGTGGAGGCACTGAAGACCATGTCCGCCATCGCCGAGCGCACCGAGCAGGAGGGTCACTACCTGCGCGGCCGTCTGATGGAGCCCAACACCGGCAAGATCAGCGTTTCCGACGCTACCGCTCACGCCGCCTGCCTGACCGCCAAGGACGTGAACGCCGCTGCCATCGTCACCGTGTCCGAGTCCGGCACCACTGCCCGCCTGCTGAGCAAGTACCGCCCGCAGCAGCCCATCATCGCCTGCGTCATGAAGGAGCAGGTGCAGCGTCAGCTGTCCCTGAGCTGGGGCATCACCCCGCTGATGATGCCTCTGGCACACAGCACCGATGAGCTGATCGAGATGTCCACCTCTCTGGCCAAGGAGAACGGTTACCTGCACAACGGTGAGCTGGCCGTTGTGACCGCAGGCGTGCCTGTGGGCGTGTCCGGCACCACCAACATGATCAAGATCCACATGGTAGGCAACTGTCTGGCTACCGGCGTGGGCGTTGGCCGCGAGAATGCCGACGTGACCAGCGCCACCGGCAAGGCCTGCGTCTGCCGCACGCTGGAAGAGGTACGTGCAAAGTTCAAGCCCGGCATGGTTCTGGTGGTGCCCTCCACCAGCAACGAAATGCTGAGCTATGTGCGTGATGCCGCCGCTCTGGTGGTGGAAGAGCCGGGCCTGAACAGCCACGCTGCCATTGCCGGCAAGGCCCTGCTCAAGCCTACCGTTGTGGGTGCCGCCGGTGCTACCAGCCACATCCGTGACGGTCTGATGATCGCTGTGGACTGCGCTCACGGCAGCGTGCAGCGCCTGCAGGCATAAGCCAAAGGAGAAGATCATGGAACGCATTGCAAGCTTCTGTGTTGACCATACCAAACTGGACCGCGGCATGTATCTGAGCCGTCAGGACGGCGATGTTCTCACATGGGACATCCGCATGAAAAGGCCCAATCACGGCGATTACCTGTCCACCGGTGCCGCCCACACGCTGGAGCATCTGTTTGCCACCTATGCACGCAACAGCGCCTTTCAGGACAGCGTGATCTACGTTGGCCCCATGGGCTGCCGCACCGGCTTCTATCTGCTCACCCGCGGCCTGACTCCCGCCGAGGCACTGGAGCTGACGGTGGAATCCTTCCGCTTCATAGCTGGCTTTGAGGGCGCAGTGCCCGGTGCCAGCGAAGTGGAGTGCGGCAACTACCGCGATATGGATCTGCCCGCCGCCAAAGCCGAAGCCGCTGCCATGCTGCCGGTGCTGGAAGCACTGACCGGCGACGAGCTGCATTATTAAGCTATCTTCACCCTTCAAATTCATCATCATAAAAAAGCGCTCTCCCACCGGGTTTCCGTTGGGAGAGCGCTTTCGTTTTAGTTGTTCTTGATCGCATCCAGTGCCTGCCGTGCAGCACGGATGTTTTCTTCACCCGTCTGCCATACCTCAAACTCTGAAAAGCCCGGCAGCCCCATGGGCACACCCTCGCGGCGGAAGGTCATGCGGCTTTGCAGCACCTGCTTGCCGGAAAGGTGGAACGCATGTGCCCCGGTCTGTGCGGCCAGTGCCGGGATGTTTTGTGCCGTGACACCGGCACCTACCAGAATTTCCACGCTGTCCCCTGCCCGCTCCACCAGTCGGCCGAGAAGCTCCGCTCCCTCTGGGGCACTCGCCGCCTGACCGCTGGTGAGGATGGTACAAAGGCCCATGCTCCGGACCGTTTCCAGTGCCGCAAAGGGGTCGGCGCTGACATCAAAGGCACGGTGCAGGGTACACGCCACCGGACGGCCTGCCTTTTCCGCTGCCCTGCGCGCCGCCGCATAAATGAGCCGCATGGCATCCGCATCCAGCTGCCCTTCCGGGGTCAGCACACCAGTCACGATACCATCCGCCCCGGCCTCCACCAGCTCTGCGGCCAGCTGTTCCATCTGGGCAAGCTCGTAGCTGTCGTAACAGAAGTCTCCGAACCGGGGCCGCAGCAGAGCACGCACCGGCAGGCCGGTCTCCGCCTTGACCTGACGCACCAGCGCAAGGCTGGGCGTTGTACCGCCCACGATCAGGTCGGCACACAGTTCCAGCCTGCTGGCACCGCCGCGCTTTGCTGCCAGTGCACTGGCAGTGCTGTCCACACATACTTCCAGAACGGAACGCATTTCAATTCCTCCCTTTTTGCCGGGCTTTGAACCCGGCATTCTGGTTTATTCTACCACGTTTTTCCGTTTTATAAAACCCTGTGGCAGCAAAAAAGCTGCGGCCCGGGTCTTATCCCTGCCGCAGCCTTTGTTGTTTTTTTTCAGATCAGACCCAGCGCCTTGAACTCCTTTGCAATGCCGTCCTCGTATACCGAGGGAGCAATGCGGTCGCACCGCTTTTTCAGGTTTTCGGAGCCATTGGCCATGCACACACTGATGCCGACAACATCGGTCATCTGCAGGTCATTATCGCTGTCACCAAAGCCGATGGTATCCGCCAGCGTGCAGCCCAGATGATCACAGATGGCCTTGATTCCGGTGCCCTTATCAAATTTGCGGTTGATGAGCTCACCATTCACAAAGCCATCGGTCAGGCGGTCCAGCTTGCTTTCGCAGAACACGAACTGGTCGGCATAGAGCTGCTTTGCCTCGGCAAGGTCGCTCTCGTGGTCGGCAATGAACACGATCTTATACAGCGGTTCCCCTTTGTAATCGGAAAGCGGCAGGATGGACATGCCCTCTTCCATGGCTTTGCGCCAGCGTTCCGCTTCACTGTTCAGCGGTGCACCGTTCTTTTTGTGGATAAATTTCCACCTCTCAGCCATCTTGCTTCCGCCAAAGGTGGCATCCCGGGCTTCCAGTGTGCACTCCACGCCATTGCGCTCCAGCGCCGCGCGCACGCCTTCAGCCTGCTGCGGCTCCATGGGGATGTCCACCAGAGTCTTGCCATCGCACAGCACATAGCCGCCGGCGCTGCACACTGCGCCCGCAAAGCAGTCGTGCCGCAGCAGCGGTTCGGTCATGCGGTGGTTGCGGCCGGTGCACAAAAACAGCTTGTGTCCGTTTGCTCTGGCGCGATCCAGTGCAGTCAGAGTGCTTTCCGGGATGAGCATATCACCCGGCGGCAGCAGCGTGCCGTCAATATCCAGAAAAATCAGCTTACGACCCATACTTTTATCCTTTATCATCAAAGGGAGCCTCGCTCCACGATCTGATAGCCCAGCGTCACCTGACGCACAGGCCCGCTGCTTCCATTCTCTTCCAGCATCTGCAGCAGGATCCGGGCAGCCTCCTGCCCCACCTGCTTCTGGTAAAAGCGCACCGTGGCCAGCCCCGGTTCCATCATGCTGCCAGCCCAGCTGTCGCCAACGCCTGCAAGACCCACATCCTGCCCCACATGCCGTCCTGCTTCCCGCAGGGCACGCATGGCACCAAAGGCCACCGTGTCAGTCACGCAGACCACACCGTCCAGATCCGGGCAGCGCACCAGCAGTTCCTGCATACAGCGCTGGCCCTCCTCCATGGTAAAGGCGTTGCAGCAGATGCGGGGCATCTGTTCGCCGTTCAGTCCGGCAGCGTTCAGCGCATCCTGCACGCCCTCACGGCGCTGCACGCCGGCGGCATCGTCCCGCTCTGTACCGCCAATATAAACGATCCTTCTGCGGCCATGGTCCAGCATCCGCTGGGCAAGATCCCGGGCTGCAGTGCGGTCGTCGTTGTACACGCAGGCCACATCCTGAAAACGCTGGCCTGTTACCACCACCGGCACACGGCAGTTTTTCAGCGCCTGCGCCAGCTGAGGGGTATAATAGCTGCCCAGCAGGATGATGCCCGCCACGTGGTTGCGCTGCATGGCAGTCAGATAGCCCAACTCCCGCTGGGCATCCAGCTCGGTGTTTCCCAGCAGCAGCAGATAGTTCTTTGCATCCAGCTCACTGGCAATGCCTGCCGTGATCTGCCCCACCGACTGGGAACCGATGCTGGGAGCGATCACCCCCACCTGATTCACTTTTCCGGTGCGCAGAGTCTGGGCGGCGGTATCCGGGCGGTAGCCGGTCTTTTCCACTACCTCGTGGATGACAGCCCTCTTCTGTTCGCTCAGGGGGCCTCCGTTCAGGTAGCGGCTGACCGCCGCACTGGATACACCCGCCATTTTTGCAATATCACTGATGGTCATTTGCAGTACTTCTCTCTTTTGGGATGCATTGTTATGTGTAAACGTTTTCATGCTTATTATAAACCGCTTTCACCCATCCCGCAAGATGCGCTTTTCCCGGTTTATTCCGAACGCATTTTTGTTTTTCTGGCAACTGTGTACAAAAGACGGCTTTTTTCTGAGAAGCAGGGCGTTACAGGCAGTCAGGCTGCGCCCATGCTCCATGCACGCACGGCAAGCCCCAGCAGCAAGACCACCAGCAGAACGATGAACACGGTTTTATTGCCAGTTCTTCTCTGTTTCTTTTTGCGGCCTGCCGTGCTGCGGCTTTTGGCCGAGCTGCTGCGCGCTGTGGTGCTTCTGCTGCCGGAGGAACGGCTTCCGGCCATTTTGCGGCTCTGGGTGCTGCGGTTCTGGCCCTGCTTTGTGCTCTGGCGGGCTGGCTCGTGCGCAGCCGTTTTTTCTTCCGGTGCACGGCTGGATGCGATCGGCTCCTTTGCGCCGCAGCGTGCCAGATAATTTTCTGCATCGCGGTAATAGCGGGCAAGTTCATTCTCGCGGAAAGCCGTGCCCACATAGCCGTCTTCCAAGCTCTCCACCGCCTCGTTGAACAGGATCGCCGCCTGAGCGGCATCGGTGTGATCGGTGGCGTGGGCGGCTTCGTTGCGGGCGGTGCGCACAGCATTGCAGGCGCGGCGGGCCGCACCCGGATTGCTGGTATTGCCCAGCAGGTCCAGCGGTTTGGCGGCATCCTTTTCCGGGTCCAGCAGAACCCGCATACAAATGGTGGTATCCAGCTGCTGCCAGCTGTTTTTTCCGGAAAGATCCGGCATACGGTCGTAATAGTCCGGGCTTTCCTGCTGGCGCTGTGCAACGTGATCCAGCAATGCACCCAAGCTGTGCGCACCGGGTTTATGCTCCCAGTGCCAGCGCAGCAGGCGGCGGCTGATCTCATCGCAGGCAGTCTTGATCTCAAAGGCAGCCTGTAAGGCTTCTTCCGGCATAATGGTTCTCCCTTCTTCTGGCATACAAAAAAGCGGAGAAGGCATATCGCCCTCTCCGCTGCTGTTTGTGTTACAGCACGAACTGGTAATACACGAAGCCGCACAGTGCCACTGCTGCACAGACAATGGCAGTGATGGGCGGCACCCAGCGGATCAGCGCTTCGGCCACGCTGTCGCGCTCGTCCTCGTATTCTTCCTCGTCGTCATAGGCAGGCTCCGGCTGCTGAGATATCGGCTGTGCACGGCGGGCTGCAGCAGGCATCACACGGGTGCCTTCGTCCGCAGCTGCATGAGGTGCCCTGCCCGGGAACTGTGTCCGCATTCCGGCATCCAGCACACGGGTCTGCTCTGCAGCAGGTTCTTCCGGCTGTGGTTCTGCTTCACGGCACGGTGCACCCATGATCCGGGTCGGCTCCTCCTGCACGGGCGCTGCGCCCATAATGCGGGTAGGCTCTTCGGCCTGCGGGGCAAGAGGCGTTTCCAGTTCCGGCTCGGTCTGGGCAGGCTGTTCCGGCTGCAGCAGGGTGTTCAGCGCGTTCTGCAGCAGGATGCGGTCGCAGCCGCACTCCGAGCAGTACACGGTATCCTCCTCCTTCGGGTGGAAGGCACCGCAAGCGCAGTACCAGCCATTTTCAAACACCTGCGGCTGATACTTCAGCTCCGAGCGGTTCATGCGGGTCTCCAGCGCCTTTTCCAGCTCAGCAGACAGGCGCTTGGGGGCAGGCAGGCGCACGCGCTTGATGCCGTCCAGATGCACCACCCGCTTGCCGTTGTACACGTTGCACAGCGAAACATCCACGCTGGTGATGGCCTTTGCGGTAACGAACACCGCATCGTCCATGCCAAACAGTTCGCCGGGCTTTACTTCCAAGTCACGGTACTCGAACCGGTCCTCGCACAGGATCACGCCGTCCACGCCCTTGCACTTGAAGTGGATCTCCAGCGCGGTCAGGGTCACCTTGGAAATATTCTTGAAGGTCAGGCAGACCGCGTGCTCCCCGCTGACATCACCCTTGAGCAGCTCCACGCAGACGAACTGCACCGGGCTGCCGGGGGTGTAATAGTTTGCGCGGGTCCGTGCGACCGGGTTAAAATTTTCCTCCACGACACTCGCTCCTTTCCATTTGGATCAAATCAGTTCTGCGGGTCCTGTGCATCCGGCGTTTCCGGTGCAGCGGTCTCCGGCAGCGGCTGGGCCGTTTCGGCCTGTTCGGCAGGCTCAGCGGTCTCTGCAGATTCAGCAGTTTCGGCCTGCTGAGCGGTCTCTGCAGTGGCAGCCTGCACGGTCTGAGCAGGCTGTTCCGGCTTCGGCTCATCGCCTTCACGCGGGGGCAGTGTGCCGCCCGCCATAATGGTGTTGAACTCCTGCTCGTTGAGCTTCTCGCGTTCCATCAGGGCCTGTGCCAGCGCGTGCAGCTGATCGATGTGCTCGGTCAGGGTGCGGCGGCAGGTCTCGTAGGCTTCATCGATGATATCCCGCATCTCGCCGTCGATCTCGGCAGCGGTGGTCTCGCTGTAGCCCTTGCCCTGACCCAGATCGCGGCCCAGGAAGGTCTCCTCCTGCGAGGTACCGTACACCACAGGGCCAAGCCGCTCCGAGAAGCCGTACTTGGTAATCATCTGGCGGGCAATGTTGGTGGCCTGCTGCAGATCATTGGAAGCACCGGTGGAGATATCCTCCAGGATCAGCTGTTCGGCCACGCGGCCGCCCAGACTGGAAACGATATCCTCGAACATTTCGCCCTTTGTCACGTAGCTGCGGTCTTTCTCGGGCAGATACATGGTGTAGCCGCCAGCCTGACCACGCGGGATAATGGTGATCTCGTGCACACGGGGGTGATGCTTGCAGTAGAAGCCCGCCACAGCGTGGCCTGCCTCGTGGTAAGCAGTCAGCTTCTTTTCCTCCGGGGTCACAACGCGACTCTTCTTCTCCGGGCCAGCCATCACCTTCATGGAAGCTTCCTCGATATCCTCCATGGTAATGGCCTTGCGGTTGCGGCGTGCAGCCAGCAGAGCCGCTTCGTTGACAAGGTTCTCAAGGTCTGCGCCCGCAAAGCCTGCGGTGCGCTGTGCAATGACCCTGAGAGAGACATCCGGGGCCAGCGGCTTCTTTTTGGTGTGGACCTTGAGGATCTCCTCACGGCCCTTGACATCCGGCAGGCCCACATAGACCTGACGATCAAAGCGGCCCGGACGCAGCAGAGCCTTATCCAGAATGTCGGCACGGTTGGTGGCCGCCATGACGATGATGCCGTCGTTGGCCTCAAAGCCGTCCATCTCCACCAGCAGCTGGTTCAGGGTCTGTTCACGTTCATCGTGGCCGCCGCCCAGACCGGCACCGCGCTGACGGCCCACAGCATCGATCTCGTCAATGAAGATGATGCAGGGCATGGACTTCTTTGCCTTATCGAACAGGTCACGCACGCGGGATGCACCCACGCCGACGTACATTTCCACAAAGTCAGAGCCGGAAATGGAATAGAAGGGCACACCGGCCTCGCCTGCGCAGGCGCGGGCCAGCAGGGTCTTGCCGGTGCCCGGAGGGCCCACCAGCAGCACGCCGTGGGGAATGCGTGCACCCAGAGTGTTGAACTTCTCCGGGCTTTTCAGGAACTCCACGACCTCTTTCAGCTCTTCCTTTTCCTCGTCCTCACCGGCAACATCGGCAAAGGTGGCTGTCTTTTGGTTCTCGTGCTCGTCCTTCACCTTGGCTTTGCCAACGTTCATGATCCCGCCGCCGCCAGCGCCGCCGCGCATCATGGAGAACAGCAAAAAGCCGGTGCAGCCCAGCATTGCCAGATAGAACAGGATCTCCATCCATGGGATGCTTTCCTTGACAGGGGTATAATCGTACACCATGGGAGCATCCGGGTTTGCGGCATCGTAGGCGGCAATGTAGTCGCCTACATACTTGACGAACATGGATGCATAGGGCAGCTTGTAGCGCACAGTCACAGTGCCGTCGCTGTTCTTCTGCGCAGCAGTATCCTCATCCGAGGAGGACAGCATACCGCTCAGCAGTCCGCCGGTGGCCTGCGTGGTGCTCTGGGACGTGGTATCGGGCAGGGGCAGGTTATTTTTGCCGCCTTCCTTGAGGTTCATGGTGATGACACCGGTGTTCAGGTCCAGCGAGAACTGCGTGACCTGCAGGCTTTCAAAATAATGCACCACCGTGGAATATTCCATGGAAGAGCTGCTGGCAGCGCCGGTGCCGCCCAGCACCGACCAGACCATCAGCACCGCCGCCAGCGCCAGAGCAAGGATCAGCGGATTGAAACGGGGTCTTTTGGATTGCAAAAAAATCAACTCCAGTTCTTGGATGAATTATAGTGTGAGAAATCACTTCTCGTAGACTTCAGGCTTGAGCACACCCACATAAGGCAGGTTGCGGTATTTTTCATCGTAGTCCAGACCGTAGCCCACCACGAACTCGTCCGGCACCTGGAAGCCCTCGTAGTCAGGCTGGATATCGGCCTTGCGGCGGCTGGGCTTGTCCAGAATGGTGCAGATCTTTACCGAGTTGGGGTTGCGCATCTTGAGCATGGGCACAAGGTTCGAGAGGGTGACGCCGGTATCCAGAATATCCTCCACGATCAGCACATCCTTGCCGGACAGATCACCGTCCAGATCCTTGATGATCTTTACAAGGCCGCTGGTAACAGTGTTGCTGCCACCGTAGCTGGACACCACCATAAAATCGATGCTGCAGGGAATGTTCACCGCACGCATCAGGTCGGCCATAAACACCACCGAGCCCTTGAGAATGGACACCAGAACAAGGTTCTTTCCCTCGTAATCCTTGCTGATCTGGGCACCCAGCTCAGCAACCTTTGCCTTTAACTCTTCTTCACTGACCAGAACAGTCTTGATATCATCATGCATACTCATGTTATTTCCTCCCTATGTTCCATTTCCATCTGCAGCACCTGCGCAGTGTCTGCATCCGGGGCAAGGCCCTCGGCAAAGCCCGCACCGCAGACCCACAGTACTTCGCTGCCCGCCGCCAGCAGCGGCAGCTGGTCACGCTGGCTGGCCGGGATGCCCGTTTCGTTCATCCACTTGCGCAGCCGGTTGTGTACACTTCGCCCCGCCGGGCGGTAGACATCTCCCGGCTGGCGGGTGCGCAGGACAAGACCAGCATACAACGTAGTTATTCTAGCATAATCCGCCTGATTTTTTAAGTCTTTTTTATGAACGACTTGTATTTTTTCTTCAAAATCAGCCGTAAAAAGCCCTGCAGTCACCTTCCAGCCGCCCGCAAGGCAGTATTCTGCCTGTTTTTCCGG
>ENA-OWPB01001927-OWPB01001927.1-human-gut-metagenome-genome-assembly--contig:-NODE-1927-length-16230-cov-4.087048_pt1 | contig 16230 bp, 9 predicted proteins | sample MGYA00248260_ERZ651838 | MGnify/ENA primary metagenome ERZ651838 (study PRJEB26924, sample SAMEA4378304) | human gut metagenome | biome: human gut; feature: human-associated habitat; material: faeces...
TGGTAACATTAGAACGTTCCCCAATTTGGGGAATGCCTCGGCTTTCTCTTAGGAGGCACTTGTTCTATCCATTAAACTAACAGGACATACCAGAAATTGTACTATATATTTCTTTAAAAAACAAGTCCTTAATTCCTGGGTAACGAGAAAGAAGTCCTGGATAACTGGAGAGAAGTCCATGACAGATGAAGGTCGTGGACTTCTCTTTGTAATAAATTAAGATTCAGGTCTGCGAACGGATTTTCGTCGATGCTTCTTGGCTTCATAAAGCTCCTTATCGGCAAGAGCGATGATTTCCTGTGTGTCGGTATCCGGTTTAGGACGGAATTCTGCAATTCCAAGAGAGATTTCCACAAGGAATGGTTTATCGGATTCAGCATTAAAAACCGTGCAGGCATCTTTAATTCGTTTACGGAAAATATCCTGGAAATTTTCTTCTTCACAATTTAAAAGAATCAGGAATTCATCACCACCGACACGTGCAAGTGTGTCCTGACTGCGCAGACAGCCTCCGAGGATTCTTGCAACGCTTTGCAGTGCAAAGTTGCCAGCCGGATGTCCCCAGGTGTCATTGATCTCTTTCAGATGGTCCAAATCTCCACAGATAATGTAGGCCCGTTGATTTATTTCGCTGCTGCAGAATTTTTTTGTCTGTTCTGTGAAACCTCTCAGATTCAGAAGACCAGTCAGTTCATCATATTTGGAAATAAATCCAAGTACCCGGTTTCGCTCACGTACGAGCTCCAGATCTCTGGACATTTCCTGTCGGCGCCGGGCTTCTGCTTTACTGATTTCCAGATAATGCAAAGAAAGACCGATCTGCAGGCTGATCACATAGAAAAATGGAAATTCTTCCTGTTGTATATCGCATGCGAGCAGACCATATTGTTTTTCTCCTGAGAAGAGCAGAAATATCATAAACTGATGTCGTTCATCATCGCTCATCAACTGACAGATACCTTTTTGGTCTGTTACAGGCTGGCGGTCATAGAAATGAAATGCATCCACTTCTTCATTCCGGTAATAGGCAGCAAGTCGCAGATTTTGCGGACAAATCCATTTCTCATTCTGATGATATACGATTGGTTCATCCAGGAGAAAGAGGTAGGTGCATTTTGTGCGCAATTCCCGCATGTTTTCCATTGCTTCCAGAAGAAAAGCGTATTCATCCTCCATGCAGTCATTCAGACTTCGGGCAAGTGACGAAATAAACCAGGATCTACGTTGAAAACTGATCAGCTCAAGCTTCATATTGGTAATCGTACGGTTCAGCTTGTGTATCTGTTCGGTAAGACTCACTGGAGTATTTTGAATTTCCGGAAGCTGTTCCTGACAGCCGCAGGATTCTCTGACACACAGAGAAACAGGAACTCTTCGGGACAGGACATTTTTGCCGTCCAATTTATCAACAAGGTCGTATACAGCCATTCGGCCCATGAGGACTCCATCCTGCTGAATGGTTGTAAGAGGTGGTTCCATACCAGATGCACGCTCACAGTCATCAAAACCGGTGATCAGGATATCTTTTCCTACTTTGAGACCACGTTTTTCACAAACACGATAACCGGCAAATGCCATTTCGTCGTTGGCGAAGACAATAGCCTGGGCATCTGGATTATCATCGAGGAGTTTTTCAATCTGTTTATCTACAAATTCTGAATAATCACCCTGTGCGATCATCTTGGGATTGACCGGAAGATGATATTTCGCCATCATTTCAAGATAAGTATTTTTACGTTCATTAGCATCTGTATTCTGTGCAGGACCGGCTACAAAAAGTATTTTCTGACAATTGTGTTCCTGGGTCAGATGCTCCATGACCAGCTGGATGCCCTGTCTGTTGTCACAGATCAGAGAATGGCAGTTATGCGCATGGACGATCTCCGTAAGGAACACGGTAGGAATGGAATTGAATTTGCGGGCAAATTTCTCAGCAGTCTCATTTTTTAACTGCAGTCCCAGAGTTCCATAATTGATGATCAGTCCATCAAGACCTCCCATAAGACTGTAATCGTGGATGGTATTGAACTGATAATCAAAAGAATCTTTGTGAGTTCCGCCGAGCATATCTTCGAAGAAATCTTGGGTCTGCGTACCAAGGAAAAAACAGACATTTATATCGAGTTCTTTTGCTGCAGTAGCAATACCACTGATATGTTCTTTGGGAAAATAAGTATGTACGCCCCCAATAAGGATTCCAACGTTGTATCGTTTGTGTTTGTTCATGATAAGTCCTCCATGAGTAAGTTAAACGCACATTGTTTTTTGTATATTATATCAGCGTTATGTGGTAATTGCAAAACTTAATTTGTGAAAATTAGACAAACGAAAGGATTGCGAATAAATAAATAATAAAGCAAGACACATAAATCATACATAATGACCAAAAATAAATGAAATAAATTATAAAGCAAGCGTGTGATTGGCAATAAGAGTGCCAGTGGAACAGAAATCATCGAGGAACTTGGCGAGGAAGAAATCAATACAGGAGCGATGATTGTCTATACCTCTGCGGATTCAGTAATGCAGATCTGTGGAAATGAAGAGACATTTGATCTTGCAAACCTGTATCGCTGCTGTGAGATTGCCAGGGAACTGACCATGAAAGATGAGTGGCGAGTTGGCAGAGTCATTGCGAGACCGTATGTCGGAAAGAAAAAGGGTGAGTTTAAGAGAACCAGCAACCGCCATGACTATGCGTTGAAACCGACTGGAAGAACAGCCTTAAATGCATTGAAGGATGCAGGTCTTGATGTGATTGGTGTTGGAAAGATCAATGATATTTTCTGTGGTGAGGGAATTACACAGACTTACCATTCAGACAGTTCTGTGCATGGCATGCAACAGACGATTGAGATTTGTAAAGAAGATTTTCATGGCCTCTGCTTTGTGAATCTGGTGGATTTTGACGCTTTGTGGGGGCATAGAAGAAATCCGGAAGGATACGGACGTGAAATTGAGAAGTTCGACAGAGGACTTGGAACTCTGATGAATGAGTTGCGAGAAGATGATCTTCTGATCCTGACTGCGGATCATGGAAATGACCCAACTTATACCGGAACGGATCATACAAGAGAATATGTACCATTTATTGCATATTCAAAGAAAATGAAAGAAACAGGAGCTATTGAGAATCAGGATACATTTGCGGTGATCGGTGCATCTGTTGCAGAAAATTTTGGGGTACAGATGCCACAAGGCACGATTGGAAGATCAATATTGAAGGAGTTGCAGTAGGTAAATAAAACTGCTGGTGGGGAGAATATGGGCGAACTGTATTTATATCAGAAATTCCCCTTCTTAAGTCAGAAAAAAAGGAGCTGTCTGAAATATATTTTCGGACTGCTCCTTCTTTTTACTACCTATCGAATGCCTTTGAAAGTGACAGTTTTGCGCATCCCTCGTTTCAGGAATAATTTTTTATAATTTTTGGCCTGTTTTCTTGGAACATAGACTTTCATTTTTGCAGGTGTTCCTTTAAAGGCATTTGAACCAGTGTATTTCTGCGATAATCCTGGAGATTGAATGTTCAGTGTTCTTAATTTCTTACATCCGTAGAAACATTGCTTTCCAATTAACCGAACGGATCTTCCAACTTTTACAGAAGACAGTTTAGGGCATTTATAGAAAGCATAATTTTTGATCTGAACAACGTTATTTCCAATGGATACCTTCTTCAGATATTTGTTGTTTTTGAAAGCTTTGCTTCCAACAGAGGTTACAGTGTAATCCAGACCATTGAGTGTAATGCGGTCCGGAATATTAATAACACTCGATTTTTTATTTACGGGTTTTGTATACTCCAGAGTTTGAGTGCCGGTTACCTTATATATGCCATTACTTGCTGTATGTTTGACAGGCATTCCAACTGGGTAAGGTCTTGGAGCTGGAGTACTGGTAGGCTTTGGAGTCGGGGTGCTGGTAGGCTTCGGAGTCGGGGTGCTGGTAGGCTTCGGAGTCGGAGTACTGGTGGGCTTTGGAGTCGGAGTATTGGTCGGCTTTGGAGTCGGAGTTGTGACTCCTTGAGCAGAATCATAGAATTCTACTTGCGCGGTGTAGGATTTCTTTGTAACTCCGTCCGGTGCAGTTAATGTATAAATGACCGGATTGGTAAAATCATGTGGGTTTCCACTCCAAAAGGCAGACGGAAGGGAAGTACCGTAACTGTAGCCAAAATCAATAGATGGTTTCAGGGCAGTTACATTTGTGCCTTTTGGCAGCCGGAGAATGATCGTGTCCGTTCCAATCTCTCCGATGACATCCTGTTTAAGTTCCGGGTTATCCGAGGCACGCAGTACGAAACTGTAAAATTTTGCTTCACTGGAAGCAAGTACATGTAATACAATTTTTACCGATAAGGTCGCTTTTGTCTGAGTATCCTGAACGGTGTACAGTGACTCGTAAGTGCCGACAGGAGCAGTAACTGTTCCTGAGTAATAGAAATAAGAGTAACTGGAACTGTCAGGTATATTATTTCGGCTCAGTCCGGACGGAAGATTCTCGCTGACAACGGTTGTCTTGTACTCGCCACTGCCGCCGGTTACGTTGCCGGAATAAGCATATTGAGTGTTCTTGGTTCCAGTGCACAGATGAAGCTCTGTATCTGTAATCTGCAGAGGAGCCAGTACACTGAGAGTCGAGGAAACTGCAGTTACAGTTCCATACTGTCCTGGTAATATATCTGTAGCATAAAACAGAAGAGAGCTTCCGCTGTCCGAAGCAGTCATAATATGCTTTTTGTCAATCGCAGTAACATTTGAAGCAGCGCCAAGTGCTATATGAATTCCATAGGTATCCAGAGTATCAGTAGTAATTATTGGAGAAAGGGTTCCATTGCTGTAAACAATCTGAAGCTTTATTCCCGAAAGATCCAGCTTATCTCCGATGGTGTACTGAGTCTTTGATGGCGAAGAAAGAATATTCAGTTTTGTTGGTGTATTTGCTGCAACAGAAATCTTCTGTGTTACTTTTGCACCAAAATAGTCAAAAGTAACTTCTGTATCAGAAGAAGTCAGCGCACGCGTTTTATCATAAGTATATCCGCTGTAAATATAGGCATAGCGACCGCCTATGGTAGCAAAGAAGCTGACACCGGATGGATTGAACAGATCTCCCTCTGTATAGGAAAGTCTGGATGGTTTTGCTGATATCTGGAGACTTGTAATATCACTTGTTTTTGGAGCAACGACAGGAAGTAAATAACTGGTCTGTCGGCCTTTGTATGTTACAGTAATCTGGCAGGTATGTGCCGATGTATTATCAAAACCGCTGACCATATCCCGCGTAATGGAAACTTCCGTTTTGTTGTTTATAACAAGCGTTCCGAAGCTCCATGGTGTTTCACCAATATAACAGGAGGACGGAGTATATTTTACAGAAAGTGAAGTAATGTCTGAGGAATCGGTTCGAGCCGGGATTCCATCATCAGACATTTTCCAGTCAGCTCCAAAAGACCATCCCTGGTAAGAGGAAGAATCCTTCATCTGTGCATCTGTCAGCAGACCACCGGTTGAAGGCACTGCAGCAGTAGAACCGACCAGATTTCCAGATCCCGTTTTTCCATAACAGTTCAGGATGTGACCATTTAATCCGGTTGAAGAATTTATTACATTTGCAGCTGCAAGACCGCAAATTTGTCCAACAAAAGAGGAACCACCGGAAACTTTAATCTGACCGGCATGCAGACATTCTTTGATCACACCACCCATACCACTGAATTTTTGGGTTTCACCGGCAATACCACCGACATAAAGAGGATAAGAAGTGCCGTTTTCCTGGGTGACAGAGATGATTCCATTGCTGACACACTTTTCTATTGTACCAATATTTAATCCGGCAATACCGCCGACCCAGCCTTTCATAGCTGGCATAGACAGATTTATATTCAGGCGGGCCGTACACCCACTGATGATTCCGGCAAGTTCGTTCTGACCGGCAATGCCGCCAAATTCAGGAAAGACCATGGATCCATCGCCACCCATATGTCCGGTGACCGTGCCGGAAACAGAACATTCCTGAATCTTTCCCTGATTATATTGTGCAATGACACCCTGTACATTCTGGCTGTCATCGTCAAAATCAGCTACAATTCGCAGATTTTCAATGGTTCCGTCATTTTGGGCGATAAGCGGTTTTTTCAATCCGTAAATAGTGTGTGAATTACCATCTAAGTGTCCACTGAAATAATTTACAGAGAAATTAATATTTCCATTTGTCTGAATATCTTTGGTCAGACTGTAATAAGCACCCGGATGATCCGAGATAAGGTTCAGGTCATCGAGAGAAGTGATCTTATATGGATCAGAGGCAGTACCACTACCTTCAGATGGAGCTGCAGAAGTGGCGCGATTTCCGACGATACGGTAAATAATGCTGGAGCTTCCGTTGGCAGGAACCGTGAATTTCCCATTTTTCAGTTTTATAATGACTGCAGAAGCTGCAGGCAGCGTATAGTTCTGGTTACTGTTTCCGGAAAAAACAGGAAATGTTGCAGCCTTTCCGGCGGCAATACGGTCACCAGAGAAACTGTAATTGCCGTAGAGATCGCCGGCAGCGATTGCGGTATAGAAATCAGCCATTAATGTCTTAAATGGAATGCCGGTTACCTGCGTCAGGTATTCTTCACAGGTAAGGGTGGAGGCATCTATCTGGTAAAATTTTGGCAGGACATCCATTGGTTTATAGCTTCCGGCCATACGGTCGATTACATAACGCATAAAAAGATAAGGCATGCCGTAATCCTGCGCCGTATCATCACGGTAGGTCTGATAGATTAGGGAAGAGCCGCTTCGAATAGCGGTACTTCCGGCAATGCCGTTTAACCATCCGCTGGAATCAATGCCACCCCAGAGATAGTCCATGGCAGTCACAGCCAGTCCCTCATTGAGCCACATATATCTGCCGGTATTGGAAAATCTGGTTTTCAGCCAGAGCAGTGCATGCTGTCCTTCGTGTACAAGCAGACCGTTTCTTTTGGACATTTCACCGGAAACATAGGCAGATGCAGAAGGAGTGTTGATATGGATTGCTGTGATGTCTGTGTCGTACATGTACATGCCGCTTGCGGAGGATAAAGTTTCGAGAAGAATTGAAATTTTACCGGAATTATCTTCATATGGGATGTTACCACCGGCCAGAGTATTCAGGATTCGATAAGGTTGTCCGTCATATACACCTGCCATATCCTTTGCGATTGAGGAAGTCTTACCAGCTGCATCGTAACTGGCTTTCATATCTTTATCCATCCAGATATAGCAGTGTTCACCAATGCCGATGCATACATAAGTTTTGCCTGTACTATTTGAACGATAGATATATTTTTCCTGCCCGATGTAGTAACTTGTGGCAGCAGACTGTGCAGCTGCTGCGGAAAGGGAAGATGAAGAAAGAACATTATAATCACTGGTGTCAGAAGCTTTTTTGAGAATCTGGGACGCAGGCAGATTGGCTGCGCTGCTGCCAGTGCTGAGATAAGAAGAGACAGTATCTGTACCATCGTCAAAAACCAGAGTTCCGGTATTTTGAGATGAAGAGGTGTCTGTATTTATAACAACGGCATATTCTCCGGAAACAGTCTGTCCTGGTGAGCCTTCAACAGCATCTGCTGATACAGAAAAACAGCAGAACAGACCTGTGAACAGAAAACCGATTCCCATAGAGAGAGGAAAAAATCTTTTCTTTTTCATAGGGTTCCTCCAGTTTTATTTTTCTGTTTTTATTTTACCATCAGACTGGTGTAAAAGCTATTCTTTTCGCAGAAAATGCAATATCATGAAGAAAAGTAAACAGAAACGTAACCTGCCTGTGATTCAGGACAATAATTTGTTCTGTTGGCGATATTGTCTTGGTGACATCCCGTAAATGTTACGGAACGCTCTGGAAAAATGAAGCTGGTTTGGATATCCAACCTGAACGCTGATGTCACCAATGGACAGGCTGGTGCTGGTAAGCAGAGAGGTTGCTTTACTCATTCGATAGCGGATCAGGAAGTCCTGTGGAGACTGTCCGATCATATCTTTGAAAACTTTACCAAAATAGCTTCGGTCAAGATTACAGCGATTTGCCATATCTTCGACTGTGATTGGCAACGTATAATTTTGTTCAATAAAAGAAAGTGCTTCCTGTGCGTAAAATCTTGAAAGCTTTCCGCCCTGAAGTCTTTTTTTATTGGAAGAACCCTGGATAAGGGCATCCATAATAAGATATAACTGACCAATGATCCCAAATGGGCGGGAATTGTCCGGATATTGTGTCAGACGCAGCATTTCATCGCGAAGCTTATCTGCTGCTGTATCGGAAATGGGATGAAAGACCGGATGATCGTTGGACAGTCCGGCTTCTTCCATCAGCTCTTTTGCACGCAGTCCATCGAACTCTACCCAGACGTATTCCCATGGGAATTTCTGGTCAGCACTGTAAAGATTGATACGCCCCGGTTCAATGAGAAAGCCGGAATGTGCTTCCATATGGTAAACAGCACTGTCATCTTTTTCTGTAACACTCAGCATTCCTTTGCCGGAAATAATATAGTGAAAAAGATAATGATTACGTACAAATGGTCCATAAGAATGCAGAGGATCACATTTCTCATAGCCGTATTGGTATACGGTCAGGTCAAGAAAAAGTTCATTGGAAAATATGTGAAAAATAGAATCTGACATGGTTTTTATCATTTCCTCCTATGAGATATAGTAAAATATGCATAAAAACGAGATACAGAAATCATACAATTTTAACGAAATATCGCTATTCAGTACTATTATATACCATAATGAGTAGTAACATCAACATTATTCTGGAAATAACGCATTATGGTATATTTTGATGTTATCCATCTATGTACGAAGCTTTTCTTTTGGTGCTAGAATCGAATCAAACAGAGATGACCGGTCTGAATCTGAACTGCCGGATGGCAGTAAATAGCTGTAAAGAAGGGAGAAACAAATGGGAAAGCATAAAGTAGGTGCTGTTTTCCTTGCAGGCGTTCTGGCAATGGGAATAGTTATGACAGGATGCTCCGGAAAGGACGAAACAGAGGGCAAAACTGTAATTGAAATGGTACAGTATAAACCGGAGGCGGTAGATATTTTTGAACAGTTTCAGGATGAGTTCAATGCAACGCACGATGATATTTATTTAAAGATTGATTCACCGAACGATGCAATGACAATCCTGAAAACAAGATTTATCCGTGAGGATAATCCGGATATCATAGGAATTGGCGGGGATATTAATTATTCCAATTTTCTGGATGCAGACATGCTGATGGATATTTCTGATTTTGAAGGACTGAACGATATTAAAGAGAAATATCTTGAGATGAACAAAGATCTGGAATATGTGCCGAAAGATGGTGTTTATGCCGTTCCGTATATGGCAAATGCAGCTGGAATTCTTTTTAACCGGGATATGTTTGAAGAACATGGCTGGGAGGTTCCGACCACATGGACAGAATTTACGAATCTTTGTGATCAGATCCAGTCAGAAGGAATCCAGCCATTATATTTTGGTTTTAAAGATACATGGACTACACTGGCACCGTGGAATGCAATTGCAGTAAGTCTGTGCGATTCTGATCTGACTTATCAGGTAAACAGTGGAGAAACAACTTTTGCAGAAAATTACAGAGAAGTGGCAGAAAAGGAAAAAGCGCTTCTTGCATATGGACAGAAAGATCCGGTGTCTCAGGGATATAACGATGCCTGCACTGCATTCGCAAGAGGAACATCTGCGATGTTTACAATTGGAAGCTATGCGATCTCTCAGATCAAATCTGTAAATCCGGATATGAATATTGGTTCTTTTGTATTTCCGGCAAATGAAGATGCAGATAAAAATGTGCTGAATTCCGGAAATGATCTGATGTTCTGCGTGATGAAAGATTGTAAAAATAAAGAGGCAGCTTATGAAGTGCTCAGTTATATGCTCGAAGATGAAAATGTCAAAAAATATCTGAATGCACAGAGCGCTGTTCCATGTAAAAAAGGTGATTTTGAGATTACTCCGGAGCTGGAAGAAATGCGTGATTATATCGAAAACGGTATTGTAGCGGATTATCAGGACCATCATTATCCGAGCGAAATGTCAGTAGATGCAATGATCCAGACATATCTGATGGATGACAGTGCTGATGCGACAGATACATTTATGAAACGATTTGACAAAGAATGGATTCGCTACAACAGAGATGTCGTGGCAAAAGTAAAAGCATATGAGGAGGGTAATGATCATGAATAAAAAACATGGTGCGTGGAGCAAAAATGAAAAGATATTTTTTGGCCTGCTGGCACCGATTCTGGTTCTTTTCTTCTGCTTTAATACATTACCGCTGATCAAAGGTTTTTATTACGGACTTACAAACTTCCGCGGATATGGAAGTTATGATTTTGTAGGACTGCGGAACTTTGCAGAAATTTTCCAGGATTCCCGTGTGGGTCACTCATATCTGTTTACATTTAAATATGCGTTGGTTATGACAATTGTGGTCAATCTTCTCAGCCTGATCCTGGCACTGGGACTGAACAGCAAGATCCGTGGAAAAAATGCACTCAGAGGAATCTATTTTGTACCAAATATTCTGGGAGGTCTGGTTGTCGGTTATATCTTCAGTTTCATTTTTACATATATTCTGCCGACGATCGGAGAAGTAACAGGAATTGATTTCCTGAAAACAAGTCTCCTTGGAAGTACAAAATGGGCATGGATCGCAATTGTGATCGTCGGAGCATGGCAGGGAATAGCGATGAATACGATCATTTATATTTCCGGTCTGCAGACTGTTCCGGAAGAAGTTTATGAGGCATGTATGCTGGATGGAGCATCCGGATGGAAAAAATTTAAGAGCATTACACTTCCATTGATCATGCCATTTGTAACAATTAACCTTGTCCTTTGTATGAAAAATGCGCTGATGGTATTTGACCAGATCATGTCTTTGACAAAAGGTGGCCCGTCACAGAGCACAGAGTCCATTTCTTATCTGATCTATAACAATGGTATGAGTGGAGGACAGTTTGGTTTCCAGAGTGCGAATGCATTTGTATTCTTTATTGTGATCGTTGCGATATCACTGTTTCAGATGAAATTCCTGGGAAGTAAGGAGGAGCAGTTATAATGAGCAGAACAAAGAAAAAAGAAGGCGCTGTTCGTGGTAAGACTACAAACAGGATTATTAATATTTTACTGGTACTTGGCTGTCTGACGATTTTGTTTCCACTGTATATGACAGTGATCATTGCATTTAAGAAGCCATCGGAAATGACAAATGATGTAGCTGGTGCACTGGCATTCCCACAGAAATGGAGTTTTGAAAACTTTGCAGAAGCAATGCGTGTAACTGATTTCTGGCATTCTCTTGGAAACAGTCTTCTTATTACCGGGGTAACTGTGGTATTATGTATATTAATACATTCACTTGCCGGTTATCTGATCGGAAGAAAGATGAAGCAGCGTAAGATATTTAAGATTTCTTACTATTACATTGTAAGTGGTATGTTTGTACCGTTTGCGGTTCTTATGATGCCGCTGGTAAAAGAAACTGCACAGCTGGGAATCGCAAACCGCTTTGGTGTTATCGTATTGTATGTTGTGTTTTTTATGCCGATGAATGTACTGCTTTATTCCGGATATCTGAATAATATCCCGATGGCACTGGAAGAGGCTGCCTGTGTGGATGGAGCCGGAGTATGGCAGACTTACTGGAAGATTATTTTTCCAAATATGAAACCGATGCATGCAACAGTAGCAGTTCTCACAGCAATGAGTACCTGGAATGACGTTATGACTCCACTGGTCATCATGTCCGGTACAGATCAGAACACACTGCCGCTGGCACAGCTGAATTTCCAGACACAGTTCGGAACGAATTATAACCTGGCATTTGCATCTTATCTTCTGGCATTACTTCCAATTTTAATCTTTTATATCATCTGCCAGAAACAGATTATCAATGGTGTTGTAAACGGAGCAGTAAAATAATTCTTGAAAAAGACAGAAAGGGAAAACGACAATGGCTATCAATATAAAGAATCAGATTTTTACTCTTCATACAAAAAACAGTACTTATCAGATGAAAGTGGACGAGCAGAATATGCTTATTCACACTTATTACGGAAACCGTACGGATGATACGGACTGTTCCTATCTGATTCGTATGGCAGACCGTGGATTCAGCGGAAATATCCCGGGGACTGACAGAGAGCGTGTATATTCTCTGGATTTTCTTCCGCAGGAGTTTCCGGTATATGGCAACGGAGACTATCGTGTAGACTGTCTGAAAGCAGACCTTGGAAGCGGTGTACAGGACGGGATGTTTTTCTTTGACAGCTATCAGGTAAGAGATGGAAAATATAACATTCCGGGGCTTCCGGCATTCTTTTCTTCTGAGAAATCAGAAGGAGAGACACTGGAGATCGTTCTGAAAGATACTGTTGAAGAAGTCTATGTACATCTTCTTTATGGAGTCTTTGAAGAGCTGGATATCATTACAAGAGCAGCAGTAGTCGAAAACCGTACAGAGGGTGATATCCAGATTTCCAGAATTATGAGTGCGTGTCTGGATCTTGGAATGGGAAAATATGATCTGATTCATTTTTATGGAAAACATGCCGGTGAGCGTCAGATGGAAAGAAACAGTCTGCCACACGGCATCACGGAGCTTCGCAGTACCCGTGGAACTTCCAGCCACCAGCATAATCCTTTTGTGATTCTTGCGGATAAAGACACTACAGAGAGTACTGGTGAGTGCTACAGTGCATCTTTTCTGTACAGTGGCGGTTTTCATGCACAGGCAGAAGTAGATCAGTTTAATCAGACAAGACTGGTCATTGGAATTGATGACTATGATTTTTCCTGGAAACTAAAAAAGGGTGAAAGCTTCAGCACACCTGAGGTATGTCTGACATACAGTGCAGATGGATTTTCAAAGCTGTCCCAGACTCTGCATCAGGCAATCGTGTCGAATCTGATCCGCAGCTGCTGGAAAGACAGAGTGCGCCCGATTCTGGTAAATAACTGGGAAGCAACCTATTTTGATTTTAACAAAGACAATCTGATTGCAATTGCAAAAGAAGCGGCAGAACTGAATCTGGATATGCTGGTACTGGATGATGGATGGTTTGGAAAAAGGGATGATGATTTCTCCGGTCTTGGCGACTGGTTTGTAAATGAGAAAAAGCTGTGCGGAACCCTTTCTGAGCTGGTGAAAGAAGTACATGATATGGGACTTTCTTTCGGGCTTTGGTTTGAGCCGGAGATGATTTCTGAGGACAGTGATCCGGACTGGGCACTGGTCATACCGGGAAGACAGCCGATCAGAAGTCGTTCCCAGCTGGTATTGGATATGTCCAGAGAAGATGTGACAGATTATCTGACAGAGCGGATCTGTGATATTGTAGAGAAAGCAGATATCCAGTATATTAAATGGGATATGAACCGTTCACTTATGGCTGCTTACAGTGCGCTCCTTCCGCGTGATCGTCAGGGGGAACTGAGACATCGTTATGTGCTGGGTCTTTATAAAGTACTGGAAGCTGTGACTCAGAGATTCCCGGAACTTCTGCTGGAAGGATGCAGTGGCGGCGGTGGACGGTTTGATGCAGGTATGTTGTATTACTGTCCGCAGATCTGGTGTAGCGATAATACGGATGCGATTGAAAGACTGCGTATTCAGTACGGTACTTCCTTTGGCTATCCGATGTCTTCTGTTTCCGCACACGTATCGGTTTGCCCGAATCATCAGAATCATCGCGTGACACCATTCAAGACAAGAGGAATCTGTGCAATGCAGGGAACATTTGGATATGAACTGGATCTCAGTAAGATGACTGATGAAGAAAAGAAGATGGCGGGAGAACAGATTGCGTTCTTCAAAGAACATGGAAGACTGTTCCAGTTCGGAGATTATTACAGACTGACTTCACCATTTGAAAACAGAGACTATACTGTATGGGAATATGCGGCACAGGATGGCAGTGAGGCCTGCATGTCTGTCGTTTATACAGATATGTATGCAAATGCAGCATCTGAGATCGTGAAATGGAAAGGGCTGGATCCGAAAAAGGTTTATCAGATGCAGCTGGATGGAGAAGACGCTGGAAACTTCTCCGGCGCGGCGTTGATGCATGCCGGAATCCTGCTTCCATTACCAGAGCAAAATTATGATGCATTCCAGATTTATCTGAAGGCAGAATAGAATAAAGAAAAATTACAGAGAAAGCTCCTATGGTGTCGAAAGGCATTGTAGGGGCTTTTTTTTATGAAAAATCCACAAAATAAAGCACAAAAAAGGAAGAACGGAGTCGAGCAATGCCTTAACTAAATGACATTGCGGAGTCGAGTTCTTCCTTTTTTGAGATATATTTAATTCGATTAAATTGCGTCCAGTGCCTGAGCGATATCTGCGATCAGATCGTTTTTATCTTCAAGGCCGCAGGAGATACGGATCAGTCCGGCTGGAATTCCGGCAGCAGCGAGCTGCTCGTCATTCATCTGGCGGTGTGTGGAGGTTGCCGGGTTGAGGCAGCAGGTTCTTGCATCTGCTACATGTGTTTCAATTGCTGCAAGTTTCAGATTTTTCATGAATTTTTCAGCAGCAGCACGTCCACCCTTTAATTCAAAGGAAACAACACCGCATCCACCGTTTGGCAGATATTTCTTTGCAGTTTCATAGTATTTGTTGGATGGAAGTGTCGGATAGTTTACGAATTCTACTTTGTCGTGTTTCTCAAGGAATTCTGCAACTGCCTGGCCGTTTTCAACATGTCTTGGCATACGTACATGAAGTGATTCCAGTCCAAGGTTCAGAATAAATGCACTTTGTGGAGACTGAGCGCAGCCGAGGTCTCTCATCAGCTGAGAAGTACATTTGGTGATGAAAGCGCCTTCTTTTCCAAATTTTTCAGCATAGGTAACTCCGTGATAAGAATCATCCGGTGTGCAGAGTCCCGGGAATTTGTCTGCATGTGCCATCCAGTCAAATTTGCCGCCATCGATGATCGCACCGCCGAGCGCTGCTCCATGTCCATCCATATATTTGGTTGTGGAATGTGTAACGATATCTGCGCCCCATTCGATTGGACGTAAGTTGACCGGTGTTGGGAAGGTGTTATCTACGATGAGCGGCACACCATGTGCGTGCGCTGCTTTTGCAAATTTCTCGACATCAAGAACGGTAAGTGCCGGATTGGCGATAGATTCACCGAAAACAGCTCTGGTATTTTCTTTGAAAGCTGCGTTTAATTCTTCTTCTGTGCAGTCCGGGTCAACGAAGGTAACGTCTACGCCCATTTTTTTCATTGTAACTGCAAGAAGGTTGTAGGTTCCTCCATAGATGGAAGAGGAGGAAACGATATGGCTGCCGGCTTCGCAGATATTGAAGACAGCGAAGAAGTTTGCTGCCTGTCCGGAAGAAGTCAGCATACCAGAGGTACCGCCTTCGAGAGCTGTGATCTTGGCTGCAACATAGTCGTTGGTAGGATTCTGTAATCTTGAATAGAAATATCCTTCAGCTTCAAGGTCAAAGAGCTTGCCCATGTCTTCGCTGGTATCATATTTGTAAGTGGTTGACTGAATGATCGGAATCTGACGTGGTTCACCGTTTCCTGGTGTGTAGCCTGCCTGCACGCATTTTGTATTAATAGTATAGTCCATGAATTTGCCCACCTTTATATAAATTGTAATATCTTTATGTTATACTTTTTTTTGTTATATGTAAAGAAAAAATACATACTTGATCGGTATGAGAAGGAGAAGAAGGTTATTGCCTATTATGTAAACAATAACGAGAGAATTATGGGACAAAGTAACAAAGCATTACACGAGAAATATGAATTCCGCGATATCAGGCGGGATGAGATCGAACAGGCCGTGAGAATTGAGGCAATCTGTTTTCCACCAAATGAGGCTTGTACATATGAGCACATGGCACCACGAATCGAAAATGCACCGGATCTTTTTCTGGTGGCAGTAGACCGCAAAACCGGAAAGATGGCAGCTTTTCTGAATGGTCTGGCAACGAATCGGGAACATCTGACGGATGACTTTTTTACGGATGCTGACCAGCATGATCCGGATGGTACAAATATTATGCTCCTTGGACTGGATGTGTTGCCGGAGCACCAACACCAGGGACTGGCAAGAGAACTGATGGAACAATATAAGGAAAGAGAACAGGTTAAGGGAAGAAAGAAGCTGATCCTGACCTGCCTCCCGGATAAGGTTGAGATGTATAAG
>ENA-OWPB01001937-OWPB01001937.1-human-gut-metagenome-genome-assembly--contig:-NODE-1937-length-16143-cov-3.634262_pt1 | contig 16143 bp, 18 predicted proteins | sample MGYA00248260_ERZ651838 | MGnify/ENA primary metagenome ERZ651838 (study PRJEB26924, sample SAMEA4378304) | human gut metagenome | biome: human gut; feature: human-associated habitat; material: faeces...
GACAGGCATTCCTTGAACTGCATCCGACAAAATACGCAGAAGAACTTGTTAAGAAAATGGAAAAGAGCGGAGCAAAAGCTTACCTGGTTAACACAGGATGGAACGGAACAGGAAAACGTATCTCCATCAAAGATACTCGTGGTATCATCGATGCAATCCTGAACGGAGATATCAAGAACGTTCCAACAAAGAAGATTCCTTACTTCAACTTTGAGGTTCCTACAGAGCTTACAGGTGTTGACACAGGAATCCTTGATCCTCGTGATACTTACGCTGACGCTTCCGAGTGGGAAGAGAAAGCAAAAGATCTTGCCGGAAGATTCATCAAGAACTTTGCAAAATACGAAGGAAACGAAGCAGGAAAAGCACTCGTATCCGCTGGACCACAGTTATAAAAATTATAAAGATAATACAAAGCTCCCGGGTTTTTACATCAACCCGGGAGCTTTTTTCATTGTAAAATCTATTACTTAGTCTGTTTCAGTTTTGCAATTGACTTCTTCACGCACCACAGGCAGGTCGGAACACTGTAACAGCATGCTGCGATCCATGCTGCCTGATCCGCAAAACAGATTGCTGTGTAACCAAATGTTTATTCTCAATCATTATTCTCTTTCTTCTTTTTCTCTAACATATATTCGACCATCACTTCTCGAATATCGGAAGAACATCATATCCCTTTTGGGCTTAATTCTTTGCATCTGTGTAAAGTGCAAGCTCCAGTCATTTTCCTGATATCATTTAATGTCCTTGCCCCTTGCTCCATTGCCTTTATAATCTGAGCTTTTGTAACATTTGAACAGTAACAGATAATCTCTTCATTTTTCATATTCTCTTCCTCTATGGTAATATATTATTTTTTATTAATATTTTACCATAGAGAATTTTTAGTCTCAACTTATATCTGATGTTTTCCAATGCATTTTCTGAAATTTCAGAATCATACCCTGGCTTAGGAACTTAGTTCGGTCAACTCTTATGCAAGAATCCTTGCAGTATCTTCCACAATCTGCTCTTTTGTAAGATGGTTGTCTTTTAATACTTCTGTCACATTGTATCGATCCAAGAACTCTTTTTTCAGTCCGAAATTTAAAACCTTCATAGTACTGTCACCGTAGAATCTGGCAATCTTCTCACCAAAACCACCGTCCAGAATTCCGTCTTCCAATGTAATTACAACACTATGGTCTTTCTTAAGATCTTCAAGCATTTCTTCATCCAGACCTGTAATGTAATACGGATTGATAACGGTTGCGTCTATTCCTGCTTTCTCTTTCATCAGATCCGCCACATCATTTCCTAATCCGTAAAATGTTCCAAGTCCAAGAATTGCAACCTTACTTCCTTTTCTCGTCATCTCATACTTGTTTAGAATACTGAAATCTTTCGTGACTTCTTTTCCACCTGAAATCACATCTCCGCCTGGGAGCTTGATTGCAACTGGATGTTCTTTCTGCTCTATGCTCCAGTCCAGCATTGCCAGATATTCTTCTTTCGTTGTCGGTGCAAGATAGACAAGATTCGGAATATTTGCCATCATCGGGATATCCTGCAGTCCAAGATGTGTCACATCGTTCATTCCATAGACAGAACCACTGAACGTAACAATCGTTACCGGGCTGTTGTTGATACATACATCCTGTGCAATCTGATCAAAGGTTCTCTGTACAAATGTGCTATACACACCATAGACCGGCTTTCCGCCATTTGCTGCGATTCCTGCCGCCAGTGCAACCGCTGTCTCTTCTGCAATTCCGACATCGACGAACTGCCGTCCTGCTTCTTTTCGCTTATCCTCTGTAAATCCCAGAACTGTCGGAGTTCCGGAAGTAATGGCAACAACTGCCGGATCTTCTTTCATCTTCTTCATGAGATAATTGCACGTCACATCTGAGTAGTCCTCTTCTTCCATTTCATACAGAGGCTTCCCAGTCTCAATATGAAATGGTCCATTGAAATGCCACTGCTCTTTGTATTGTTCTGCCGGCGCATAACCTTTTCCTTTTAATGTATTAATATGCACAACGATTGCTTTTTTACTGTCCTTCACACTCGCAAATGCCTGAATCAGCTCAGCCACATCATTTCCATGATCCACATAGATATAATCTAAGCCCATGGCACAGAACAGATTACACTCGGCCTGTCCATTCGTCTCACGAAGCAGCTTCAGATTCTGATAGATACCTCCGTGATTCTCAGCAATCGACATATCATTGTCATTGACTACAATAATCAGATTGCCGCCAAGCTCTGCTGCGTAATCCAGTCCTTCTAATGCCTCACCGCCACTTAAAGAACCATCTCCGATCACCGCGATTACATTGCCATCTTCCCCATTGAGATCACGGGCTTTTGCAAGGCCGCACGCCAGACTCACAGATGTTGATGTATGTCCGACTGTGAAAAAATCATGCGCACTTTCATGCGGATTTGTATAACCGGACACATCATCGTAATGCTCTTCATAGAGATATGCGTCTTTTCTTCCTGTCAGCATCTTATGTGGATAGCTCTGGTGTGACACATCAAATACAATTTTATCTTTCGGCGAATCAAACACATAATGAAGCGCAATCGTTGCCTCCACCATACCGAAATTCGGCCCGAAATGTCCGCCATGTTTACTTGCACGAATCAAAAGCGCATGGCGCATTTCCTCTGCAAGCTTTGGAAGTTCTGATACTTCTATCTTCTTCACATCGTCTGGTCCATTTATCTTTTCAATATACATCTTTACTTACACTCCTTTTCTTCCCAGGTTAAAACCCCTGTCTTCACAGCCTCTTCATACCTGGACACTTTATATTTCAAGCGTTCCATCGTTGCCTCAATCTGCTGTTTCTGTTCCATTAAAATGTCATACTGTTCCTTTAGAAGCTGTCTTCTCGCCTCAAATGTAGAGTCTCCTATCTGGAATAATTTTACATATTCAATCAATGCTTCAATTGGAACTCCTGCACTTCGCATACAGACAGCATGCTCTACCCAGTCAAGATCCGATTTCTGGTAGTTACGAATCCCACTTGCTGTTCTCGAAACTGGTGGGATTAAGCCAATACGCTCATAGTATCTAAGCGTATCTTGAGAAATGTTAAATTTCTCACTGACTTCTTTAATTGTCATACATAAAACACCTGCCTTCCACATAACATACTATAGCATCTGGAGTGAACTCCAAGTCAAGAAAAATATGCAAATTCAAGAATGCCTCGATGTTCTAGATTTTTCTTAGAAAAAAAGAATGTGCCAAGGCACATTCTCACGCTAAGTGCATTGCATAACGCCAATGACGCTGCGCAACGACTGAATTAAACAATATTCCAAAAACTTTTTTTCTTCTCTTCTACTGGCACAGGTTTCTTCTTACTGCGTACAATCTGCGCCCGCATACCTATGTTAGTAAACTCCTGGCAAAGTTTTGCCGCCTGCTCTTTGTTAAGACCATCTTTTACCGCAAATGGTGTCTGGGATAATTGGATTTTTCTGCTAAAATCGTATTTCCTTGCAAGCTGCACAAAGTCACTGCGCTGTCCAAAATATTCCATCACTCGTCCCAGTACGATTACCTGTCTTGATGGGAACTTTTGAATGTCGCATTCTTCCGGCATCGGCTGGATTTCATATTCAACCTGATAATAATCTAATGCTTCTTCAAAATATCCCGCACATTCCTCGTCCAGATTATCATAAAGTACCACCGGGACATTCGATACAATCCTGTCTGCATCCTCTTTTTCAATTCGTGTAAGAATCTGCAGGTATCTTGATATTTCAATATTATGGTTATTGCAATTTAACAGTTGAAGCTGATATGTTTTCATATGTGTCTCCTTAAAGAGCATAACTCATCTCATGCCATTCTTCATCGCCCCATACAGAAGCAGAGATACCTTCGTCTTTGTAGCCCATTTTTTTATACATTTCCACTTTCTGTTCAAGGCATGTCAGTTTCAGCATCGTACGCCCTTTTGCCTGCTCACGCTTTACGTACTGGTTCATGATTTCTCTTGCAAGACCCTGCCTGCGGTATTCTGGCCGGACATCCAGCCCAAGAAGGAAAATATTCTTTCCTTCCGGATTATGTACGGTAATATCTGTGAAAAACTCATCACGAAATGCTTCTTCATCTGTTGCCAGTCCATTTAAAAAGCCTGCGATTGTTCCAGTCTCTTTGTCTACTGCAACAAGAAAAAGTTCCGGTGCATGTTCCACCCTTTCAAACATATCTTTTTTAGAACATACCTCATGTGGTGGAAAACAGATCTTCTCAATCTCTGCTACTTCCTCTGCTTCATTTGCCTTGACAGATCGAAATTCGAATCTGTCTAATACATTTGCCGCCATCTTTCTTTCCTCCTTATACTTTAATTACTGACACTATATGATGTTGGAGGGAAAAGCCCCCCATTCAAGAATGCCGCTTTATCTTTCTTAAAAATGCAGACCTTGTATCGTATCTGCTACGATCATCATTCCTCCGGTTACAGCCAGGGCCAGGGCAAGTGCCAGCCAGATGAACTGTTGTTTGCGTTTTTCTTTTGGAAATAATTCTTTTGGATAACCTTCCCGCCCAAGATGTAACACGTGATTGCCCAGATACAAAATTGCCAGTCCCACGCCGCCATCTATCATATAAATTCCCATAAATGCCGGTGAAAGCTGAGAAACCTGGCTGGTTGCTGTATCCATTACAAAGTTCCACATTCCACTTCCATTCATTCCAAGTGCTCTTGCCATCAGCTGCATCAAAAACTGCATCCCATAAAGCACCAGTACCGGAATGATATTATTGATTGCATGAAACATCACATTATAAAACATGTTGTTCGTCTCATAGACAAGATATCCGAGTACAATTCCAAGGAGAAATGTTGGAAAAAATCGTATGATACTTCCATGAAACAGACCAAACACTGCCGCTGTAACTAAAATTGGAATCCATTTTCCGTGTGTCTGATTCCAAATAGAATTAAAAAATACACCACGAAACACTGCTTCTTCACAGATTGCCGGTGCAATTCCAACAACTATAATTGCTACTATCATGGAGGAACTTGTGAACATACTGCTTAATCCGATTGATGTTTCAGTAACCATCTCCGGGGCAATATACATTTCAATCATGGTCACAACAGAAATTGCCTGACTCGCACCAAGGTAAATCAGTATCGTTCCCATGACCTCTGTAAGCTTTGGCTTATGAATCGGAAACACCGACCGGAATTTTCCGCCAAACACTGCCACTGCTCCAACTGCTGTGCCCAGTAAAATCAATTCTCCGATCAAAGACCGTCCCATTCCTAACCATTGCGGCAGAAAGTCACTGAACACAAATACTTCCAGACCTGCCAGGATGATTACCAGTAACCCCTGCCAAAGTCTTAACTGCTTTTTCTCTTTTCCCATATATTTCACCTTACCATCCAAATCTGCTGTATTCTAGTCCTTCAACATGTCCGCATCAAATTTCTTTGGAAACGTTTGAATTTCTTCATGAATTCCAATGATCTTCTCCATCCACACCATATTGTACCAGCGCTGGAACTTGTATCCACATTTTTTAAATTCTCCTACCATACAATAGCCAAGATGTTCATGAAACTGTGCACTGTTCTTTGTCAGATACTCATCGTCTTCCTCGGGATATCCAATACATGCTTCCATATTTAAAATTCCCATTTCTTTCAGACAATGTTCCAATGCACTATGAAGTTTTTTTCCTACTCCCATACGTTTACAATTCTGATCTACATATATGGAGGTTTCCACCGCCCAGGCATAAGCTGCGCGCTCCTTAAATGGACTGACATATGCATACCCCACGATTTTTCCATCATGTTCTGCCACCAGATATGGATATTTTTCAAGTGTATGTGCAATTCTTTCACGAAATTCCTCCAGGGAGGGAACTTCATATTCAAATGTAATTGCAGTTTCCCTGACGTATGGTGCATAAATCTCCAACAATTCTTCTGCATCATCTAATGCTGCAACACGAATCACGATCTCTTTTTTTAATGTACTCGTACTCATACTGTAATCTGACTCAATACCTCCCCGATCGGTGCGGCAATCGTAAGTTCTGCACGAACTGATTTTGCCGTTTCGCTCTTATTAATCACGACAAGATGTTTTCCTCTAAAATAATCTACAAATCCAGCTGCCGGATAAACGACCAGAGATGTTCCCCCTATGATCAGTGTGTCTGCCTGGCTGATCGCACGGATACTCTTGTCAATCATATTTTCATCCAGACTTTCCTCATAAAGTACGACATCCGGCTTGATCACTCCTCCACACTCACAATGTGGAACTCCTTTGCTGTTCTTTACATATGCTGCATCGTAGAATTTTCCGCATTTTTGACAGTAATTGCGATGAATGCTTCCATGGATCTCATATACATTCTTGCTTCCTGCTGCCTGATGAAGTCCATCAATATTCTGCGTAATGATTGCTTTAAGTTTTCCTGCCTTCTCAAGTTCTGCCAGCTTTTTGTGCGCCGCATTCGGCTTCGCATCTAAAAACATCATCTTTTCTTTGTAAAATTCATAAAATCCTTCTGTATTGCGCTTAAAGAAGGTATGACTGACGATCTGTTCCGGTGAATACTTGTATTTCTGCTGATACAGGCCGTCCGCACTTCGAAAATCCGGAATATTGCTCTCTGTAGATACTCCTGCTCCTCCGAAAAAGACAATATTTTCACTGTCATCAATGATTTCCTGCAACTTTTCGATTTCTTTATTCACAAAATCATCTCCCTATTTTACATTTTCCATCCACTCAATGATCTGCCCCAGATCCTCCAGACTGGCTGATGCATGTTCCAGTACCTCTTCCGGCACATCTACCATATCATGAATATAAATCGTTTCTCCACCGGCTACGATTCCTGCCAGGACTCCCGGTGTACTGTCTTCAACTACCAGACACTCCTTCGGATCACGTCCGATTGCTTTTGCTGCATTCCAGAAAATATCCGGTTTGGGTTTACTTGCTTTTTGCGTGTCTCCATAGATAAATGCTGCAAAATATTCCGCTATTCCTGACATTTGAAGAACTTTTTCTCCACGCGATTGTCTTGTAGAAGTTGCAACTGCTGCCGGAATCTTCTTTTCTTCCAAATAGGAAAGGAGCTCCATAAGCCCCTTCTTTTTAGGAACTCCGTCCCGCGCAAGCATCTCCATAAAAATCTCATCTTTTCGCTGTCTTGCTTCTTCATAACGAAATTCTTTGCCAAATGTATCTTCAAATATTCCCCTGATAATTGCTGCCGTCTTTCCCCGGCACTGATTCAGAAGTTCTGTCGTAATGGAATACCCCATTTCTTCTCCGACTTGCTTCCACGCAATCGTATACAGCCTCTCTGTATCAAACAAAGTGCCATCCATGTCAAATATCACGCCTCGGATCATATTGTACGCCTCACTCTTCTATACGTTCTCTCATCATCAGTCATTTTTTGTCTATTCTTTATCCATGCTGTCTGACGATTTTTCTTTACTTTCTCTTGTATAATCGGTAAAGAATCCAGTCAGTGCGTCCAGCGTCTTTAACAGTACCGGGATCTCGCTCTTATCTAACTTGTCCACAATGGCCTGTGTCATCTGCTTATGATAATCTTCGTGATGATGATATGCATTTTCCCCTTTTTCCAGAAGACGCACATATACGACCCGTCGATCCTCTTTGCTGCGGAACCGGTCAACATAACCCTTTTTCACCAGACTATTCACAGCAGTTGTAAGTGATCCTACTGTAATATTCAGCTTCTTTGCAATGGTAGACATATTATTGCCCTCTCCAAGTCCGATTGCCTCTATGACGTGCATATCATTGTTGGTAATATCTTTAAATTCATCCGTAATAATTGCCTTACCTTCTACCTCCCAGATCTCATTGATCAGATTCACCAGGACATAGTTAATTGTTGCATATACATCACTCATTCGCACTGCTCCTTCATCCTTTACTTGCTTTTCATTATAGACGTTTTTTGTCAAAGAAGTCAACCTGCTCCTGCATTCCTTCTGAATTCTCTGACATTTATATTTTACAGACAACTTGGCACTTATATATTTCAGATCCTGCTTACATCCGACGGAAGCGTTCATATCGGGAATCCACTAATTCTTGGATGTCTTTGTTTGTATATTCCTCCAGATACCCTTCGATATTTTTCTCCAGTTCATCTGCAATATTGCTCATCGTTTCTACTGTAAAATGTTCTGGTTCTGCAAACACCTTCTCTACAATCCCCATTTCTTTTAAATCTGCTGCTGTCAGACGCATAACTTTTGCAGCCTGCGCAGCTTTCGTACTGTCCTTCCATAAAATGCTTGCAAAGCCTTCTGGTGAAAGAATGGAATAAATGGAATTCTCCAGCATCCATACCTGGTCTGAAACCGCCATTGCAAGTGCACCGCCGCTTCCACCTTCTCCGATAACAATACTAAGTATCGGGGTCCTAAGCGCTGACATCTCATACAGATTTCTTGCAATCGCCTCTCCCTGGCCGCGCTCTTCTGCGGAAATTCCGCAAAACGCTCCCGGCGTATCTACGAAGCAAATGACCGGGCGGTGGAATTTTTCTGCCTGCTTCATAAGACGCAATGCCTTCCGGTAGCCTTCCGGTGACGGCATACCAAAATTGTGTCCGATATTCTCTTTTGTATTCTGTCCCTTCGCCTGGGCAATGACTGTCACTGCTCTTCCGTGAAAGGTTGCGATTCCTCCGACAATTGCCGGATCATCGGCAAAATACCGATCTCCATGCAGTTCTACAAAATCCTGGAACAAAGCTTCTATATAGTGACCTGCAACCGGGCGGTCATTTCTTCTGGAAATCTGTACACGATCCCAGGCTTCCAAAGTTTTTAATCTGGTTTTTCTATTTTGAAATTCTTTTGTTGCTTTTTCGACTTTTTCACTTCCAGTCTGATGCATTTTCAGGATTTTTCCCAGCGTCTGCCGCATCTTCTGGCGTTCTACAATCTGGTCTACAAATCCATGTTCTTTTAAGAACTCGGATCTTTGGAATCCTTTCGGAAGTTTCTGACCGATCGTCTGCTCAATGACACGAGGACCTGCAAATCCAATCAGTGCTCCCGGCTCTGCCAGTATGATATCTCCAAGCATAGCAAAACTTGCCGTCACGCCACCGGTTGTTGGATCTGTCAGCACCGTAATATAAAGAAGTCCAGCGTCGCTGTGACGTTTCAGTGCTGCGGATGTCTTTGCCATCTGCATCAAAGACACGATTCCTTCCTGCATTCTTGCTCCGCCAGAGCATGTAAAGATGATAACCGGAAGCTTTTCTTCTGTCGCACGTTCTACCATTCTTGTAATTTTCTCACCTACGACTTCTCCCATACTCGCCATTAAAAAACGTCCGTCACAGACTCCAAGCGCTGTCTCAATTCCATGAATTGAAGCTTTTCCAGTCACCACTGCCTCATCTAATCCAGTTGTTTGTTTTAATGCTTCCACCTTTTCCGGATACCCTTTGTATCCAATCGGGTTCGTATTTTCAATTCCCCTGTCCCACTCTTCGAACGTATCCTCATCTGCAATTGACCGAATCCGCTCCGGTGCCGGCATGCGGAAATATCCATGACATTTCGGGCAAATATATCCGCCTGTTATAACGTCCTCTGTAATAATTGCTTTCTGACATTTGTTACATTTACACAGAAGTCCCTCCGGAACTTCCGGGCTTTGGTGTTTCCCACCGATATGCCCTTTTTTTCCGGAAGGACGTCTTGTTTTCTTAAACATATTATCTAACTTCATATGTCCACTCCTTATACTCTTTCACTCCACGGTTGTTGTATACCTTAATGCTTTATAGTATCTATGAAGTTCACATTAAACTCTCCGGATTGATATACCGGGTTATTTAATAATTCATAGAGATAATCCACATTCGTGTCGATGCCCTCAATAATAACCTCTCCAAGTGCGCTCTGCATTTTCTGGATTGCTTCATCCCGGTTCTTCGCCCAGACAATGAGCTTTGCAACCATGGAATCATAATATGGAGAAATGCTGCATCCACTGTAAATTGCAGAATCTACGCGGATTCCTTTTCCTCCCGGCAAATGAAGATCTGTAATAGTTCCAGGTGACGGCCGGAATCCTTTTTCCGGATTTTCCGCATTGATCCGGCACTCAATGGCATGCCCATTGATTTCAATATCCTGTTGAGTAAATGACAGCTTCTGTCCATCTGCAATACGGATCTGTTCTTTGATCAAGTCAATTCCAGTCACCCACTCAGTCACCGGATGCTCCACCTGAATTCGGGTATTCATCTCCATAAAGTAAAAGGCATCATTGTTCTCTAAAAGAAATTCAATGGTTCCTGCATTGACATAGCCTGCGGCTTTCGCAGCTTTTACTGCTGCCTCTCCCATCTTCTTTCGAAGCTTTGAAGACAACGCCGCTGACGGAGCCTCCTCGATCATTTTCTGATGATTTCTCTGAATAGAGCAGTCACGTTCTCCGAGATGCACTACATTTCCATAGGAATCTGCCAGAATCTGAAATTCGATATGTCTCGGCTCCTCCATAAAATGTTCAATATACATGGTATCATCGCCAAATGCCATCTGGCTTTCCTTCTGTGCGGTCTGAAAGCTTTGCGTGAACTCTTCTTCGGAATATGCCACACGCATGCCTTTTCCACCTCCGCCGAGGGCAGCTTTTATAATAACCGGGTAACCAATTTCCCGTGCAAGCAAAAGTCCGGTATGCACATCACAGACTGGCTCCTTACTTCCTGGAATGACCGGAACACCTGCTGCTTCCATCGTATTTCTTGCTTCCTGTTTATTGCCAAGCTTTGCAATGACATTTGCCGGCGGTCCGATAAAGGTAATTCCGCACTGCTCACACAGTTCTGCAAATTTACTGTTCTCTGACAAAAAGCCAAAACCCGGGTGAATGGCGTCTGCCCCACTCACCACCGTTGCACTGATAATATTCTCCATACTTAAATAACTCTGAGATGACGGTGCCGGTCCGATACAGACCGCTTCATCTGCAAGCTTTGTATGAAGGGCTTCTGCGTCTGCCTCTGAATATACTGCAACCGTCTCAATTCCCATTTCCCGGCACGCACGGATAATCCGAACTGCAATCTCACCACGGTTCGCAATCAAAATCTTCTTAATCACACAGATCACCTACCCTACTGCAAATGTCAGTACCGCGCTGACTACTTTTTTACCGTCCACTGTAGCGACAGCCTCTCCGACACCAATCGGTCCTTTTTTCCGGATAATTCTTGTTTCCAGACGAAGCTTATCCCCCGGCACGACCTTTCCTTTGAATTTGCATTTATCAATTCCGCCAAAATATGCGACTTTTCCCTGATTCTTTGGCTCACTTAAAATCGCTACCGCACCTGCCTGCGCCAGCGCTTCCACAATCAGCACACCCGGCATGACCGGCTCCTGTGGAAAATGTCCGGCAAAGAACTCTTCCCGGTAGGAAACACATTTGTACGCCACTGCATACTCACCCGGCTCGTAATCTTCTACATAATCCAATAACAGAAACGGATGTCTGTGAGGTATGATCTCCTGAATCTGTTTAATATCCAAATGTTTCATGATAACCTCCTACGCAATTCTGAATAATGGCTGGCCGTACTCTACTGCCTGGCCATTCTTTACAAGAATCTCCGTGACTGTTCCATCAAAATCACTCTCGATTTCATTCATCAGCTTCATGGCCTCGATAATTGCAACCGACTGACCTTTTTTCACGGAATCGCCAACCTGAATAAATGGCTCTGCATCCTCTGCCGGAGCCGCGTAAAATGTTCCCACAAGCGGAGCTTTGACTACATTTCCAACAGGAGCCGCCTCAGATGTCCCGGTCTGTTTCTGTACGCCTTCTTCTAAATCTGTGGCTGCTTTAGAAGAAGCACCTGTAACTTTCACAGCTTCCGGTGTAACAGCCTGCACTGCCGCAGTCGTTCCCATCACCAGGTTCTCTTTCTTATTCAGCTGCAATTTTATACCATTTTCTTCATATTTAAATCCAGTCAGGTCTGACTCAGAGACTTTATCAATCAGTTTCATCAACTGTTCTACGTCCATTTCTAGGTTCCCCCCTTACGCTTCATACTTCTGAATTAAAATTGTTGCATTGTGTCCGCCAAATCCAAGTGAATTGCTCATGGCTGCCTTGATTTCTTTCTCTACCGGACTTCCAATTGCATAATTTAAGTCACATTCTTCATCGGCCTCTTTTGTTCCGACCGTCTGATGGATAAATCCATCTTCCATGCTTTTGACACAAGTAATAAATTCTACTCCGCCTGCTGCTCCAAGCAAGTGACCGATCATGGATTTCGTAGAGTTGATCACCACGTCTTTCGCTGCCTCGCCAAATGCTTTCTTAATGGCGCGTGTCTCGAACAGGTCATTGTGATGGGTACTTGTTCCATGGGCATTGATGTAATCTACCTGTGCCGGTGTAATCTGTGCCTCTTCCATGGCAAGCTCCATTGCCTTCGCTGCACCGCTTCCGTCTTCTGCCGGAGAAGTAATATGATAGGCATCCCCTGTACATCCGTAACCGGTCACTTCTGCGTAAATCTTTGCTCCACGCGCTTTTGCATGCTCCAGCTCTTCCAGCATTACAACTCCCGCACCTTCACCAAGTACGAATCCATCCCGGTCTTTATCAAATGGAATGGAAGCACGAAGTGGATCGGTAGAAGCAGAAAGTGCTGTCAGTGCTGTAAATCCGGCAATACCAAGTGGGCATACACAGCCTTCGGTTCCTCCTGCAAGCATCATATCTGCGTCACCATACTGGATTGTACGGAATGCATCACCAATACAGTTCGTTCCTGTGGCGCAGGCAGTTACGACATTGCTGCATTTTCCACGGAATCCTAACTGAATTGACACATTTCCCGCTGCCATATTGGAAATCATCAAAGGCACCATAAGCGGATTCACTCTTGCCGGTCCCTTGGTCAGAATTTTTTCATAGCTCTGCTCTGCTACCTGAAGACTTCCAATTCCGGAACCAATCATCACGCCAGCGCGAAATGGGTCTTCTTTTTCAATCTCCAGTCCAGAATCTTCATAAGCTTCTCTGGCTGCTGCAACCGCATATTGAGAAAATGCTTCCATACGTCTGGCTGCTTTTTTATCCATATGATCTCCCGGCACAAAGTCTTTGACTTCTGCTGCCAGTTTTACTTTATAATCTGTAGTGTCGAACTTTGTGATCTCACCGATTCCAACCTTACCTTTGCGGATTCCGTCCCAAAATTCAGCTACACTATTTCCAATTGGAGTAATTGCACCAAGTCCGGTCACGACCACTCTTCTTTTTAAGACTTTATTATTTGCCATCTTTTTTGTACTCCTTCCCCTGCATCACTTTCTACATTACCATGCCGCCGTCTACATGCAGCACTTGTCCGGTAATATAAGAAGCATCTTCCGATGCGAGAAATGCAACTGCTTTTGCCACCTGCTCAGGCTCCCCAAATTTTCCAAGAGGAATCTGAGCAAGCGTAGCCTCTACAACCTTTTCCGGCAGGCTCTGCGTCATATCTGTATCAATAAATCCAGGAGCTACTGCATTCACAGTAATTCCTCTGGAGCCAAGCTCTTTTGCCACAGCTTTTGTAAGTCCGATGATTCCGGCCTTAGAAGCTGCATAATTGGCCTGTCCTGCATTTCCAGACACACCAACTACAGATGAAATATTCACGATGCGCCCGCTTCTTTGCTTTAACATCTGTCTGGATACTGCCTGGATCGTATGAAATGCACCTTTTAAATTCGTATCTAACACAGCGTCAAAATCTTCTTCTGACATCCGCATCAACAGACCATCTCTTGTAATACCTGCATTATTCACCAGCACATCCAGATGTCCGTATTCTGCGATCACATTTCCAATAAATTCTTTACATGCCACGTTGTCAGAAACATCACATTTATATATAGAAGCTTCTCCTCCATTTTGCTCAATTTCTGTCTTTAATTCCTGTGCTTTTTCCTCGCTGCCACAGTAATTGATCACAACATACATGCCCGCTGCTGCCATCTCTCTTGCGATTGCCGCACCAATTCCACGGGAAGCTCCTGTCACAACTGCTACCTTTTTTTCCATTTTATTTATAACTCCTGTCATTTTCGCCTTGTTTCTATATGTTCTTTTCCAGATCTTCCCATGTTGCTACATTGCAGACCTTGACGCTTCGGTCAATCTTTTTCATAAATCCTGCCAAAGTCTTGCCCGGCCCGATTTCGATAAATGTATCAACTCCGTCTGCGATCATTTTCTCCATGCTCTGTTGCCAGCGAACGGACGATGTAAGCTGTGTCACAAGTAATCCCGGACTCTTACGAACATCCGTAACTGCTTCTGCCGTCACATTTGTAATATAAGGGATCATAAGCTCATGAAATTCTGTCTTATCAAGCTCCATTTCCAGTTCCTTTGCCGCCGGGAGCAAGAGCGTAGAATGAAACGGACCACTAACATTTAACATTACGGTACGTTTTGCACCCGCCTCTTTCAAATGTTCTGCCGCTTTTTCTACTGCTTTTGTTTTTCCTGTAATAACAATCTGACCCGGACAGTTATAGTTCGCTACAGACACACCTTCCATCTCTGCTGTCACTGCTTCGATTTTCTCTGCATCTAATCCAAGAATCGCGCACATAGCGCCTTCTCCTGCCGGAACTGTATGCTGCATCAAAATTCCACGTTTTCTCACAAGGCGGATCGCATCGATCGGCTCCAGCCCGCCGGCCACAGAGATGGCTGCGTATTCGCCAAGGCTCAGTCCCGCTGTAATATCTGGTTTTACTCCACGTTCCATCAGAACTTCTGTCATGGCAAGGCATGTCGTTACCATGGCCGCCTGTGTATATTCTGTCTGGTCTAAGAGATCATTTTCCTCAAAACACAATGCTTTCATATCCAGCCCCAGCCGTTCGCCTGCTTCATCAAAGAGCTTTCTGACACTGGCGCTGTTTTCGTAAAAATCTGCACCCATGCCACATTTCTGCGCCCCTTGTCCCGGATAGATAAATGCAATCTTACTCATATATTTCTTATCCTCCAATTACTACACTTCGGTTTCATACAGATTCAAAGTGCCTATCAAAGCGTCTGTTTCTCTGACCAGTTTTTGGATCAATGCCTGACAGCTCATCTGCTCATTTACCAGTCCCGCGATCTGGCCTGACATGACACTTCCAGTCTTCACATCACCGTCTACGACAGCTTTTCTAAGACCTCCAAGAGTCATAAGTTCCAACTCTTCAAATGGAGCACCTTCCTGTTCCATCTTCAAGTATTTTTTTGTCATCTCATTGCGAAGTGCCCGTACCGGGTGTCCTGTTGTACGTCCTGTAACTCTTGTATCAATGTCACTTGCCTTTAAAATCTTATCCTTGTAATTCTGGTGCACCTGTGCCTCTTCTGTGACAACAAATGCAGTTCCCATCTGTACAGCCTTTGCTCCCAGCATAAATGCTGCTGCAATTCCTCTTCCGTCTCCGATTCCACCTGCGGCAATAACCGGAATATCGACTGCATCAACGACCTGTGGTACAAGTGTCATAGTCGTGCTCTCTCCGACATGTCCGCCAGACTCGCAGCCTTCTGCAACAATTGCATCTGCTCCTGCCCGCTCCATACGTTTCGCAAGAGCCACAGAAGCAACAACAGGAATTACTTTCACTCCTGCTTCCTTCCACATTTCCATATATTTTCCCGGACTTCCGGCTCCAGTCGTCACGACCTGGACACCTTCTTCCACAATTACTTTCGCAACATCAGCCGCATAAGGGCTCATAAGCATAATATTCACTCCAAATGGTTTGTCCGTCAGCTTGCGTGCTGAGCGTATCTGCTCGCGCACCCACTCTGCCGGAGCACTGGCGGCACCAATAAGTCCAAGACCACCTGCTTCTGAAACAGCCGCTGCCAGATGATGCTCAGCTACCCATGCCATACCACCTTGGATGATCGGGTATTTTATTCCGAGAAGTCTTGTTATTTCTGTCTGCATAATTTGTTTCCTTTCTTGCATTCACACTTCTACAAGAGTCAGCAATTTGTCGAAGGCTATATCTTTATTCTTTATGT
>ENA-OWPB01001956-OWPB01001956.1-human-gut-metagenome-genome-assembly--contig:-NODE-1956-length-15964-cov-2.235527_pt1 | contig 15964 bp, 16 predicted proteins | sample MGYA00248260_ERZ651838 | MGnify/ENA primary metagenome ERZ651838 (study PRJEB26924, sample SAMEA4378304) | human gut metagenome | biome: human gut; feature: human-associated habitat; material: faeces...
ACAGGCCTTGAGTCGGGTATCGGCAGATGGTCAAGTCAAGGCGCGCGTGCAGTTAGAAAAGCTACTAGGCTTCTTTGACACCGAACTTGGGAAGCTCATTCTAGCTAACCGTGATAAGTTGCGTCGTGAAGCGCCATTTGCAATGTTGGCAGAAGACCCGGCTAGTAAAGAAGACTTTGTCGTCCGTGGTATCATTGATGGCTACCTTTTACTTGATGACCGTATTGTCCTCTTTGACTATAAGACGGACCGCTTCACTCAACATGGTGAGCTTAAGGAACGCTACAAAGGGCAAATGAGCCTCTATGCTAAAGCACTCAGCCAAGCCTATCAAATAGATAAGATTGATAAATACCTTATTCTCCTAGGTGGAAAAAACTTGGAAGTCGTAGAAGTATAAGCTATAACATAACCATTCTTTCATAGTGAAAGAGTGGTTTTTTTTGTGTCTCAATCCCACCAAAAAAGACCGGTGTGCACACACCAGTCTTTTCAGATAGATTTCCATCAGTATTGTAAGTTCGTTAAAATATTAGAGGATGGAAATAGTTATGAAAAAAAGTATCTTGTAGGTTGCTTAGGCCTACAAGGGTTATTATAACAAACTCATCTCAGTCTAAACAAGGTTAGAAAAATTAGAATTCAACACCACGAACATTACTATTTTTTTAATAATCCAAGTCTATAACAGCTAAAAAATAGACAAAAACCGCCAGCATTAGACTGACGGTATTTGTTTAGTTTAATCCTAATGTCAACTAATCAAAGGCACCACCCAATTGACCCAGGCCCAGGAAATAGGCATAACCAGAATCATGGCTGGAATCATATCTGCTGTTGGGAATTGACGCAGTTTCATAATACGAAAACCGGTCGCAATCATGAGGAAGCCCCCGCAAGCCTTAAAGTCTCCAATCATGGCTTTTGTTGTTAGAGGAAGAATGAAACCAGCACTCACAAAGAGGAGGAAGAAAACGATAAATTGTGGAATGGCAATCATGGAGACGATGTAGCCTAGACTACAAGAGAAAATCATGGCCGTAAAGAAATCTAGGATAGATTTGGAAATCAAGATGGAAGCATCACCTGTCATCCCAGACTCAAGGCTCCCGTAAATTCCTGTACCACTCGCACAAAAAAGGACGATAACTGTCAAGAGCTGTGCATAAAACTCATCGTGAGCTAACCCTGTTTGTTTGCTTGGCGTAATCTTGGACAAGCCTTTTTCCATAAGTCCAGCCCCCTTGTTGATGAGGTTTCCAAACTTTAGGGCCAGTCCAATGATGGTACCAATAACCACCGCGAAGATAACCGCAGGCATATTAACCATATTCATAATAGCACTAATCCCCATAACCATAGAGGCTAGGCCAAAGATAAGGTTAAGATTGTCCTTGAAATCGTCTCGAAGATAATCCCCAAAGAGTCCTCCAGCGATTCCTCCTAAGATAATAGATAGCGAGTTGATGATAATTCCAGTTGGCACTAGTGATTTCCTCCTATGTGTTTTAAATACTATAAGTTTAGCATTATCAAAGACCGAATGCAAAATTGTCTTGTTTTTACAAACGTTTTCTTGAAATTGTACCTTTGAAATGATACAATAAATGAGAAGGTAACGAAATAGCCTTATCTAAATCTATTGCCGATATTATTAGAGTATTGTTCATAAAAAAACAAGGTAATAACTCTAATTTATAATCTAATATAAAGTGTAAAATGAGACTATTGTTAAATAGATTCTCAAGAAAGGATAAAAGATGATTCGTTTTGAACACGTAACGAAACGTTATGAAGATAAAGATGCTCTCTCAGATCTTAACCTCGAGATTCGAGATGGCGAGATTTTTGGTTTGATTGGGCACAATGGGGCTGGTAAGACCACGACCATTTCCATTTTGACGTCTATCATTGAAGCTAGCTACGGTGAAGTTTACGTTGATGATATGGCCCTCAGTCAACATCGTGATGCAATCAAGAAAAAAATCGCTTATGTGCCAGATTCACCGGACCTATTCCTAAATTTGACTGCCAATGACTATTGGTACTTCTTGACACGTATCTATGATTTGGAAGCTAGTCAAGTCGAGGAACGTTTGACTGATCTCATGGCTACCTTTGACCTAACGGAAAGTCGCTATAACCTCATTTCTTCCTTCTCTCATGGTATGCGTCAGAAGGTTGTTGTTATCGGTGCCCTTTTGGTTAATCCACAGATTTGGGTTTTGGATGAGCCTCTGACTGGTCTGGATCCACAGGCGTCTTATGATTTGAAGGAAGCCATGCGTCATCATGCCAAGGAAGGTAATAGTGTCCTTTTCTCAACCCACGTTTTAAGTGTAGCTGAGCAGCTCTGTGATCGGATTGCTATTTTGAAGAAAGGAAAACTTATTTTCCAAGGGTCTCTAGCTGAACTGAAGTCTCAGTACCCTGACAAGGATTTGGAAACTATTTATCTGGAAATGGCTGGACGTAAGATTGAGGAGGTATAGTCATGAACTGGAACCATGTTTGGGAGCTTTTTAAAATTAATCTCCTCTACGCTAATCCTCAAGCAGTAACTAACCTACAGAAACGTCAGGAGAAAAAGAAAAAAGCCAATTTCTCCATCGTTAATGCCATGCTTAGACAACAACTCTTGATTCTAGTTGTTTTTACGGTTGTCTATAGCTATCTTTTTGTAGGTGTCGATTATAAGGCCAATCCTGGAGTCTTAACCCTATATCTCTTGACTTTTTCAATCATGGGGCTTCTCCAGACCTTCACGGCTCTCTATAGTACCTTTTATGACAGTAAGGATAGCAAGGCTTATCTGCCTCTTCCCTTGAAGCCAGCGGAAGTTTTTTTGGCCAAGACCTTGTCAGGCTCTATGGTTGGCATGACCTTCATGGTGCCTATCCTTAGTCTTCTTATCCTAGCTTACTGGCAATTTATTGGCCCATTGGGGATAGTCGTTGGGCTTCTGACCTTTATCGTTTCTCTCTTTATCAATCTCGTTTTTTCAGTGATTCTGTCTAATAGTATTGGAACGCTGATTGTTCGTAGTTCTCATAAAAAGCTCTATTCAACCATTTTGATGACCCTGTCAACCCTATTGATTATGTTGCCTATTATGTTGGTTGGTTTTATTAAAGGCTATGTTGATGGTGCTGGACATGCCGATTTTCCTTTGCTTCCTTATCTAAGAGGTTACTATGATGTCGTAGCTGCCCCTCTATCTCCAGAGGCTCTGCTAAATTTCTATCTTCCTCTTGTTGTAGTGCTTATCTTGGGCTTTTGGTTTTATAAGGTCAGAATGCCTCGTTATTTCCACGAAGCCATTTATAACCAAAAGGCTAGAAAGCCTCAGGCCAAAGCTGTTACTCGAAGCCAAAGACAGGTCTTGATCCGCCATCATTTATCTACTTTGGGGAATTCAACCCTCATTATCAATACCTATGTGGTGCCGGTCTTATATATGATCATGTTAGGTGGGGGTGCGGTATTTTTGAAAGATCTGGGCCCAGACTATTTCGGACTCCTGCTTTTGGTCGGAATTGCCTTTGGTTTCTTTTCAGCTCAACCAACAAGTTTTCTTGGTGTAGCAACATCCTTAGAGGGGACAAACTTTGACTTTATCCGTAGCTTGCCAATCAATACGGGTAACTATCTTCGTCAAAAGTTTTGGATTTTCTATGGCTTGCAAGTCGGTGTATCCCTCTTACTAGGAGGACTTGGTTTAATATTCCTTGCACATCTCCATCCTATCTTGGTGGCAAGTTTCGCTCTTGGTTTTCTCGTAACAACCTATCTTGTAGGTGGCTATTTCTTTGAACGTGACCTTAAATTATTGGAAGTGAATTGGCAGGAAGTCACTCAGCTCTTCAATCGGGGTGGCGGACAGTGGCTCTATATGGGTATCTTTATTCTTACAATTTTCATCGCTGCCTTGCTAGGAGGTATTGTCTTCTTTGCAAGTAAGTTCTGGATTGCCCTAGTAGTCAACGCTATAGTATCTGGGCTTATAGCTTTAATAGCCCTAATCGTTTATCTCTTTGTTGATCGCAGACGTTGGAAACGTATTAGAGCCATGTTTTTTGCCTAGAACAAACTGTTTAAAGAGTCTCTCCGATTGGAGGGATTCTTTTTTTACTGAAAATCTTTAATATGTAAACTTATGCATTATATATGTTAAAATACCTGAATTTAGTGTATAATCATAAACATGAAACGAAATTTTGACTCAGTAAAACGCCTGGTTATCAAAATCGGGACTAGCTCTCTGGTTTTACCATCAGGGAAAATTAATCTTGAAAAAATCGATCAGTTAGCTTTTGTCATTTCTAGCCTGCATAATAAAGGGATTGAGGTTGTCCTCGTATCCTCTGGTGCCATGGGCTTTGGTCTCAATGTGCTAGATCTTGAGAAACGCCCAGCAGAGGTTGGTAAGCAACAGGCTGTCTCAAGTGTAGGTCAGGTGGCCATGATGAGCCTTTATTCTCAGGTCTTTTCACATTACCAAACCAAGGTATCTCAGTTGCTTTTGACCCGTGATGTGGTCGAGTATCCCGAGAGTTTGGCCAATGCCATCAATGCCTTCGAGAGCCTCTTCAAGCTTGGAGTTGTTCCAATTGTTAATGAAAATGATGCTGTCAGCGTAGATGAAATGGACCATGCGACTAAGTTTGGGGACAACGACCGCTTGTCAGCTATCGTAGCTAAGATTGTTGGTGCTGACCTACTCATTATGTTGTCAGATATTGATGGGCTCTTCGATAAGAACCCAAATGTCTATGAGGATGCCACCCTTCGTAGCTATGTCCCAGAGATTACCGAGGAAATTCTGGCCTCAGCTGGTGGTGCCGGTAGTAAATTTGGTACGGGTGGTATGATGAGTAAGATTAAATCCGCCCAGATGGTTTTTGAAAATCAAAGCCAAATGGTTTTGATGAATGGCGAAAATCCACGTGACATCCTTCGTGTCCTAGAAGGAGCCAAGATTGGTACACTCTTTAAACAGGAGGACTAAGATGACATATATCGATACACTAGGTCAACAGGCCAAGGTGGCAGGTCGTCAGATTGCTAAATTATCAACAGCAGCTAAAAACGACCTTCTAAATCAGGTAGCTAAAGCTCTAGTAGCTGAGAGTGCCTATATTATCACTGAAAATGCTAAGGATATGGCCAATGCCAAGGAAAATGGTATTTCAGAGATTATGCAAGACCGCTTGCTTTTAACGGAAGACCGTATCGCAGGGATTGCTGAGGGTGTCCGTCAGGTGGCAGATCTTCAGGACCCAATCGGTCAAGTAGTGCGTGGCTATACGAATCTGGATGGTCTCAAAATCGTTCAAAAGCGTGTTCCTATGGGTGTTATCGCTATGATTTTTGAGAGCCGTCCCAATGTCTCAATCGATGCCTTTAGCCTTGCCTTTAAAACCAATAACGCTATCATTCTCCGAGGAGGACGTGATGCTATCAATTCCAACAAGGCCTTGGTTACAGTGGCCCGAAAGGCTTTGGAAAATGCGGGTATCACAGCAGATGCCGTTCAGCTGGTTGAAGATACCTCTCATGAGGTAGCAGAAGAACTCATGGCGGCGACTAAGTATGTAGACTTGCTCATCCCTCGTGGTGGAGCTCGTCTCATCCAAACGGTTAAAGAAAAAGCCAAGGTTCCTGTCATCGAAACGGGTGTTGGGAACTGTCATATTTATGTGGATAAATATGCTGACTTAGATATGGCGACACAGATTGTCATCAATGCCAAGACTCAACGACCAAGTGTGTGTAATGCGGCAGAATCTCTCGTCGTTCATGCTGATATTGTAGAAGAGTTCCTGCCTAACTTGGAAAAAGCTATTTCAAAAGTTCAGGCTGTTGAGTTCCGTGCGGATGAAACGGCTTTGAAACTTATGGAAAAAGCTGTATCAGCTTCTCCAGAAGATTTTGCGACAGAGTTTCTTGATTATATCATGTCAGTTAAAGTGGTAGACAGCCTTGACGAGGCTATTGGTTGGATTGATACTTACACGACATCGCATTCAGAGGCTATCGTGACTCAGGATATTAGTCGTGCTGAGCAATTCCAAGACGATGTTGACGCTGCAGCTGTCTATGTTAATGCCTCAACCCGCTTCACAGATGGCTTCGTCTTTGGATTAGGTGCTGAAATCGGAATCTCAACCCAAAAAATGCACGCCCGTGGCCCAATGGGACTTGAGGCCCTAACCTCAACTAAGTTCTATATCAACGGCCGAGGTCAAATTAGAGAATAAACAAAAAGCTCCTCATGGGGCTTTTTGGTCTATTTGCTAGAGTATAAAGCTTCTGATATACTGGGGGTATCAAGAATGAGGAGATTTTGTCATGTTTAAAGCTTATAAGAAGTATTGGATGGGCTATTTCGATTTTACAGGACGTTCAAGCCGCTCAGACTATTGGTTGGTAGTTTTAGCGAATACGATTGTAACTATCATTTTATTTAGCATACTTATAGTTGTAACTGTTTTTGATAGTCCCGATAGTCCTTACCATATTATTCTCAACATACTGTATCTGCTTGTAATGACCTATTTTCCTGCTAGTTTTATCCCATCTATTGCTCTTCAAGTTCGTCGCTTGCGTGATGCAGGCTATCACTGGGCTTTGATTTTTTTACGTTTTGCCTTTGTTATAGGCGATATCGTTCTGTTGGTTTTGTTTTGTCAACCAACAAAAGTAGAATTTCCTTTCAACAATTTTAATAATCTTCAGCAATGATAGTTACTTAACAGCCTCCTTAGGATGTTTTTTAGTCGATTTGCCAGAAGATTGGTCTTTTGGTATAGTAGAAGTATCAAAAAATGAGGAGATTTTATTATGATCGAAGCTTATAAGAAGTTTTGGAAGGGCTACGTAGATTTTGAGGGACGTTCAACACGTTCAGATTACTGGTTTGCATATTTGGCAAATATGTTAACAGTTATTGCTTTTTATGTGTTGCTGGCAATCTTTGGAGGCATTGCAGGTGCTACAGAATCAAGCTTTTTAGCTGTTATTTCATTCATCATCCTATTTATCTTTTTTGCCTTTGGTGTTGCTGCCATCTTACCTGGTCTTGCTGTAACAGTTCGCCGTTTACGTGATGCTGGCTACAATTGGCCGTATATTTTTGTTACATTTATTCCATTTGTAGGTCCTATTATCTTCATTGTTTTACTATGTAAACCAACTAAAGTTGAGTATCCATTTAACAACTTCAATAATCCACAGCAATAATAATGACTTAACAGCCTAGTATGGCTGTTTTTTAGTTGATTTGTCAAGCTTCTCTTCTCTTGTTATACTGAGAGTAACATAAAAAGGGGGGGTAATTATGATTGAAGCCTACAAAAAATTTTGGAAGGGCTATGTTGATTTTAAGGGCCGTTCAACACCCTCGGATTACTGGCTTGCATATTCGGCACATGTATTGATTTTCTTTGCTTCTTATTTGCTCCTAGCAGTGTTTCAAAGAATGGCGGTAGATGAAATATCCTTACTTACTAATGAAGTGATTTTCCTACTTATCTTTTTTGCCTATGGTGTTGCTGCGGTTTTACCTGGTATTGCTCTAACGGTTCGTCGTTTACGTGATGCTGGCTATAATTGGCCGTATATTATTATTCCTTTAATTCCATTTGTCGGTATTTTTATCCTTATTTTTCTACTATGTCAACCAACAGAAGTAGAAGTGCCATTGAACAACGTCGATAACCCACAGCAATAATGACAATCAACCAACTCTTTGAGTTGGTTTTTCTGATGTCAAAAAAGTTTTATGTTAATGTTGAACATTTTAATATTTCTGATATAATCTTATCTGAGACTAATCAATACTAAAATATAATTTAAGAAATGTGAACACACTATGAAACTACTTTGTCATTTAAAAGAAAAACGTTACCTTATTTTGGCATTTACTCTACCGGCTATTCTTTTGGCTTTGGCAATTGTCTTTTTGCAACCTGCACACAATCATGCAAAGGTCCAAGTTAAGGTGGGGACTAAGCAATCATCATCAAGCAAACCCAAAGCTTCATCCAAGTCATCGAGCTCAAGTTCGTCATCATCTTCTTCAACTTCAAGTGAGTCATCAAGCGAATCGTCGTCATCAAGCTCAACGGTAGAAGCAGCTAGTCAGACAGAAGCAAGCTCAACTCCTGCGGTAGCATCGGCTCCAACGCCTTCTTCAGCACAAGAGACTTATCAAGCTCCTCAGTATAACTATGTGCCACCAACAACTTATACCGAGTCACATAGTGAGGCTCCAAGTTACACAGCTCCTGCCTACAGTGCAGATGTCAGCTCTGGGACAGCAGAGTAAGAGTCAAAGAGAAGGAAAGTTAGACTAAAAATGAAAAGTAAAGTTTTAGTGTTAGTGACGGCTTTGTCTAGTTTAGTCCTGTTAGCAGCTTGTTCAAACCAGCAAAATGGGTTGACTTCGACGACTTCATCTTCATCAGTAGAGCAGTCACAATCAAGTAGTAGTGAAAGCTCTAGTCAAGAGAAAAAGGTAGATACCTCTGCTTATGATAGCATCATTAGTAAGTACCAAACGGCTGTGGCCAACAACCAAACGGATGCCTCAATTAATTCTCTTATTGTGACCTATGCTAATTCTCAAACAAGTCCTGCCTCAACGGTCTATACTTATCGTGATTTGGATGGTAATGGTGTTGATGAGTTGATTCTTGCTTTTAAGCCGGGGAAACTTTTTAAAGAGCATATGATTACGGATATTTACACTATCTCTAAGGATAGTGGTCAGGTCATTCGTCTGACAGAAGGTCCACAACTGGGCATGCTGGGTGAGCGTATGACATTGGCCTACCTCATGGATAACACCTTTAGCTACTATGGTAGTGCTGGTGCTATGGCTGGTGGAGGTTCTGGCTACCACTTTAGTAGGGATGGCCAGTCTCTTGTAAAAGATGACAGTGATTCGGGTGCTGAGAAAGCGGACCTTTCTAGTTGGGATTGGAAGGACTTGAGTAGTGCTTCAAGTAATAGTAGTTCTAAAACATCGTCGGAAGATAAAACAAGCTCAACCTCACTTAAGGCTGATGAACTGAAGAATGGTAACTACAAATCGGCTGTAGGGACATGGAAGTCTTCAAATGGAAAGACCATCACCATTACTTCGGATGGGCAGTTGGATTTCTGGGGCTATACTTATCCTATCGACAAAGTCTCACCCAATCAGTATGTGTCTGGTATATATACTTTAACTTATGTTGATTCTAGTCCAGTAGGGAATACCCCAATTCAGCTTTGTCCTAAGGGAGTTAGTGATGCAAGTGATGCGGGAGATAACAGTAAGGACCGTATCTTAGCAACGAATGGAGTGCCATCTGAGGAAAGTTATTTTTACAGAGTGGATTAATCTTATCAGATGGTATAGTAACTAAAGAGTCAGGCCTTTGGTCTGGCTTTTTTACTATCCTGTCAACTTACAGAACGAGACAATTTCTCCATTCTTGTGCTATAATAAAAGTTATGACTAATGAATTTCACCATGTAACCGTTCTTTTACACGAAACTGTTGATATGCTTGATATCAAGCCCGATGGTATCTATGTTGATGCGACCTTGGGTGGCGCAGGACATTCATCTTATCTTTTGTCACAATTGTCTGAAAAGGGACATTTGTATTGCTTTGATCAAGACCAAAAGGCTATTGATAATGCTCAAGTGCGTCTCAAGGACTATATTGATAAGGGTATGGTGACTTTCATCAAGGATAATTTCCGTAATCTCAAGTCCAACCTTGAAGCCATGGGGGTGTCTGAAATTGATGGCATTCTCTATGACTTGGGTGTCTCTAGCCCACAGTTGGATGAGCGTGAGCGTGGTTTCTCCTATAAACAGGATGCTAAGTTAGATATGCGCATGAATGAGGAAGCGAGTCTTACCGCTTATGATGTGGTCAATACCTACCCTTACAATGATTTGGTGCGTATTTTCTTCAAGTATGGTGAGGACAAGTTCTCTAAACAAATTGCACGTAAGATTGAACAGGCCCGTCAGGTTAAACCAATTGAGACCACGACGGAACTGGCGGAAATCATTAAATCAGCTAAGCCTGCTAAGGAATTGAAGAAGAAGGGCCATCCAGCCAAGCAAATTTTCCAGGCTATTCGTATCGAAGTGAACGATGAGCTTGGTGCTGCGGATGAGTCTATTCAAGAGGCCTTGGATTTACTTGCTGTAGATGGTCGTATTTCGGTCATTACCTTCCATTCTTTGGAGGATCGATTGACTAAACAGCTTTTCAAGGAAGCCAGTACGGTAGATGTGCCTAAAGGTCTACCTTTTATTCCTGAAGACCTCCAGCCTAAGGTGGCCTTAGTTAATCGTAAGCCAATCCTACCTAGTCAGGAAGAATTAGAAGCTAACAACCGCTCGCATTCTGCTAAATTGCGCGTGGCTAAAAAAATCAGGAAATAATTATGGAAAATAAGGAACATCAGATTGTTAATAGAGCCATTAGAAACCATATTCGTTTTATGACGCGTATGGAAAAGGCCTTCTATTCGGCAATTGTTTTGACAGCTATTGTGATGAGTATCGCTGTTGTATTTTTACAAGGGCGTAACCAGGCTATCAAGCAACAAATCACAGACCTTAATAGCAAGATTAGTGATGAAAAAACAGAGCTTAACAATGCTAAGCAGGCGGTTAATGAGTTGACTAACTCTGACCGTATTAAAGAGATTGCTAATAAGGCAGGCCTGTCTATTAATAACGATAGTATTAAGAGTGTGAAATAGCCAATGAACAGATTAAGAAAACTTAAACATTTATTTCTAAACTATGTCGTTAGGGATAGGCGAAAGCCAGCCCAGAACCGACAGCACGTTGGTCAGAACCTTATGGTTCTCAGCATCTTTATCTTTTTTGTCTTTATTATCAACTTTGTCGTGATTATCGGGACAGACAGTAAGTTTGGTGTCGATTTGTCAACCCAGGCTGCTAAGTCTTATAACACTAAGACCACAGTGGCTGCCAAGCGTGGAACGATTTATGACCGAAATGGAAATGTTTTGGCTGAGGATTCAACCAGTTATGCCATTTACGCTATCGTGTCGACCAGCTATGTGTCAGCAACTCAAGAAAAACTCTATGTACAAGATAGTCAGTTTGACAAGGTTGCCGATATTTTAAAGGATAAGCTAGGAATTGAAAAGAGTGATTCCTTGGCCCAATTGCGTACTAAGGGTGCCTATCAGGTTTCCTTTGGACTAAAGGGGAAGGGAATCACCTACTCTGTTAAAGAAGAACTAGAAAAAGCCTTTAAAGATGCAGGAATTAAGGGGATGGCCTTTGAGGCAACAACGTCACGTATGTACCCTAATGGGACCTTCGCGTCAGAGTTTCTTGGTCGTGCTGAAGCTGTTGAAAATAAAAAAGACGGCTCATATTCTTTGATTGGTCAAACTGGTTTGGAGCGCTCGCTCAATAGCCTCTTGACTGGGACAGATGGTGAGGCCATCTATGAGAAGGATAAAAACGGTAACACGCTTCTAGGTACGGAAACCATTACCAAGGAAGCTATTGATGGTAAGAACATCTATACAACCTTGTCAGCACCTCTTCAAACCTTCCTAGAAACGCAGATGGATACCTTTATGGAGCAGACGCAAGGGGTAAATGCTTCAGCGACAGTTGTTAATGCTAAGACAGGTGAGATTCTTGCAACGACACAACGTCCAACCTATAATTCTGATACCCTTGAGGGACAGGCTAAGAAGAACTATGACTGGGTTAACCGTCTTTACGAAGCCCAGTATGAGCCTGGTTCAACCATGAAGGTCATGCTCTTGTCAGCTGCTATTAACAATGGAAGCTTCAACCCGAATGCGACCTTCAGTAATGCTAATGGTATTAAGGTTGACGACGTTGAAATTAATGACTGGTCAATCAATGAAGGTATCTCAACAGGTCGTACCATGTCATTTGCCCAAGGGTTCTCTTATTCAAGTAACGTTGGTATGACCATGTTGGAACAAGAGATGGGAGACAAAGTTTGGTCTAACTACTTATCTCTTTACAAATTTGGTCTTCCAACCCGTTTTGGGATGGTCGGTGAGTCTTCAGGGGTTGTCTCTCGAAACTCTGTTAATATAGCTCAATCATCCTTCGGACAAGGGATTTCGGTGACTCAAGTCCAAATGCTTCGAGCCTTTACCGCCATTTCAAACAACGGTATCATGTTGGAACCTCAATTTATCAAACAAGTTGCCGATACTAACCAAGGCACAGTTCGTACAGCTAAGAAGGAAGTTATCGGTAAGCCAGTTTCTAAGCAGGCTGCCTCTGAAACGCGTAACTATATGATTTCCGTTGGTACAGATCCAGAGTTCGGTACCCTTTACAATAAATCTGAAGGGGCACCTATTATCAAGGTTGGTAACTATGATGTAGCCGTTAAGTCTGGTACGGCCCAAGTTGCCGATGAAAAGACTGGGACTTACAAAGTTGGTTCCAATGAAACCCTCAATTCAGTTGTAGCTATGGTACCTACAGATAATCCAGAATACATCATGTATGTGACTGTTCTGGAGCCTAAGACTTGGGATAATAATTTTTATGCAACTGTGGTTAACCCGGTTTTGGAAGAAGCCATGTCTATGGGAGACACCCTAGATACTTCTGTGTCTGGAGGTAGTGAAAAGACCGAGGAAACGAGTTATCAAACCGGCGATATTATCGGTAAGAGTCCAGGTGAGACAGCTAACACCCTTCGTCAAAACTTGATTCATCCGATTGTTTTGGGTGTTGGTGATAAGATTGAGAAGGTTTCTGTAGATGCCAAAGCTAATATCAAGGCTAATGAACAGATTCTTATCATGACCAATGACTTCACAGAACTTCCAGACATGTATGGGTGGACCAAGAAGAACGTTGAAACCTTTGCCAAATGGAAGGGCATTAAAATTACTTACAAGGGTGGCAAGTCAGGGACTGTTACCAAACAAAGTGTTGCGGCAGGAAAAGCCCTGTCTAAAACTAAGAAGATTACCATTACTTTAGGAGACTAAGATGACTATGAGTCTGATAGCAGGCGTGGCCGCCTTTGTGTTGACGGTGCTCGCCATGCCTCACTTTATTACTTACTACAAAATCAAGAAAATCGGTGGCCAACAAATGCATGAAGATGTGAAGCAGCATTTGGCTAAGGCTGGAACACCAACTATGGGAGGGACAGTCTTCCTAGTGGTTGCCATCTTGGTTAGCTTGATTTTTAACTTCCACGTCTTTAGCGAGGGGCACCAAGCCTATGGTGCCACAGTAGGGATTCTCTTTGTGATTTTGATTTATGGAATCATCGGCTTCCTTGATGATTTCCTTAAGATTTTCCGTCAAATCAATGAGGGACTTAAACCTTGGCAAAAGATGGCCTTGCAGATTATTGCGGGTTTGCTTTTCTACTTTATCCACGTACTTCCTAGTGGGACAGATAGCTTAGCTATTGGTGGATTAACCATTCATCTCGGTGTCTTTTATGTTCTCTTTGTCCTATTCTGGATTGTTGGTTTCTCAAATGCTGTGAACTTGACAGACGGTATTGATGGTTTAGCTTCTATCTCTGTGGTTATCAGCTTGATTGCCTATGGGATTATCGCTTTTGTCAAGGGTGAGTTCGCTATCTTGACCATCATTATCACTATGATTGGGGCACTTCTTGGCTTCTTCGTCTTTAACCACAAGCCAGCCAAGGTCTTTATGGGAGATGTCGGTTCCTTGTCACTTGGAGCTATGCTTGCGGTTATCTCTATTGCCCTACGTGTAGAGTGGACCCTACTCTTGATTGGTGTGGTTTATGTCTTTGAGACAGCTTCTGTCATGCTACAGGTCAGCTATTTCAAATACACTAAGCGTAAGTATGGTGAAGGTCGTCGTATTTTCCGTATGACACCATTCCACCATCACCTCGAGTTGGGTGGTCTTTCAGGTAAGGGTGACAAATGGTCAGAGTGGAAGGTTGATGCTTTCCTTTGGACAGTTGGAGCACTTGCAAGTGCCATTACCCTTTGGATGGTTCTTGGAAACGTTATGAAATAAATGAAAAGAGCAGAAATGCTCTTTTTCTGTTATAATGGTAGGGATAGACTAGATAGAAAAGAAGAAGTAAACATGTCATTTAAAGATTTTAATTTTAAAACATTTATTCAGGAGGCTCTTGACGAGATTAAGTTTAAAGAGCCAACACCTGTTCAACAGAAATTGATTCCTGTAGTCCGTTCAGGTCGTGATTTGGTTGGTGAATCAAAGACGGGTTCAGGGAAGACACATACCTTCCTCTTGCCAATTTTTGAGAAACTCAATCCAAAGAGTGGTGATGTTCAGGTTGTTATTACAGCACCATCACGTGAATTGGCGACACAAATTTACCAAGCGACAAAACAAATTGCCAAACACTCTGAGACTGAAATTCGTGTGGTCAACTATGTGGGTGGTACAGACAAGCAACGTCAGATTGAGAAACTCAAGGTAGCCCAACCTCATATTGTTATCGGGACACCAGGTCGTATTTATGACCTAGTTAAGTCTGGGGACTTGGCTATCCACAAGGCCCATACCTTTGTTGTTGACGAAGCTGATATGACCATGGATATGGGATTCTTGGATACTGTAGACAAGATTGCGGCAAGTCTGCCTAAGGAAGTTCAAATTTTGGTCTTCTCAGCAACCATTCCTCAAAAATTGCAACCATTCTTGAAGAAGTATTTGACCAATCCAGTCATGGAACAAATCAAAACTTCAACAGTTATTGCGGATACCATTGATAACTGGTTGGTATCTACCAAGGGTCGCAACAAGAATGAACAGATTCTTGAGATGCTTAAGGGGATGCAACCATACCTGGCAATGATTTTCGTTAATACCAAGGAACGTGCTGACGATTTGCACAGCTACCTAGTGTCAAATGGTCTTAAGGTTGCCAAAATTCATGGAGGTATTCCACCACGTGAACGTAAGCGTATCATGAATCAAGTCAAGAAGCTTGATTTTGAGTACATTGTAGCGACTGACCTTGCAGCGCGTGGGATTGATATTGAAGGGGTTAGCCATGTTATCAATGATGCCATCCCTCAGGATTTGTCTTTCTTTGTTCACCGTGTAGGACGTACAGGACGTAATGGTTTGTCAGGAACAGCCATTACCCTCTATCAACCAAGTGACGACTCAGATATTCGTGAGCTTGAAAAGATGGGGATTACCTTTGAACCTAAAGTCTATAAGGACGGCGAGTTTCAAGATACCTATGACCGTGACCGTCGTGCCAACCGTGAAAAAGCCTATCAAAAACTTGATACGGAAATGATCGGTTTGGTTAAGAAGAAAAAGAAAAAAATCAAACCAGGCTACAATAAAAAAATTCAGTGGAAGGTTGATGAAAAACGCAAACGTGAGCGCCGTGCGGCTAACCGTGCTAAGGGGCGTGCTGAGCGTAAAGCTAAGAAGCAAAGTTTCTAAGTATTGGCTTCTAGGTGAGAGCAAATTTTAATTTAAAAATTCAAGAGGTTGAAACCAAAGTGTTTCAGCTTTTTTGATTATTATCAAACTTTTTGGAAACTCAAAAGACCTTATTTAGTTTGAAGATATATTTTTCTTTTGAGCCTAAGGTCTCAAAACTTCCCAACGCTTATGACTACAAAGTCTTAGTCGTCATTATCACAGTGACAAGTCTCAGTATATGCTCACTACACTCGCAAAATAATTGGCTGTCTTAAGAACTGAAACTATGACAGATTTTAAATAGTTTTATCACAGCCATTTTTAAGAAGCTTTCCGTTTAAAGTAAAATAATGTGTAAGTTTGAGGTTATTAGTTGAGTCAACTCTCAAAATCAGGTAGTGACATTTATGTCACTACTTTTTTGTTGGCTTTCTATCTATAATACAATCATAGCTTTTGAGAAAAGGCTAAAAAATATTTTAAAGGAGGTTGTTTT
>ENA-OWPB01001963-OWPB01001963.1-human-gut-metagenome-genome-assembly--contig:-NODE-1963-length-15918-cov-2.618294_pt1 | contig 15918 bp, 15 predicted proteins | sample MGYA00248260_ERZ651838 | MGnify/ENA primary metagenome ERZ651838 (study PRJEB26924, sample SAMEA4378304) | human gut metagenome | biome: human gut; feature: human-associated habitat; material: faeces...
ACGCTCGTGCAGGGAGAGGACGGAAGATACCGGATCGATTTTACGGATTTTGAAGAAAAAATACGCAGCTGTAAGGTGAAGCTCTTTTTCCTCTGCAATCCGCACAATCCGGTCGGACGCGTGTGGACAAAGGAGGAGCTTCTGCGGCTGGGAGACATCTGTGAAAAATATGGAGTGATTGTGGTCAGCGATGAAATCCACGCGGATTTCGTCTTTGAGGGATCGCATCAGGTACTGGCGGGTCTCAAAGAAAGCTACCGGAAATTTGTGGTGACCTGTACGGCACCGAGCAAGACATTTAACCTTGCAGGACTTCAGGTCTCCAATATTTTTATCCCGGATGATGCGCTGCGGCGGAAGTTCGAGCAGGCGGTCGGGGCGTCCGGCTACAGCCAGCTTAACACCATGGGGCTTGTGGCATGTGAGGCGGCGTACCGGCACGGCGAAGAGTGGTATGAAGCGGTGAAAGCATATATCCGTGAGAATCTTGCCTATGCGCAGCATTTTCTGGAAGAACAGATTCCGCAGGTAAAGGCGGTGGAGCCGGAGGGAACGTATCTGCTGTGGGTGGATTTCCGGAGTCTGGGACTCTCGAGGAGGGAACTGGAGGATCTGATTGTAAAAAAGGCTGGACTGTGGCTGGATTCCGGGGACATCTTCGGCGCGGCGGGAAGAGGCTTCGAGCGGATCAATGTGGCATGCCCGCGCAGCGTGCTGACGGAGGCGTTAGAGCGGCTCGCGCGTGCAGTGCGGGAATGTGTCAAATGACCGATCGTGTGTAAATAGGAACCACTTATGAAAAATGGGGTGCAAAGGCACCTCATTTTTGTTATGTTAAATACAGTTCTTGAGGACACGAAAACATGCCGGCAGAGGAAGACATTTTGGAGAGGAGGAGCATGTGAAAATCAATATTGAACTGGACAATGCACTGGAGGAGACCGAGGTACTGATCCGGGCAGCGAAAATGACCGAGGAAGTCAACGGAATCTTAAAAAAACTGGAGGAGCCGTCGGTGCAGATGATCTCCGGTTTTGCGGGAGATACACTGGAGATACTGGAGCAGGCGGATATTATCCGCGTATACGCGGCAAAAGGAAAAGTCTATGCGGTGACGGCAAAGGGCGAATATCTGCTTCGGATGCGGCTTTACGAGGCGGAGGAACGGCTGGATCAGACGCGTTTCGTACGGATCTCAAATTCGGAGATCATCAATCTGAAAATGGCAAAACGGTTTGACCTGAGTTTTTCGGGTACGATCTGCGTGAACCTCGCGGGAGAGCAGACGGCTTACGTCTCGCGCAGATATGTGGCAAAGATCAAGCGGCTGCTGGGAATATGAGAAAGGGAACGGTGAGAGATATGAAAAAGAATGTGTTACTGAGAGGATTGTTTGGAATTCCAACCGGGATTGCGATCGGCTATGTGATCACGGTCATGATGTCGGCGTTCTGGGGCGACGGCAGCTACTATCCGTGTGTGCCCGCGTTTGTGGATGCGATGGGGAGCGAGATCCGGGCAGTTGTGGTGCAGACGGTGCTGTGCGGTCTGGTCGGCATGGTGTATGCGGCGGGATCGGTCGTATGGGAAGTGGATCGATGGAGTCTTGCCGGTCAGACGGCGGCGTATTTTCTGATTACACTCGGCTCGGTGCTTCCAGTGGCGTATGCGGCATACTGGATGGAGCGCAGCGTCGCGGGCGTGCTTAGCTACGTCGCAATCTTTTGTGCGATCTTCGCCGGAATCTGGATTTCCCAGTATCTTGGATGGCGCGCAAAAATAAATCGTATAAATAAGAAAATAGCGCTTGACAAATAAGATTTCGCGTCCTATAATCAATTCATACAAAACATAGTAGTTTTATAGGAAAACAAAAACACCATAGAAACGGAAATGAATTGAGAACAGGAGGATTTTATTATGAGTAAAATTGCTGAGAGCGCACTGGATCTGATCGGAAACACACCTTTATTAAAGCTGAACCGCTATTCTGCGGAGGCGGGCGTAAAGGACGCAACAATCTTAGGAAAGCTGGAGTATTTAAACCCGGCAGGCTCCGTAAAGGATCGTATCGCACTGGCGATGATCGAGGATGCGGAGAAGAAGGGCATCTTAAAACCGGGCGCAACCATTATTGAGCCGACCTCCGGCAACACAGGTATCGGACTGGCAGCAGTTGCTGCGGCAAAGGGCTACCATGCCATCCTGACACTGCCGGATACGATGAGCGTAGAGCGCAGAAACCTTCTGGCAGCATACGGCGCCGAGCTGGTACTGACTGAGGGCGCGAAGGGTATGAAGGGCGCTATCGCCAAAGCAGAGGAATTAAAGGAGTCCACACCGGGCGCTGTGATCTTAGGACAGTTCGTGAACCCGGCAAATCCGGCGGCACACAAGGCAACCACAGGACCGGAGATCTGGGAGCAGACAGACGGTAAGGTAGATATCTTTGTAGCAGGCGTAGGTACCGGCGGAACGGTAACCGGTGTCGGCGAGTACTTAAAGGAGAAGAATCCGAACGTCAAGATCGTTGCGGTAGAGCCGGCAACCAGCCCGGTATTATCTAAGGGCACACCGGGTGCGCACAAGATTCAGGGTATTGGCGCAGGATTTGTTCCGGATGTACTCAACACAAAGGTGTACGATGAAGTCATCACGATTGAGAACGACGACGCATTTACAGAGGGAAGAGCGTTTGCACGCAGCGAAGGTATCCTCGTAGGTATCTCTTCCGGCGCAGCATTAAAGGCGGCAGCCATTCTGGCTGCAAGACCGGAGAACAAGGGCAAGACGATTGTGGCTTTGCTTCCGGATTCCGGAGACAGATATCTGTCCACCTCCCTGTTTGCAAAGAACTAGGAGACTGCTCGAAGAGCAAATGCCGGATCCTTTGGCAGCACGGTTTTGCCTGTGCCGCCGGAGGATCTGTTTTTGACCGTGAAATGTGTGGAAGGTCTGTTTTTGACCGTGGAAAGTGCGGAAGGTCTGTTAGTGCATGGGAAAAGTGCGGGGCATCCCGGAAAAACAGGCGCAGAGACAGGAAAACTCTGGACATTTGCTGAAAACATGATATGATATCAAAGTATCACAATGACAATCTATCGTGACAGGTGTCTTGTCACCTGAAAAGCGGATGTATAGAGAACGGAGACAAAAATGGAAGCAGAGAGAGCGAAGCGGATCAAGGAATTGCAGAAAGAGAAGGATGTTGTCATTCTTGCGCATTATTATGTGGACGGTGCCGTGCAGGAGATCGCCGATTATGTGGGCGATTCCTTTTATCTGAGCAAGGTTGCGACAAAGGTGCCGCAGAAGACGATTCTGTTTGCCGGAGTGACGTTTATGGGCGAGAGCGCGAAGATCTTAAACCCGGATAAGACGGTTGTGATGGCGGACGAGTGTGCGGACTGCCCGATGGCACATATGATTACGGCAGACCGGATCGCGGAAGTGAGAGAGGAATACGAAGATCTGGCAGTGGTCTGCTATGTGAACTCCACGGCGGAGATTAAGGCGGTATCGGATGTGTGCGTGACTTCCTCCAACGCGGTAAAAGTCGTGTCCAACATTCCGCAGAAGAATATTTTCTTCGTGCCGGACAACAACCTCGGCAGATATGTGGCGGAAAAGCTGCCGGAGAAGCATTTCATTTTCCACGACGGCTTCTGCCATGTGCATAAGAGCATTCACGCGGCAGAGCTGCAGGCGGCAAAGGATGCCTGTCCGGACGCACTGGTGCTGACGCACCCGGAGTGTACTGAGGATGTGGTTGCGATGTCCGATTTCGTGGGAAGCACGTCGGAGATTATTGATTTTGCGACGCAGAGCGACTGCAAAAAGTTCATCATCTGCACGGAGATGGGCGTATTCTTTGAACTGCAGCAGAAGAATCCGGATAAGAAGTTCTATTCGGTGGGACACAGACAGTTCTGCCCGAACATGAAGAAAGTGACGATCGATAAAGTCGAGCAGGTGCTTGAGAAGCTCGGCAGCGGAGAACTTGAGGAGATCACGCTCTCCGACGAGATCCTGACCCGTGCCGCAAAGCCGCTGCAGCGCATGTTGGAACTTGCAAAATAGCGGCGGACGCTATATGATAGAAGCGGACAGGCGTAAACGTTACAATATACAGGAGTATCTATGTTAAATCAATTTTCCAGAACAGAATTATTATTAGGAAAAGAGGCTATGGAGCGGCTCTCGCGTGCGAGGGTCGCTGTTTTTGGCATTGGCGGTGTGGGAGGCTACACCGTAGAGGCGCTGGTGCGAAGCGGTGTGGGAGCCATCGATCTGATCGACGATGATAAGGTCTGCCTCACCAATCTGAACCGTCAGATCATCGCAACACGCAGCACCGTAGGGAAATATAAGGTGGAGGTCATGCGGGACCGCATCCTCGACATTAACCCGGACTGTAAGGTGGAGGTGCACAAGTGCTTCTATCTGCCGGAGACGAGAGACGAGTTCGATTTTTCGAGCTATTCGTACGTCGTGGACGCAGTCGATACCGTGACGGCAAAGATTGCGCTGGTCATGCAGGCGCAGGAGACAGGAACGCCGATCATCAGCAGCATGGGCGCCGGCAATAAGCTGAATCCGGCAATGTTTGAGGTGGCGGACATCTATAAGACATCGGTCTGCCCGCTGGCGAAGGTCATGCGCCGCGAACTCAAAAAGCGCGGAGTGAAGAAACTGAAGGTGGTGTATTCCAGGGAGCAGCCGGTCACGCCGATCGAGGATATGTCGATCAGCTGCCGTGCGCACTGTATCTGCCCGCCGGGAGCGAAGCATAAATGTACGGAGCGCCGTGCGATTCCGGGTTCCAACGCATTTGTGCCATCGGTGGCAGGATTGATCATTGCATCGGAGGTCATCAAGGACCTTGCGGCAGAATAGAGAATGAGGGACAGGCATGTATCAGAGAACCATAGAAGAACTGCAGAAGGACGAGCGGGAAAAAGTAATCATAGACATCCGCAGAGAAGCTGATTTTTTGAGAGAGACATATCCGGGAGCGAAGCATATCTACTGGGAGGAGTTTGAGGCGCATAAGGACGAGGTGCCCAAGGACCGTCCAGTCTACCTGATCTGTTATACGGGAGAGCGCAGCGACGAGCTGGCGCGCGAGCTTTTAGAGGAGGGCTATGAGGTATACAGTGTGCAGGGCGGATACCGTGCGTATCTGCGCATGAAGCTGTTGGAATCCATGGAGCAGACAAAAGCGCCGGACGCCGGGGAGAAGAATGCGGACCGCTGCAGCGAGATCGAGCGCAGCATTATCAAAAAGTTCCGCAAGGAGATCTGGCGGAAGTTTACAAAGGCGATCAACGAATACGAGCTGATCCAGGACGGGGACAAGATTGCCGTCTGTATTTCCGGTGGAAAAGATTCCATGCTGATGGCGAAGCTGTTTCAGGAGCTGGAGCGCCACGGCAAGAAGAACTTCGAGGTGGTATTCCTCGTCATGAATCCGGGGTACAATGAGATCAACTACGAGACGATCGTAAACAACGCCAAAATCTTAAACGTCCCAATCACGGTATTTACCTCCGAGATCTTTGACATTGTGGCGGGTGAGGAGGAATCTCCGTGCTACCTGTGCGCGCGCATGCGCAGAGGGCATCTCTACAGCAAGGCAAAGGAGCTCGGCTGCAACAAGATTGCGCTGGGGCATCATTTTGACGATGTGATCGAGACCATCCTTATGGGAATGCTTTACGGGGCGCAGGTACAGACGATGATGCCGAAGCTGCATAGTACGAACTTCCCAGGGATGGAGCTGATCCGTCCGCTGTATCTGGTGCGCGAGGAAGACATCATCCACTGGATGAATTATAATGACCTGCACTTTATCCAGTGTGCCTGCCGTTTCACGGAAAGCTGTGCTTCCTGCGGCGGTACAGAGAAGGGCTCCAAGCGCGCGGAGATCAAGGAACTTCGCAAGAAGAATCCTTACATTGAGAAGAATATCTTCCGCAGTGTGGAGAACGTCAACCTGAACACTGTGATCGGTTATAAAAAAGATGGTGTCCGCCATCATTTCCTGGATGAATATGACAAAGCATAATCTTTGATTTTGTGTCATTTTTATCCCCCCGAGGGGCTTGTGCGGCCCCTCTTTTTCATGCTATCCTTTGTGCACTGGGCAGAAATGCCCGCGATTTTAACAAGGGAGAATAAATAATGAAAAAGAGATGGATAGCACTGATTTGCGCAGCAGCAGTGGCGACAACGCTGTTTGCCGGATGCAGCAGCACGGGCGCAGAGCAGACAGGTAACAACGCAGGCAGCACGGCGACGGAGGCGGCACAGGGAAAGGACAGTGTCAGTGGAGAGGGCAGGGCGCAGAGCGTGGCAGGAACCGCAGATACGGTCATCGTGGCGATGAGTCCTTCGTCGGAGCCGGCGGCGGGATTTAACCCTTGCATCAACTGGGGCTGTGGGGAACACTGCCATGAACCGCTGATCCAGTCGACGCTGATCCGGACGAACGTGGATATGGAGTTCGAGAACGATCTGGCGACGGATTACAGTGTGAGTGAGGACGGGATGACCTGGACGTTCCACATCCGGGATGATGTGAAGTTCACGGACGGGGAGCCGTTGACGGCGTCGGATGTGGCATTTACGTTTAACACGGCGCTTGCCACGCCGAATTCGGAGGCGGACTTAAGTATGCTCGATTCCGTGGAGGCACTTGACGATACCACGGTGATTTTCCATATGAGCAAGCCGTACAATGCATTTTTGTATACACTGGCGGTGTTCGGCATCGTGCCGGAGCACTGCTACGATGAAGCAACCTACGGCGAGAATCCGGTCGGTTCGGGCAGATATGTGCTGACCCAGTGGGACAAGGGACAGCAGGCGGTATTAGAGGCGAATCCGGACTACTACGGGGATGAAGTGCAGATGAAAAAAGTCATTGTCCTGTTCATGGAGGAAGACGCGGCGCTTGCGGCGGTAAAAGCGGGTCAGGTGGACATCGCCTACACGTCTGCGGTGTACAGCGACGAGCAGGTGGACGGCTATCAGCTTCTGGTCTGTAAGTCGGTGGATTCCAGAGGGATTTCACTTCCTTCGATTCCAGCAGGAAATGAGGTCGTTGACGGAGATACTGTCTATGCGGCGGGAAATGATGTAACCTGCGATGTGGCACTCCGTCAGGCAATGAATTACGCACTTGACCGCCAGACCATGATCGATCATGTGTTAAACGGCTACGGCGAGGTCGCTTACAGCGTATCGGACAACATGCCGTGGTCGAGCGAGTCCATGATTATTCCGTATGATGTGGATAAGGCAGAGCAGATTCTTGCGGACGGTGGATGGAGTGATACGGACGGCGACGGCATTGTGGAAAAAGACGGTCAGAAAGCGGAATTTACCGTGTACTATTCCGCGTCCGATTCCGTGCGGCAGGCACTCACGGCAGAGTTCTCCAACCAGATGAAAGCGGTTGGGATTAACGTATTGTACGAAGGTCTGGGAAGCTGGGACGAGCTGTATGCAAAGATGTACTCCGACCCGATCACCTGGGGCTGGGGTTCCAACTCACCGGTGGAGGATTATCAGCTGTACTATACCGGCGGTTCCTGCAATTTTACGGGATATTCCAATGAGAAGACGGACGAACTTCTGGATGCGGCGCTTGCTGCGACGGATATGAATGAGTCGTACCGTCTCTGGCAGCAGGCACAGGAGGATGTCGGGCCGGATGCCGAGGCGCTCTGGGTATGGTTTGCCAACGTAGATCATCTCTACTTTGCGCGGGATGGCTTGGCAGTGGCGGAGCAGAAGCTGCATCCGCATGGTCACGGCTGGTCGTTAGTCAACAATGTCGACCAGTGGACCTGGGAATAGATGAGGGAAGAATGAATATCAGGCATTACATAAGCTTTTTTATAAAAAATGTAATAAAAATGCTGACACTGCTGATCGGTGTCAGCATTGCCGCGTTTATGCTGGTGTCGTTGTCACCGATTGATCCGGTACAGGCGAACGTCGGAGCGACAGCTTACATGCGCATGACGCCGGAGAAGCGGGCGCAGATGGAGTCCTACTGGGGGAAGGATGTCCCGCCCGCAGAGCGCTATCTGAACTGGGCGAAGGATTTTGTGCGGGGGGATATGGGCACTTCGCTGAAATATAACCGCCCGGTCGCGGAGGTCGTTGCGGAGAAGTTCGGCAATTCGTTTGCGCTGATGTGCGTGGCGTGGGTATTGTCCGGAATCCTGGGGCTTGTGCTCGGCATTGTGGCGGGGTATTTTAAGAACCGTCTGCCGGACCGGCTGATCCGCGGGTATGCGCTGCTTCTGGCAAGCACGCCGGCATTCTGGATCGGTTTGCTGCTCTTGATGGTCTTTGCCGTGTGGCTCGGCTGGCTGCCGTTCGGCATGAATCTGCCGGCAGGCATGACGGCGGCGGAGGCGGGCATCGGCGTGCGCATCCGGCATCTGCTTCTCCCGGCGCTGACACTCGGGCTGACGGGCGTGGCAAACATCACGCTGCATACACGGGAGAAAATGATTGCGATCATGGAGAGCGACTATGTGCTGTTTGCGCGGGCGCGCGGGGAGAGCAGCGGCTATATCGTAAAAAGACATGCCCTGCGCAATCTGGTACTGCCTGCCATTACCCTGCAGTTTGGTTCCATCAGTGAGATCTTTGGCGGCTCGGTGCTCGTGGAGCAGGTATTTTCTTATCCGGGACTCGGACAGGCGGCGATTGATGCCGGACTGGGGAGCGATGTGTCGCTGCTTTTGGCGATCACGGTCATCAGCACATTGTTCGTATTCCTCGGAAATCTTGCGGCAAATGTACTTTACGGTGTGATTGATCCGCAGATAAGGAGGGGCAGAAGTCATGGATAAAACCGGTCATATGACGATTGCTGCCCACACGGCGGGCAGACGCAACGGGCGCCAGTGGATGTGGCGTTTTCTTCTGGTGGCAGTGCTGCTTTTAGCAGTTGTTGCGGTGTCTGGAATCTGTCTGGAGGAGCAGGCGGTGGTCACGGATTTTTCACGCAAAAACCTGCCGCCGTGCCTTAAGTATTTGTTTGGGACGGACTGGATGGGGCGTGATATGCTGTCGCGCACGCTGGCGGGGCTCTCCACGAGCATCCGCATCGGTGTGCTGGCGTCGGCGGTCAGCGCAGTTATTGCGCTTTTTCTTGGAACTGCCGCGGCTGTCGGCGGAAAATGGGCGGACGGCATCATTAGCTGGTGCATTGATCTGATGATGGGGGTTCCGCATATTGTGCTGCTGCTATTGATTTCCTACGCGCTTGGAAAGGGCGAAAAAGGCGTGATTGTCGGTGTGGCGCTGACGCACTGGCCGAATCTCGCGCGTGTGATCCGCGGGGAGATCCTGCAGGTGCGGGAGGCGGCGTATGTCGGCATTGCAAAGCAGCTCGGGAAAAGTCCGTGGTACATTGCCAGATGGCACATTTTTCCGCAGATTCTCCCGCAGTTTCTTGTGGGGCTGGTACTGTTGTTCCCGCACGCGATCCTGCACGAGGCGAGCATCACGTTTCTGGGCTTTGGGCTGCCGCCGGAGAAGCCGGCGATCGGTGTGATCCTCTCGGAGAGCATGTCGTATCTGAGCACCGGAAAATGGTGGCTGGCGCTCTTCCCGGGACTGGCGCTGGTCGGCGTGGTGATTCTTTTCGACCGGATCGGAAGCGGCTTAAAGGCGCTGCTTGACCCGTCGAGCGCGCAGCTGTAGAAGTCCGGCAAAGTTGGAAGAGGGAACCAAATGTACCGGAAGAGCGGCGGAGGTGGAGAAAAATGATGGAAGAGAAAAAAGAATTACTGCGCATCGAGCATCTGACGGTATCTTTCGCACAGTATGAGAAGCGCAGCGCAAAGCAGGGGGAACTTCCGGTGATCCGTGATCTGAATGTGACGGTGCGTGAGGGTGAGATCGTCGCGGTCGTCGGGAGCAGTGGATCGGGAAAAAGCCTTCTGGCGCATGCCATAATGGGAATTCTCCCCGCCAATGCGGCTGCAAGCGGCAGTATTTTTTACCGGGGAAGCGCCTGCGGCGGGGCGGAATTAAAGGCGCTGCGCGGCAGGGAGATCGCGCTGGTGCCACAGAGTGTCAATTATCTTGATCCTCTGATGAAGGTCGGCAGACAGATCATTGGGGAAACGAAGAAGCGGCAGAAGCTGTTTGGCGAAGCAGACCAGGGAAAGCGGCAGGCGGAAGCGCGGATGCGGGATCTTCTTGGAAGATACGGGCTTGCGGACGAAGTTGCGGATCTCTATCCGTTTGAGCTATCCGGCGGCATGGCGCGCCGTGTGCTGTTACTGACCGCGCTGATGCGGCAGCCGCGCCTGATCATTGCGGACGAGCCGACGCCGGGCATGGATCTTGCGCTGGCAAAACAGGCGATGCAGGATTTCCGGACATTTGCGGACGATGGAAACGGCGTGCTTCTGATTACACATGATCTGGAACTGGCGCTTGAGGTGGCGGACCGGATCGTTGTGTTTTATGCCGGGACGACCGTGGAGGAAGCGAAGGTGACAGATTTTGCGGACGAGACGCTGTTGCGGCACCCATATACGAGAGCGCTATATGAGGCGCTGCCGGGGCGCGCACTGCCCGGAACACAGCCTTACGTGAAAGATCTGCCGGCGGGATGTCCGTTTGCACCGCGCTGCGCCGACCGTCGGGAGGCGTGTGACGGGGAGATTCCGGTTGCCTGTGTCCGCGGCGGCAGGGTGCGCTGCATATTGTATACAGAGAATTCATAAAGAACTATCAGAGGGAGAGGAGGAAACGTCCGGTGAGACTGAAAGCGGAACATATCAGCTATAAATATCCGGGGGGCAGCAGAGAGGTGCTGTCGGATGTGAGCCTGGAACTGGGGAGTACCGACCGGCTGGGGATCGCCGCGCCGAGCGGCTTTGGTAAGACGACGCTCTGTCAGATCCTGGCAGGCTACCGCACGCCGACGGCGGGACGTGTCTGTGTGGACGATATGCTGCTTCCGGAGAGCGGTTACTGCCCGGTGCAGATGATCTGGCAGCATCCGGAGCAGGCGGTCAATCCGCGCGTGCGGATGCAGGCGGTTCTGCAGGAGGGAGATTCGATCAGCGAACGTGTGATAGAGGGGCTCGGGATTGAGCGGGACTGGTGTAACCGTTATCCGGGCGAACTATCCGGAGGAGAACTGCAGCGATTCTGCATAGCGAGGGCTCTGGGGGAGAGAACGCGGTTTCTGATTGCAGATGAAATCAGCACCATGTTAGATCCCATCACCCAGAGCCAGATCTGGAACTTCCTGCTGGCGGAAGTGAAAGAACGAAAAATAGGGCTTCTGGTCGTAAGCCACGACGAAAAGCTGATGGAGCAGGTCTGTGACCGCATCATGCGGCTGTGATGCCTGCAAATAAAAAGAAAAATCAGAATATTATCTTCGCGCGGTTCTTCAATAAGCGCGCGCCATTCACAATGAGAAGAATTCCGGCTGCAATGCCGCCTGTCAGTACGCAGATGCCGACGGCAAGGCTTGCAGCGCCAGTCGATCCCATTGTCTTGTAAATCTTTTCTTCCATAAAAACAACCTCCTTAATACAAAACAATCCATTTATGGTTAGTATTTTACCATCATTTGGCGGAATATACAAGAAAACGGTCACGGCAGCCAGCCGTCGTCCCCCGCCAGCACAAGCTCTCTGGAAAAATGGGCAGCCTGTGCGCCGTCTAAGGTATCCACAAAGTCTGCACGCTGTGCAAACGGGCGGCAGCTGTCTGCACAGCCACAGTCAGCGTCCTGTGGATAACTGTGATACTCGGCAAAAAGAACGGTGCCGTGTGCGTGCTCCTTGCCCCAGTCATGAAATCCGGCAGGATGAATGTGGGCGCCTATCGCGCAGTCCATGAGGACAACCCGTGCGTAATCCCGCCAGGGACGGCCGATATAGGCCGCGTGCTGAGGACAACCCTCCGCGGCAAAGCGGCAGTCGTGGAAAACATAGCCGTATTCCTGCCCTTCGGGGGTGGAAGCGGCGGTGACATATCCGGGTCCTAAGGATGCGATCGTACAGCCTTCAAAGTAAGCGGTCGCACTGCCGAAAATAAAGTCGATATCGCCGCAGATATAGCAGTTATGATAATATTGTCTGCCGTTGATGCGCGGCGCGGACTCGGTCGGCCCGCGAAAGCCGCCGGGCTCGTATTCCTCCGGGGGAAGCGGACCGGTAAAAAGCGTATCCTGATGTCCGAGAATGCGGCAGGATTCCGCGACAAAACGGTCACATTCGGCATAGAGTGCAATTGCCTGCCCGTGCGTTTTGGAGTCGCCGGCAGTATTCTCGATGGTTAAGTTGCGCAGCGTGACGTCTGCGGCATGCACGAAAAAGGTGTAGGAGCGGAAGGTTCCGCGCTTGATGCCGTCCGGCATGATCTCGTAGCCGTAATCGCCGAAGGAGATCACGGTGTCGGACGGGGATGCTCCTGCGCCCTCGATCGTGACGTTCGGGCGCATGAGGGATAATTTTTCGTGGTAGATTCCGGGCATGACGCGGATGGTCACGGGAACCGTGGGGTCTTCTGGTATGGCGGCGAACGCCGCTTTCAGTGAATAAAAGCCGCCAGAGACATCTGCCCCTGGCGCAACGGTCATTGTATACATAAGTGGCTTCCTTTTTGGAAAAATAGAATTAACGGGCGAGAATATCGATGATCTCCGCGACATACATGGTGTGCATATCGCCGTCCTTGTACCATTTTTCCTTGATCTCAGGGAGAAGAAAAGAGTCTTCCGTGATGCGGGTGGCAGACATTTTCTCGCAGAGAAGGACAAAGTTGCCCTCGTCCACGTAAGGGATGTTGTGGCGCGTGGCGAGGTTAAGACCTGCCGCGGCGAATTTGTCTTCGTCTCTTCCGGAATGGGAACCGCAGTAATTTAACGCGTCACGGTATTGCCCGGACAGGAAGGTAATGGAGAAAAATTCGTTCGCGTCGATGAATTCTTTGGTGTAGCGGGAATCACGCACAAAAATGAAAGCAACATTTTTGCCCCAGAGGACACCGACACCGCCCCAGCTTACGGTCATCGTGTTGGCTTTTTCCTTGTTGCCGGCTGTGACGAGCGCCCACTCTTTGCCGATTTTGGTAAATGGATTAAATTCTACAAGATCAAATGGTAACGGTTGGAATGTGTGCATAAGATTACTTCCTTTCTGTCGGGATCATTTCTGTAGACATGATACCATTTTGACGGGAAAATGACAAGAAAGCCGGCGGCAAAACGGGATACTTTTCACGCCGGAAGGAAGGGGCGCAGATGAGCGCCAGAGCAGTTGAAAAAATAGACGGAGTGCGTATAATAGTAATATAGTACGCAAAAGGAAGAAGGAGGAGCGGCGATGGCAGGATTAGGCCACAGACAGGATCGGGGAGTCATGCTCCCGCCATTGGATGAGATTGACGGTTTTATGGTGCGCCCGGGATTTTACAATTCAGAAGGCGCAGTGCCGACGGCGAGAGGAGTGAGCTTTACGATTCATTCGGTCGGCGCGACGGGATGTACGCTTCTGCTGTTCCGGCCGCAGGAAAAGGAGCCATACGCCAGACTGAAGTATCCGGAGGCATACCACATTGGCAACACGTTCGCAATGCTGGTATTCGGCTTGAAGATTGATGAATTTGAATACGCGTTTCAGCTGGACGGACCGTATGATGAGTCCAGGGGGCTGTTGTTTGACAAGAACAATGTGCTGCTGGATCCGTTTGCGAAGGCAGTGACGGGGCAGCGGAACTGGGGCGAGCGCCCGGAGAGTGACGAGGGCTTTGTGTATCACGCCCGTGTGGTGGAGAATAATTTTGACTGGGGAAAAATGACGTTTCCAGAGATTCCGGCGGAGGATCTGATCATATACGAGACACATGTAAGAGGATTTACCAGGGACGCTTCTTCCGGGGTGACGGCAGGCGGCACGTTTGAGGGACTGCGCCAGAAGATTCCGTATCTGAAGGATCTTGGCGTCAACGCGATCGAGCTTCTCCCGATTTTTGAGTTCGATGAGATGGAGAGCGCCCGTGTGGTGGACGGCGTGCAGCTGTACAATTACTGGGGGTACAATACGGTAAGCTTTTTTGCGCCGAACACCAGCTATTCGTCCGTGGTAGAGCACAATCACGAGGGAGACGAGTTAAAGCTGCTGATCAGTGAACTCAAGGCAAACGGCATGGAAGTCATTCTGGATGTTGTGTTTAACCATACTGCCGAGGGAAATGAGAATGGACCGTGTTTTTCGTTTAAGGGCATTGATAATAATATTTATTATATGCTGACGCCGGATGGACATTACTACAATTTCAGCGGATGTGGCAATGCCATGAACTGCAATCACCCGATCATGCGCAAGTTTATCATTGACTGTCTGCGCTACTGGGTGATGGAGTACCGCGTGGACGGTTTCCGGTTCGATCTGGCTTCGATTCTGACGCGTGACCAGAACGGGGCGCCGATGCCGGATCCGCCGATCTTACAGGGGATCGCCTGCGACCCGATCCTGGGGCATGTGAAGCTGATCGCCGAGGCGTGGGATGCGGCAGGACTTTACCAGGTGGGAACCTTCCCGGCGTTTCGCAGGTGGTCAGAGTGGAACGGCAGATACAGAGATGATATGCGCCGCTTTTTAAAGGGCGACGGGGGCATGGCGGGAACCGCGATCAACCGCATCATCGGTTCGACAGATCTGTACGATCCGGTGCACAGAGGTGAGAGCGCATCGGTGAATTTCCTGACCTGCCATGACGGTTTTACGCTCTATGATCTGTACTCGTACAATACGAAGCACAATGAGAAAAACGGCTGGAACAATACGGACGGCGACAACAACGGAAACAGCTGGAACTGCGGCGCCGAGGGAGAGACGGACGATCCGCAGATCGAGGGACTGCGCCGGCGCATGGTGAAAAATGCGTTTGCGACGCTGCTCTGCAGCCGCGGACCGGCGATGTTCTACGGCGGCGACGAGTTCTGCAACACGCAGTTTGGCAACAACAATGCCTACTGTCAGGACAACATCATATCCTGGCTGGACTGGACGAGACTGGAAAAATACCGGGAGATTCATGATTTTGTGCGGTATATGATCGGTTTCCGGAAGCGCTATGCCATTTTGCGCAAGAAGACGAAGCCGGTGGCATGCAATCTGCCGGAGATCAGCATTCACAACGGTTATCCGTGGAACGGCGGTACGGATTCCAACAGCCGGCTCATCGGCATCATGTATGCGGGAAGAGATGAGCACGACACGCGGGACGATATTGTGTTCTATTGTATGAATGCTTACTGGGAGACATTAGTGATGCAGCTTCCGGAACTGCCGAACGGGCTCCAGTGGAAAGTGTGTGTCAACACGTCCGTGGAGTACAAGGATGGCAGGGATATGGAGTCCTACACAGAGTTTTATTATAAGAAGACATTGAAGGTTCCGCCGCGCACGGCGATCGTACTGGTGGCAGAGTAAGCGGGTGAAGCGGGCAGAAATCCTTGGGGAATGCCCGCTGCCTGCGCTGCGGCTCCTAGAGGTAGCCGCCGTCGAGGGTGATGATCTGCCCGGTCAGGTAGTCGTTTCCGGTGGTAATCTGCACGGCAAGCGATGCCACTTCCTCCGGCGCGCCGAAGCGCCCGGCGGGGATCTCCTCGGCGAGCTGGGCGCGCTCTTCTGCGGAAAAGCAGGCATTCATCTCGGTGTCGATCACGCCGCAGGCAATTGCGTTGACCTGGATGCTGCTCGGTGCGAGCTCCTTGGCGAGGGCGCGGGTAAAGGAATTGATGCCGCCTTTGCAGGCGGAGTATGCGACCTCGCAGGAGGCGCCGACATTTCCCCAGATCGAGGAGATGTTTAAGATTTTCCCGGATTTCTGGTGGATCATGTGTGGCAGGGCAAG